>Ga0307514_10002727_pt1 | contig 17825 bp, 24 predicted proteins | sample 16_EM_MG_FD_203088 | JGI IMG/M metagenome (GOLD analysis project Ga0307514, IMG submission 203088) | Populus trichocarpa ectomycorrhiza microbial communities from riparian zone in the Pacific Northwest, United States - 16_EM | ecosystem: Host-associated > Plants > Roots > Unclassified | place... | reverse complement strand
AGTGAGGGTGAGGACTGTGCGAGCGATGAGGAGATCAATCTCACTAACCCACGCCAAATGATTACTTATTCCGATAGCTAGCTTCATCAAGGGAAGCTGAATGGGTCTGATGGAGAGAGAGGTGAAGGTGAGGATGAGGAAATGGACTCGGTGGGTGAGGGTGAAGATGAAGGTGAGGATGGGGTGCAAAGGCAAATGGTGTTATGTCGGAGGATGAGGGTGACGAAGGTGAGGATGGCGAGGTCGCTGAGCGGTATGGGGTCTAACCGACGATGAAGCGGAGGAAAGTGATGGTTCGATGAAGAGTATCAGAGGATGAGCCTGTGACGAAGGCGAAGAAGCCGAAGGTGGTGAAAAGGAAGACTCCTGTGTAGGGGAAGCAGAGGGGCTGACAGAAGAGACCTACCGGCCTTGATAAGGTTGGCATCATCTATATAAAGTTGTTTTGGTGGAGCTATCTACTGTTTCCCTGTCATTTGCTGTTTGGGCTTTTTTCTTTTTCGTCAATGCTTTCCCCTTGCACATTACTGGTTTAAGTCCCAGGATTTACCAAAAACAGTCACGCCGGTGTTTCTCTTAAGGTCTGGGTAAAAGCAACTCATCTGCCTCCAGTACGGAAGTTAGCCTGGTAGCCAACATGGTGGACTTGACTCCCGACACCAATATTCTAAATTCCTCGAAGCCAATAAAGACGAATACACCTTGACAGCAACGACATCGATATCTCTGGACATACTTCCTCCACTTTAATGGAAGAAAAGCTCTGTAAGAGCCTTTGCAACTTATCTATGGGTGAGCGGCCGCAGTGACACAACCTACATCATTCATGATGAGGATGAAGTGCCCCTACTTTGTCTTGAGCAATAGAAGCATTCGGTTACAGGGGCTTGGCATAAGACTATTTCCAGAACCCCAACTTAAAGTTGTTGGTGTGGATTACGCAATCAGGGCGTATGAAGAGTTAATTTATATATATAACGTGTTGTCCAGAATATTATACAATGCGACAGTGCAACATTAGCGAGTATAATACTACTGACTCTTGAGGCTGCTTCAGAAGAAAGCGCAAGAGCTGCATGAAGACGTGAGAAAGGTGAGGGAGACTACTGTATTTTTTCGAGTAATTGGCCTGAGCTCTCAGAATAACCGCTGCCTCTACATTGTGCAGCTACCGTACCCTACAGTATCAAATGTGATTGCATACACGTAGAAACTGTTATTCTCTATCTATGGAGGGGTAATGTTGGGAAATGGTAGTACTACAACCCAAGTATACTCTACCATCAGCACCAAGGTCCTGCGCAACTACCCCCCCGCTGCCACTAATAACTATCTCAATTGCCAATACTTACCATCACCAATAACAAAATCAGCGGAGCTGGTAATCTTGGCTATCATCTGTAGGAAGGGTTATTCTGACATCCCAGAATGCCTTGCAAATCATACTCAGCTTGCTTGTCTTTGCAGAATTAATCCCATGCACCCCCAACCATACGTTGTCATAATTCTAGTCTTGTACTCATAATTTGCTAGGTTCATCCATTGGTGACTAACAAAGGTTTTTTGGCCGAGGTCTGTAAATTTACCCCAAATATAGTATATGAGTAGACTTAAATATAGGAATAAATGGATGAACCTCATTGTAGAATTGTAGAGATTACTATCTACACCAAACATGCTGCCTCCGGTGACGTTGGTTCCTTGTGTTTGCTCAATATGTTGGTATGCTCGCTTGCTGGTGTTACAGCTCTGACAACTACTACGCCATAGGTAGGGTGAGCCTGCGATGGAAACGCCAAAGAAGCAGCTACAGATGGGGAGTAGCAAAATAACAAGAGGAACCGTGCTTAGTGGGATAAGAGCTTTTCACGGTGATTGATGGATTGGAAAGTCTGTTTTGTTTAACCTTTGTTTTTTACGCATATGTACTGCAAAGGCGAGCAAATCGGTGGTTACTCTTATTATAGATAAGGCTTTCCATAATAACTTATGACCTTCTGTTGCCAATGGAAATATGTGAGAATGCAAGACGCCAACACCAACACCAACTACCTATGCGAGTGACTGCTGTCTGTGGTTACTTAAGACATTCATGACTATGTGGCACAGCTCAGGCACAAATAAACAAGCCTCAGTGCGAAGGTGTGGTTTGTTTTTGAATACTCCACCCCGCTATGTTGATCGGCTATTTTCTTGTTTTTTTTATCGCTATGTTTATATTTATCATATCATGCATGGGCTTGGATATTCACATGTGAAAGGCTGACCAATGAGGTGATCGTGAGAGGATTTGGTATGTTGCCGAATTAGGTAATATGGTGGGTGGGTACTTTATTTGGGGCTAAGGGGTTTGAGGATGTGTATTTACATATGTACTAGTACAGTATACTAAAGGGGAGTAGGACGCCTGGCGCCTCGGGGCAGTACGGTTTATAATCGGTCCTATGTCATCAGAAGTCGGTGAACTCAAATATTACTAAGTCGGTCAAGGCCTTTAATGCATTATCTTTGTCAGGGTAATCTGGTTGGTACACCGCTGGCGGGATCACCGATTATATTGACGCCCCTGGCTTCTGACTGCAACTTCCCGTAGGCTGTGTGAGGCTGATGAAGGAGGTACTCCTGACAAGGTACACATTCGACAAGGCACTATCCTTAAGGCGTATTGTTTAAGATCCTACCAGGGAGGTTGCTAAAATAGCTCCGAACATACACAGATGCCAACTATGCTACTCAGCTCTCGCGGGTGTATTCGTGGCTTCGGGCAATGAAGTCCATCGGCAATTGCCATCGATTCCACTAACATTAGGTACTGGACGCCCTATATAGGTGGAGGTGGAGGTGGAGTATCTCTATTTACTTCATGCCTGAGATACTACCCTAGCATATGTATATGTATACCCATATTCTCGTATCAAAGCCAGTATATCTAAATTTAAACATCAACATACCATCTGAAGTTATTCTAGTGAGAAGCTACCGCATGTCAATGCCAGTAGATTCTGGGTTTATGGATGATTCTTATAATTATGCCAGCAAGTTTGAGGAGACACAGTCAGACTTAGTTTGCTGGGTAATTTGTCTGAAGGGTAGGTGTTTTGCCCGGGAAATTATTCACGAGAGAGGCTTCTTGTGCTTGAGTGTTTACCCAGTATCATGTTGGGTAGTCTAGCTGATATGTTGGGCAGCCTCATACTGACAGAGTAGGGTATCAATTTATATCAAAGGAACTGATATTTTTCTGAATGGGAAGCCTTGGTCCTTCTCTTCAATACACTTGCCTTGCCATACCAAGTCTCGTATAGAATATACATCTAAACATGTGGGTTGTTATACATACATGTTCCTCTATTATAGGCGCATGTACTGAGCATACCAATATCAATGTTTCTCAACTGTAAGCGCTATGAGCGGAATGTTGTCATATGAATATCCAATATCTATATATCAAATGTATGGTCTAAATGAAAGTGGAGCATTGTTTCCTGGAAGGTAGAAGAGTGCCAACCTAATGTCTGCGGAGGTTATCTAATGTAAGTAGTATTGCCACATCAAATAATCTATAAATTTTTATTTGTTTCAGGTCAAATGGCGCAATGGTAGCGCGTTGGTTTTCGGCACCAAAGGTTGCAGGTTCGAGTCCTGTTTTGATCGTTGTATACATGCGGTTTGTATTGCCGCCAGCCGCCGGACACTTGTGGCTTTCTTTTTCATATTTTTTTTTTCAGAGAGCTCTCACAGTTCGGCTCGTGCTCGCAGGCCTGCTCACTTAGACTGGTTGGCACAACACTCTCCTATGGCTCACTACTCTAAGGTGGTAGGAAAATAAAGATTAACATGTTCAGACAGTCAGCACGGCAGTAATGGCATGGAAAAGCAGTATCAGGTTTCATAAGGGCTCGCGGAGGGTTTAGTATGGTATGGGTGGCTGCAAAAATAGTATTGTCAGTGCGGAGGATCCACCGTCGAGCACCCCCTGCGCCGTTTTTGTGATGACAATCCGGTAGGACTTATCTAGTCTTATGGGGATTGGCTAGTCTGGCTGCACTGCCCCTCGTAGGGATTGGCAAGCGGTCAGGATCCCGAACCAGACTGACGGATCTGTTCTCATAAGTCAAGATTGGTTAGGCTTCCACTAGCCTAGTGGAAATGGCCAGAGGGGTTGCTATTTGAAAAAGAGAGTGAAATGATACACTACCATCTCACCATCACTTCGTCCCTCCCTCTCTTCATCCCGCCTCACTTCACGCAAGCTTACCCTACCTCACCACTTCCCCCGGCGCACCCTCCTCATCCAAACCGAACCCATCCCCAACGACCACGCTCTCAAGTTCCTCCCCGGCACCCCCCTCCTCCACCCAACCTGCCCCCCACCACTACAGTCGAGTACCTCTTTGGCCGCACCTCCCACTCCTCCCCTCTCACACGAAAGCTCTTCGCCCTCGACGGCATTACCTCTGTCTTCTTCACCCCCGAATACCTCACCGTCACAAAGTCCCCCGATGCAAACTGGGCGCACCTGAAACCCGAAGTCTTCTCCCTCATCACCGAGTTCCTCAATTCCGGTGCACCAGTAGTTCTTAGGGAGGTAGGCGAGGACGGGGTATGGAGGGTGAGTGATGGTGGGAGTAGCGTACTGCGCTGAAGGAGGGAGATTCGGAGGTGCTTAGTATAATTAAGAAATTGTTGGATACGAGAATTAGACCGGCGGTTCAGGAGGAGGGGGGGATATTGAGTTTAGAGGATTTGATGAGGATAGTGGGGTCGTGAGGTCGAAGTTGAGGGGGGCGTGTAAGACTTGTGATAATAGCACGGTGACGTTGAAGAATTGGATTGAGAGTATGTTGATGCATTATGTGAGTTGAACCCCTTGCACCTACCTACTCCCTCCCTGCTACCTCCCTGTAGGCAGTGATGGAATGTGGATGATATGGATTGATGATGGGTGGGCCCGTATCGATGCGGATGGTATGTTGACAGTGGGGCTGTTGCTAGGTTGAGGAGGTGAAATCTGTGGAGCAGGTGCTGGGTCAGGAAGAAGAGATAGCATTGAAGGAGTTTCAGAAGTTTGAGGGGAAGCTTTGGAAGGCAAATGCCTCGGGGGGGTGGCTGCGTAAAAACGCATTACCTGCAAAATTACTCGAACCTCTATACCTACTATTAGGATAAGTTATTAAGGTGCGCCTGTGGTGGCCTCTCTGGCTATTGAATGTGATGGGGGGCGCGGCACGGGGAGTAGAAGGCATTGGAGTATAGGTGCTATTGAGAAGAAATATCACATTCGCCTTTCAACCAGTACAGCACCATCCTGCCTATGTGGTGTTTAATAGATAAGGCAGGTAAAGGGTAGAGTTTTAGGAGAGAGCAAGTAAGGCTGGGGAGAGTTGTGCGGACTTCTCCATGTTTACTCTATTCTACTGCTCATGTTTATTTTTATTTAGGTACGGCGGATAATTCACCCAAGACGCCCAAAGAGTGTGCTCTAGTCATCAGAGCTCTTCGGCAACAGTTGATGGAGAAGAAAGGGGTTGTCGGAATACACATTAAAGAATCATGAAATTGCAAGTTTTACAAACGAGTTACCCTCAACCGTCTAGCGCTCCATTTAATAACCCTCTCATAGTGCGCCCCACCCCCCTGTTGCCCCTCCAAGTTCCCCACCTTGGCGCCATATTCTCCCTAGTAAATACTCTGGGCCTTCGAGTTCTTAAAGATGGTATTAACAGGAAGATAGCCGCGCTCACTCGAGCCAAGTAGGCTCGGAAGACCTTTTCCAGAGGAAGACGGGTTGTAATTTATTCGGCTATCCAGACACTCTGGATGTCCTCGAAGTACAGGACAACAGGAATGGTTAGATAGACTAGACCAATGTTCATTTAAAGAGATCCTGGAATTGATCGGCGGTGTGCCTAAGGGATTGGAAAAGGCATCTTAGTATTTCCAACTGCTATGGCCACTGGCCATCTATGAAATTCTAAATTAGCGGGAGGTTAGGCCGTGGTCCTCTCGATTATAACGATCATACTACAGTAAAGAAAACCTCCCAATTGCGGCAATGAATACAGAATCGAGTATGCGATTACTGATTAATTAAAATAATAAAAAAAAAGACTACCAAGGAGGTACCGAATTGGGGGGACCATCACAATGCTCAGTCATCTATCCAGATATCTCTTCTCCTGCTTCTGCTCCTTCATCTGCTCTTCTCCCTGCATTTTTCTCGTTCATTTTAGCTATCACTATATTCACGATATACTGTATATTTATATGTTGATACCTGGCGCTCATGCATTTACCCTGTTGCCTTAAGATATTTAGACTTTGCAATAATCAAGGCAGTTTTACAAGAAGATTTTAAAAAAGATCAAAAAGAAAAGTTTGCAAGGGGTCCTAGCATAGTCTGGTTGGCGCAAGCCCCTCGGTGCATAGCCTGCATTACCATGCGAATTCCCTCATCACTAGGTGGAAGTCGCTACTGCTCGCTACCACCTTTGGCCTATCTACACTTCATTTTCTGTCCTGCCCTTCCCGTCTTCAATCTGGATACAGCTCCTCAGATGTACTGAATTCTGGACTGCTCTGCACTCCCAGGTACATATTTTCTGATCTCCCGATGATCCCTAGCCATGGGCCACGGTCCATGAACTATGTACGCGAGCCCCCTCAGGGCCTCCCTATCCCATCCAATGTGTGCTAGGTGTCGATGTTGCTACGATATCTGACCCCTCTCCCGTTCCTTCCCACAGGCGTCCTACGGTTTCATATAGATGAAAATATGGAATTTAGGTTTGTATTTTTATTACTTTTAATTTTTATAAACCCTCATTACTCGTATGCGAGAGGGAATTTAGGTTTGTATGAAGTGCTTTTCATTGTTGTACAATGAGGCGAAGCAAATGAGTGCAAAACACAAAAGCATACATCTCATAGCACATTAGGGGCCATCTGCTGGTGATGCTAGTATGTCTTTTGGTCAAGGAAGGCTATAGGTTTGTGTTTACTGGACTGTTACGAGTTACTGACTCCACAAAAAGCGTTTATATACCATTGAAATGCGATGACATTCTGGGCCAGCTATGGGGCTGCGAAGCTGATAAGTTCAGGGCATTTTGACGTGGGATTAAATTATGTTGGTGTTCTTCCCACGTATTATGTTTAACTTAAATGTGGTACTGAAGGTGAGGCGTTATCAATACCCTTACTGACGAACTATGCGTCGACTTGGACCACAGACAGGGAGTGGACGGGAGTGGACTGAGAATGGGAGTGAGGAGGCTCAGAGCGAGTATAGAGAGACTCCAGCGGACACTAAAGCTATAAGATTACGAGGTTATGAACGGAGGAATTGCCGCTGATTTACGAGTGTAGATGTATTGAGCTGACGCCTAAACTATTGCGTTCTTCGAATTCTCTAATGAACGGAACTCTAAATACATGCGGAAAGACCAGCGCTTATATCCTCTATTAGGACCCTTGCTCTTTCATAACTCACGGCTTTCCCTGTAGAGATTCCCGGTATATCCCGTGACCCAGAAGCGATGGAGGGGGCCCCATTCAGCAAGCTAGGGAATTATGAGGAATTGATCAAGATATACGAGGAAGGGGCGATGGTGCACTCTTGAAGGAGAGACACTAGCTTTTAGAGGAGGCAAGCTCATTCCCAGGCTTGCGTGTAGGGAGAGCTTTATCGTTGGAGGCAATTATGGGTCGAGAACACCATATATATACTCTGGACAGTATAACTCCCCTTACCTCATGACACCATCTAACATACTGGATATTAGATTTGCGTCAATGACAAGGTGCATTACCAAATGGCATAATTAACTTCAGTTGCCAAACTGTCGATCCAGAGGGGTCTTAGCATTAGGTCATGGGTTTTTATAATACACGTTCAGCTAGTTTTCTACAAAGATATAGGCAAACAATGAATACTTCCAGCCGATGAATATGGTACTTCAACATGCAAATATACCCACCCCATATTCACCGTCACAAACCTACCCAGCACCACCACTGTCACCAACATCATCATCACACGTGAACCACTTCTCTTGAATAAGTACTGCTCGAGAGAAATTCACAAACCTATCCCACCCATTCAAACAAGCAAGGTGAACTCACTCAAAAGGAGTATAAAAATGCATATGGGGTTTGAAGAAATAAGGGCAGTGAAATAAAAGGTACCCTCAGCCCTATAAGGTACTTACTACCTCACTATCATATAATTGCTGCGTACTCACCATAAGACCACCATAATGCAGTCCACTCCATTTGTGTTTCCCCGTTAAAAATATGGCAGCAGCAAGTCCAGTTGTAGCAGTGATGGGTTCCTCTTGCCTCTCCATGTGGTTTGGGAAGTGCTTGGCCCTTACATTCTTCTTGTGATAGTTGGTAAGATTTTCCACATCCCTCCGGAAGGAGGTCACCATTTTCTCTTCTACTTTTCCAGCTATTCGCTCTTTCGAAGGTCGGGGCACGGGGCTGGTTATTCGGTCCGAATGCCCCGGTTTGTCTTCCTGGAAGCTGTGGGGAACACAATGGGAGAGAACATGGAGGCAGCTCAAAGCCGAATGGTTAATACTTTAGCCAGAAAATGGTAGATAATGAAATGCTATTCTCTGGCGCGAGTAATAAATTGAGGTATAGTCTAGCTGGTGCTAAGAAACTGTACTAGATATTTAAGGATCAACGGTTATAAAGCTGTTTTACTATTGGGAGAGGCCTAATAAATACGAAGAGGCTCTGTACAGTAGCTTAAGTGGCAGTTGCATTAATCTGTCACCGCCAGTTTTTCTGGCTGTTGCTTCCCTCCAATATCTCGCTCCTCCTGCCTATCTACACTCCTTCACATCCTTGGCATTCAGCTTCTGCGATTTACGGACGTTAGCCAGATCACGAACAGGCAAAGTCAATGAGTAGAAAGGAGAAAACTCACTAGGAGATTGTCAACCTCCATGTCTCCATCGAAAGAGTATCAGTAATTGCTCGATTGTGGTCAGGTTTATCCCAATTGTGGACCTGGGGGAGATCCAGATGCGTCTCTGGGATGAAGTAGTGAGTCACATCTTGCTCCTAAAAGGTATCGGCGCGCCGAAGAGCAACTCCTTTTTGTTGGTGCCTACCCAGATTTCGTATGTCTTTTCTCAGCAGTATATTAAATATTCTACAGCCTTCGAGCTGTGTTGTGGAGGTCCCTTAAACCGAGTTTTCGCAGACCTCCGGTTAGTAGAAACTGATTGGAACACGAGGGGGCTAAAATTTGTAATTTTTAATTCAACAACTTCGGATTCTATGGTTGTCTAGGATTCCTGCCTTTTTTGTTTTAAGTCCGCTTAGGCGTGGCTTGTGCGGATCCAGTTTGCTGTGCTAGTCAGCCCCTGTCATATTGAACTAGATCGAACTTTAGTACTTACTCTTTATAGTTTTATTTCAAACCCCACATGTCAAATAATTCTGGGTGAGAGGGCAGAAGAGACCAGGAGAATGTCTCTGTAGTTGTCTCTGCCCGCTCAAAGAGAGGGGGGAAGCCACACACTGTGAGGGGTTTTCTCTGGCCACTTTTGCAGACAGCGAGACGACGTGAAGGGTAGAAATTGGAAAGAGTAGGGAGTAAGATTTAACATAACCCTTGACTGAGGTTAGCAAACGTGGCATATATAATGCAATTGTTACTTGGGTTCCTTACCTAGCGTCAAGATCATAGTTATAGTTATTAAAATATCCACTCTTTGTCATCGTAGCTCAGGGGCATGATAGTGAGGCATATATATAAGAGAAGTTTGACTGTAGGTGAGAATCTCCTTTAGGCTATAGCTATTGAACAACCCTTCCAGCCCTCGAATAAAGCCTTGAGAAAGAATGAAGTTGACCACGAGTTGTGTTGGAGGAGATTGAGTATGAAGTAGATGAACCCACAAAAGCTGGCATACCCTCCACCACCAACGGTTAGATAAGGCTTATATTTAGGACATGACCAATACCAGCTTCATATAGCGTATAGAAGGGGACTGGGTACTGGGTACTTACTGGGGGATACCAGGGTATACGTATTCGGTTGACGAGTAGTGCCGCTTTCTCCGTTGTATTTTGGTTGCTGTAGTGTTCTCACAAACTTAGTTCCTGGCTTGGGGTGCTTTCTCTTTCACCCCCAACAATTGAATTCAACGACACTGCTTTCCCAACATCTGGTTCTTGTGGAATGTGAAGGATGAGGGGTGGAGTTCGTTTAGTAGGAGCTCGTGGACCTCGTTGTCTATGCTGCTGTGGATGTGGGGTGTTGTGCCAACCAGACTAGTATCGTACTTGACTAGGGGAACAGAAAGCAGAGGCTTTAAATAGGGCGAAAGAAGGATCTCTGGAAGAGGTGTGTGTATGAGGGCTTCCTAGCCCTAAACAATACTTTATATTCTCTTAAAGACTGGGACTGTTGGCTCGAATAGGAAGTGACTGCCGAAATAGGAAAAGCCCACGGCCATACGGGTACTTTAAAGCGCACATCTATAGCTTCAGAAACTACAGTACATATGAATTAGTATAAGTATATTAGAGCCAGGCAGTTTTATGAATTCTGACAACGTCTGTAGCGAGATTGCTGCACAGGAAAGGGCAATAAAAAGAGAGGATCCCAATCTTAATCCCAAATCATTTCAAGTCATAAAAAAAAAGATTGCTTCTTCATCTTTTCCCCTCCAATTTTCAAGCGCGATCTCCCGTACATTGCTCCACTCCCTATCCCATCTCGCCCCCTCAAATGCTGCACCCCCCCAATCACCCACACATACACTTTCGCACATTGACCATAACAGCCATCTCCTCCCGCTCGTCCTGCGCAGTCTTATGATTCTCACCAACCCACACTCCCTTCATCTTAGACTTTTCCTTTTCACCCCTACTCCCACCGTATCCGCTCCCAGAAGCTGTTGCCGTATTGGACAGCGGTGGCCCAAAACTACCCGTACGACTTTGCTGTTTTAAACTCTGCGCCGACGGCGAAGAGCCCGAAAGATTAGCCAACTTATGTTTGCGTTTAAGAGTGTTGTGCTTATCGGCGGTGATGATCCCAGTTAAATTACTAGTAGTCTTGGGATTGGCAGTAGTCCTGCTGGCAATCTTGATATACCTCCACTCCACCTCGCCAATATCCTTTTAAACCCACTACTGGCTTTCCACTTTCCCTCTCCCCCCTCATGCCCATTAATTCATCCTTTAGCACCCTCCCTGAAGCCCCCGTTCCCAACCCCAAACACACTCCCCGCACTCAAGCTCAACCTCCTCTGCAGCTGTCTGCTTGCTCCACTTGGACTAAGCCCATCAGGCGTACTGCACCTGAGCGCTTCTCCACCATTAATGGTCTCAGGCTTCAACTCATAGCCCACTCCCAACCCTCTCTCGTTTGCCAGCTTACTCAACGAGAGTCATCAACCGTCCCCCGGGTATATCTGACAAATTCCAAACAAAGTGGCAGAACCATATCCTTATTCAAATCCATATTCCTATAATAGTCCCCGCTCATTGATGAGTTAGATATGTGTTCTCGCCTGCTTAGTTAGTGTAATTAGGCCCCTATAAAATGCATCATTGCTTGCCCTCATTTACTATTGCTACTCCCTGCCCTTCGAGGGGAAATGTCACACTCCTTATAACCTTCAGCGCTGCCGCCACCAAGAGGAGACCAAGGATTGTTGGGGTACGGACACTAGAAACTATTCGTGTGCCAATTGAGGATAAGACTGTTGGGGTAACAAGAGAAGGGGTGTGTGAAGGTGGTGTTGTGGGTGGGAGGGGAGGGGTGTCGAGAGAGACTGTGAGGAGAGTGATTAAGATAGTTGGCGCCGTAGCAGGGGGGGAGTATGAAGCATTAGAAGGTGTGGTAAAAGCGGAGATGGTGAAGCAACTGGATTAGGGATTGGGTTAAACTTGTATTACATTTTCGCTGCTTGCTCTGGATGACGTCCAGGTCTCTTAGCTGGCACACCGAAATAATTATGTGCAAGCCTTTCAGGGGAGTATAAAATATTGCAGGCAGGTCGCGGATTCTTTTGCCCACGCATTGTAAAATGCGAAAGGAGTTTTCAAGTCTTGGCACCAGATCAATCCAGGTCGGTGTTCTCGTGCCCAGACTCTAAACCTGCGCTGCCGCCAAGACAATTAATAATTGTGAGAGTCTGGGCACGAGAACAAGGTCGGCCTTTTTTGCCTTTTTACTTCTTATACATTTTTTCAGATTTCAGATTTTCCCTTCATTTTCGAGTACCAGTCTTGAGGCTCACAACCAATGCCTCAAAGTGGTTTCACTCTTCGAACCCATGCGATTCTAGGAGGGGGGAATATGCTTTGCAGACTGACTTAAGGGTAACTTTCCACAGGTGCCTTCCCATACCCCAGTGTATGTACTGAGTACAGTGCAAGTCATGGTACTACTGAGGTGCTTTTTCCTTTCTTTCTGCATACAAGATCCAGAAACTGGCTACGACTCGAGAAAAGGGTGGTTATCAGGCTCCAACACCGCCACTGGCATAATCGAGACTACATCACCCATTTATATACACTGTGCCTAGGAGCCTTTATGGTTCTTGGTAGCTTCTTGATGTGGCACATCATGAGGAATACCAGAACTGAATTGCTTGGAGTACAAAAGCTAACTACGTGAGAAATATTCAGACATATATCCCAACCCCAGTGTTAGCATTTCCTCTAATCTTCCTACACCTCATTCGCCTAGTTCAGCATCCATCTATTCTGCCCGTCGGACAACTATTCATCTACCTCGCATATCCCATGATCCTGCCGGCGCAATCATTCATCCACCCCGCATACCTCGCGACGCTGCAGAGTTATCCTATTCCAACACATCAGGACCCCGGCTTCAACTAGTTTGGGAATGGGATATTCTCGACATCTCCAACGAAGGCACAAAGCTACAGTTGAGACATCAGTGTCGCGGCCCTCGCTAGGTGAAGGAAGCTAGAAACGGATGGTATAATGGGGAGCTTCAGTTGAATATGATGCTGAGATAGCATCAGGCTGCAAGCTAGCGTGTTTGTAATCTAGCTCTACAGAGTGTCAAAGGAGGGGTGACTAACAAGGAGTCTGTTAGTCTGGTTGCATGACGGATGGGGCAGTTGGCCAAATAGAGGGGGTCGACTGACTTTCTACGAGAGGCCAGACTATCGGCCGTCAAAGGGTCCATAGTTTTAGCCGGCTGTATCCCCATCATGTCAATTCTTGGTCTGTACATGTACACCCAATTCCTTGCCACCCTATATTTCTCTCCTCGCATCTCAATGGCACTGGCTAATTATTTCCAGACACTAATTATAACTCTAGCTTTAATTTGAGCCTATTTACATGACAATTAGATTTTAAACAATTAAATACCTTCTTCTCGGAGGTGCGCCGGATCACCGTCAAACACGTTCGTTAGCAAGGTGTATGCAGAGAGCACGCACCGTAGCCAGGTTGAGTCCTATGGTAGGCTCTCAGAGCCTTGTAGTGGGCCCGGATGCCGCCGTGGGTGGCTACTTCGTTACTGGTATCTCACCAGCTAGTCTGCCCTCTCGTTCTCAGGAATGCCGGTGTGGCTGCGAATCCATGAGATGGCAGTGTCATAGCCTTTGAGGTGGCGGCCCTGTAGGGCTTTGCCTTGCTGTACCTCGATGCTGGGCCTGGGGCATGCTCCATTAGAGATGCTCGTGAGTATGCCCCGCCATGCAGTGCTGTTTGGTGAGCAGCCAGAGAATGCTAGTGTCTCGGTGCACCTCGAGGGTGGAGGGCAAGCCTTGCCTCTCCCCACTCTCTACCTCCTACTCCTACTTCACCCGCTCCTCTGCCCACCCTGCCGCTGCCCATCTAAACGGAATCCCTCCCCCCCGAGCCGAGAGGTGTTGTATACTAACTGCTGAACTTGGCCGCTCTGCCCTCTATCATACCTGCAAGGAACCCAGAAAGGGCCCTGGGCCATGGCTCAAGTTGTAGGTGTTGTCATTCTACAGCCTGAGAGGGGAAATGGTACGGCTGATAGTTTTTTTTGCATCCTGGCTATCTAGTCTATGGTGAGAGACTGCACCTATATCTAGATTATTCCCCCACGTAGTTCCCTCGCCCTCGTTTACAGACGACTCCGTGATTATGGAAGGGTAGGTGTGACGGCTTATAGTGAATGGGGAATGCTTGTTTGGTTCAAGCTCCCGTCTTCCCTGCCATCCTGTCAGTGTCTTCATTTCCTTTCGTATTGTTGTGCTCTTTCACCCACATTACTGCAGTCCCCATGGTTCCTCCTACAGAGGAGGGTCGTGCCAACCAGACTAGCCCTTGGCTGTCCAGGGCTACTTTCTTTGCCCCGCCTTTCCAGGCCTAGCTCCTCTGTACCGCTATCCCCCGAAGCTCGCAAAGGGCCGATTAGAGGCTGGGCACGAGACCACTCTGCATCCATCACTGTTGCGTACCGTCTCGGGTAGAGACCAGTGTTCTAGTGCTGCCTGCTATTACCCCATTTGTTTGGCTTCCGTCTGAACACTCTTCTACCCCCCTTCCCTGAATTCCTTGGCCACTACCACTCCATCCCTTTCCCTTCCCCCCACCCACCTTAGTACCACCTCTGGCCCGAGTGCCCCTCTTATGATCCCCTCCACTTCCTCTCGCAATAGGGGCACTGCTCTTCCATAAACTGAGGTTGCCCATCTTACTCCCTTCCTTAGCATCATGGTGTCTAGACCCTCTATTCACTCAGAGCCTCTGCCTTGCCATTTCCTGATCCTCTCCATGCTCCAACTATCCATCTTTTCTATTCCCTGGTGTAGCGTACAGCTGCCCCATCCCCATCACTCGTACGAAGTTGCCCCTATCAACCCCCTCATGAATCCACTCACGTTTTGGTGGAGTTCCGCTCTGTAGGGGATTTAGCTGACCTTGTACAAATTGCTTTTTGCACTTAGGTGGGAGTCGTGTCAATCTCCTCACCACCTGGGAGTGCGCCTCCGCTCTCCTGCGTGACTACCGTATCTCCTACCACTTTTGCAGGTCCTTTGTCTGTATTTTTGATAGCTCTGGCCACAGACGGCCATCCGGTAGACTACCCATAGCCCAGTTACACTTCGATCGCTGGGGGCCCCCAACGAGACTCGGAGGCAAGCGTAAGGGCTCGTGGCTAAGGAGGGTGAGTATGTAGCGAGTTGCTAGCTGTTCCTTATGTGCTCAGAGCACACACATTTGATGTCGTATCCTTTGCATCTTGAGCTCATCGCTAAGCCCCCGAAGTGCACTGGCGAGCCGCCCTGTCGAGCCCAACAGACTCCTATAGTCTGCTGACTGCCGCACGGGTTGGTACGGCGTTATAAGAAACTGCTCGGGAACACCATAGAGTTTCTTATAACGCGAGGCCTCTTACAAGATATATACACAAAAACCAAGAAATCTCCGACTGAGGGGTAGAAATCCCGTGATTGCCGTTTGGTGCTGCCTTGTAGCCTCTCAATATCCCTTTTTTCTCGATATAACAGGCCCTCCAGCTGCTCGGCTTTCTGTAAATTGACATGGGGATATTGGAGGCGAAAGAGACGGAGGGCTTCAAGGCCTTCCAGTGTAGTTTTATAAGAAATACTGTAACAGGTACATCCCGGATTTTATCTGCATCAGAATCAGACTCATGGACAGGAGTAGGCTCGTGGGTATCCAGAATGCGCTGCCCGGAGAATTCTCCACCGCTTCACCCATAAAATTAATAAACTATATAAGAAACCTTCCTATAACGAGAGTTTCATATTTTCCCATACAAATATTGGCGGGAGCGGAGCACCGTTTCTTCCACCCCGGAGCCGGTCCCTGGTACATCCTCTATTCAATGCACGAGTTAGGTACCCCCTGCACTGCCTCAGTTTTATTTTACTGCCGGCCCAGTGAGTAATATAAAAGGTGGAGTCGGGAGGAATAGTGTGTGTACTGCCCTGTCCAACCACAAGTCCAGGTCTTTCACATTGTAAAGGCTAAAGGTTTTCTTTTTTAACCGGCGTATTGGGTACTCGCCAGTCTCTGAATGCCATTTGGACTGGCTATTATAATAATTCATCATGAAGCAGGTAGTCTGGTTAGCGCTAGAAAAGGCACCAGCTACTATATTATGGGAAGAATTAATTCGGAACTGGTCTGTCAATCACAGGCTCATATCTCGTTTGTAGGGCGGGGGGGAGGAAGGAGCAAGCAGTAAAAGAAAAAAAGGGTTCCCCCCGCCCTGCCGAAGTCAGGTGGAGGTAGGTCCCTTGCCAGTTGCCGCCCTTGGGCAGCTGGTTAAATTCCCACGTCTGAGGTGGGAGTCGAACCCTGGACTAACCGCGCCCCCAATGGTAAACAGAACTCGGAAGCCGAGACCATTGCACCATGGGGGGTTTGGTGATTACTCAAGTATGAGAGGGCAATATAAAGTGGCGTTCCCCGACCTCGATCCTTGGGCAAAACCAGCAGCCCACTGAGAGGCGCTGAGGGTCCTCTCATATACATTTGATTCCCTCCTCGCCTCCTAGAAGGTTACGTTGGAGTGAATAAATCCGTGCCACTAGTCTATGTCCATTGTCAGTTCATTAAAAGTTGTAGTTGGCACGCACAGCACTACTGGAAGTATAGGTCTGGTCGAGGCTATATGAGTTGATAAGGGCTTTGGTGAATAAAGAGCAATTCTCTAACCTCCGTTTGTCTATATAGGAAGTCCCTTGCGACCCAATTTATATGCTAGCCTGTACAGATTTGTAACTACATGACCCTTATTCCACTGAATGATGCTCGAGTTTAGCGGTATCTCCCCGTCTTTCATGAGTGCTCGTAAAAACATTGAAAAAGCTCTTGGCTTAGCTCTTTGGACTTTAGCAGGCGGTTGGCATTGCCCGGCTAAGGCCTCTCTGAACGAATACGTGTTACTCTGAAGCCGCGTCCCCTACTTTAGGGAAGTAATATGGCATCCCTCAACCAGACTACGTTCCCCTAGCCTAGTCTCGTGCCATAAAGAGAAACTATAGAATTATATAGGACAAACCCCTGTGCTAAAATGACTAACTATTAGGGGAATGCAACATTCGCTTCTCCGACTGTATAAACTGAAGACTTTCAAACGTGGATAACTGGAAATCTTCAGTTTATCTACTTATACCACACGAAGCTTGCTCCAACGAAACCCCCTGGGGATCCAGTTTATATTGTCAGAGGAAATAGTGCTGAGCCCAGAGAAAGCCCTTTTTCTTCGGCTTTATATACACACACAGATAAAATCTGTTTGGTGACGCTCAACATGAAACTCTAGCTTTAACCTTTATCAATAAACGCAGTTCCCTTCTCTTTTGCGCGGGAGTAATCATACTTAGGGTCCTTTACAGACACCTACAATCAGAGGGCTAAGGCAGGCGGATATTAGTCCCTATAGGTGGTAATTAACTTACGGATGTAGTGCAATGCACGTGGAAGAGCTTTGAGCCTTTGGCTATGATTGAGGGTGATGACATCGTCGTGATGACTCTAAATAGGGAGTCCAAATTGGTACCTTTCTAGTATAAAGAGTGAAGCACCGGGAGCGAGAGACTTACCACCAAGCCCTCAGAATACGCTTCCTAAGATTGTGTACATGTTTATTCCTAGTACTGGATCGGCTATACTTAGGCTCGCGGTGGCATCATAACCCGGTATTCCAACAGGCTATGAGCCTGGAGAGGTTCTCGCGCATAGATTAGCATCACCCCACTGTAAACTGTTGCGGCATGCATTCTGTGCCCTTTCTTGTGTTTATTTTTACCTTCATCTCTCGTGTAATCACCCTTTATGTGACTGTCTTTTATCTATCACGA
>Ga0307514_10002726_pt1 | contig 17829 bp, 20 predicted proteins | sample 16_EM_MG_FD_203088 | JGI IMG/M metagenome (GOLD analysis project Ga0307514, IMG submission 203088) | Populus trichocarpa ectomycorrhiza microbial communities from riparian zone in the Pacific Northwest, United States - 16_EM | ecosystem: Host-associated > Plants > Roots > Unclassified | place... | reverse complement strand
TCCCCCCCCCACCCCCCACCGGGGGGGGGGGCAATCATTAATCGTATTCAACCTTTCTAGGCTATGACGATGGACTGCAGCACACTGTTGCCAGCTGCCTCTCTCCCCCAGCGGGCCAGTGCCTGCCCTGGTGACACCGCCTCCAGTCACACAAAAACATAGGTACTACCAAACGTCAGGCACTGAAACCAGCGCTGGCTGGTCAGAAATCCCCATTAGTCAAAACACTCCCCATGAAGCAGTCAGCACCAACACCCGCCGGTATCACCCGTACAAAGGCGGCCGTGATCCATGGCGCTTCTGCGCTGGCCTAGGCAAACCGGATACGAGTGCAAAGGGCGGCCCGGGGATTATAGGAGTACGTTGGTTCTTGGGAAGGAAACGCAGAGTAGGTAAGGCCACGAGCTCTGCAGTGGTTTTTTTGGAAGAATAGTTGGATTTCACGGTCTCGGCGGGCGGGTGCAGGGTGCAGGGTGAGAGGGCTCTGGCTCCTACCAGGGGCCTGTGATTTTTACCAAGGCAGGCGTCGGAATCTCAATTTGAGCGAGTGGTAGCGATGTTGGCAGGCCTTTGTTTTCCTACTACCCATTTCCGGGCACGTACAGGTAGACATGGTGGATCTCATACCGTTCGTACATACCGGTAGCTCTCTTTGTACATAGTTCTACGGCGACGTCCGACGCTATATCCAGTGTCACAGGGCTAGTCGCCATATGCACAGAACGGGCCCTCTCAGCGTACACCTGGCTCGTCACGGGCAGAGGCCCACAGCTCAGCTACCTCTACCATATTGCGTGCCCGTGCAGACACCCCCTCCAAAACGGCACCCACATCTCATTCCATTGTCCCACCCACGCTACGGTGAGGAGGGAACTCATAGCGGGCAGATCCGCAGATACTTTCTTTTTTTTAACTAATCATTAATCGCATTTATCCTACCTAGAATATGGCAGATACTTGGGAGCCTCTAGGCAGTCCCACCGACATCAAGATACCAGGAGAAGAGAGATACCAGGACAGGGTGGAGGAATTCCTTTCATATCTCTTTCGGCATCTCATTCCTTAATCGTTTCCACATTGTTAGTTACGGTAGCTGCACAAATCGGATGGACTAACTGATCCGGTCCTTGAATTCGGGGTTTCCCGCTGCCGTACCATATATGTAAAATAGCCCCGCAATGGGTCCCCATGTACGTAACAGGTTTATGGTTGTTTTTTTTTTAAAAAAAAGCCACATGCAGAGGCTAAGACTCAACGCGACAATAAAAAGATTTAGAAAATAGAAAAAATTAAAAATCAAGGCCCAAATTGCCAGGGTGCTGATTCCTTATAACAACGATAGATATAGGACGATTTCTGTATGGCAACTGCTTGGTGTGAGAAACGGCTGTGGAACAATATTAATCACCAGTACTACAATGCTTTACCCCCTGGATGGCATAATGAACAGACATGCTTAAGCTTATGGTTTATGCCATATATAGGCATCCCCATTATGTGATAAAACTGCCTACAGCTCAACTCCTTGTATAGAATCTTTATTTTATCATTGGCTTTTACCGTGAACTGAATCTACTCCTCCTTGGAGGTGAGTTAAATGAATTTCATCCAAGAGTTAGCCATTGTGTTAGTGAAAACCAAACAAATAGGTGCCTGTTATTCTTAAGATCCTGGCCATGATAGTTTTCTTGCCAGTGGAAGTACAGAATTTAAGCAAAGTACCCGAAGCATATGCCCAGAACGAAGCTTCACCAGAGTGGGCACTATTGGTTACTACTTACACGCACTGTAGAGCAAACTAGGTTGAGGGCAAGGAAGTAATCAGTTACTTCTCCAGTTATCCCCTTCTAATCCTGGGATGTCCGAAAAAAAGCCGTATAGTGTATATATATATTTAAAATCAGTCCTCGCATATAGCATAGGGCTCTGGGAAGGAAATAGGTAGTGTAGTGAATTTGCTTGTACACATACGCTTGGCATTCAGGTACGGTATTGCTCAGCAAGTGACTGGTCATCGATTTAAGCACCCACACAAATAATAAATCGGTCTGGGCACGAGAACATGGTGATGGGAATAGAGTGAATTTCTTGAATTTTTTGTACTACCACATCGCGCAAAATAGTCCCAGTGCTTATTTGGTAACTTCTCTGCAGACTGGTAGTGTCCAAAGGTATGTACATACTGTACATACCCGTATTGATATCGATTCTTCAAAGGCAATTAGGCAGGCACTTTTATAGGACCTCTATCAGTCAAGAGTCAATCACGGCTTGGTATATATATAGGACAGTCGATCATGACCACATTCTATGGCTGTGGAAAAGGTAATCAACTGCGTTGTTGATTAGCCTTATATAGTGTGGGGTACCCATGCAGAGCAACCAGCGAATGAGAGACTGTATTCGGGAGCGGTTCAGGCAGAACACACTAATAACTTCACTACCATCGGCACCCTAGATCCGATCGAGCATGGTCATTCGATCGCCACGAATATACTAGCTGCTTTTGGCAATCCCGTATTATCATGCAAGCATAGTGGTGAGAGTCCATTCCAGCTAAGTTGAGATCTATGGAAATGACTACGCTCTACAACATGGTTACCCTCACGCCCCACCAAAATCAACCCTAATACCCAATATCCCCCCTGGCAATATGACCCCCCCGAAAACCCCCCCCCCTTCTTCCAACCCCCCGTGTAGGCTCAATAGCAGGCGAGTGAGCCTGTGGCTGCTAGCAGGCCTTTATCTACCATATATATCCATGCCATATCAATACTGGAGCAGGGGTCCGCAAGAGTGCAAAACGGGAGGGTCTCAACGAGGGGCACTAATATGTAATATGTGCAAAATTGTGAAGTTTCATTGAATCAACTAATTCCTCTTTATTTCTGCTCCCTTAAGGTCCCCCTTCTAGACCCTCCTACAAAATATCCTTAATTCCTATGTACGGAGAGGCCTCTAAGCTCCAATATGCCCTCCCCTACCATCGACACCCTAGTCTGATTGGGCATGGTCATTCGATCCCTGCTAAATATCCCTGTCAGCCGACCCTATACAATCAGGGCCTCTATACCCCTGACCAACCAATACCGGTATATACAGCTATCCAGCTCAGGAGTATCATCAATAGCACCAATTAGCATCATGGGCAAGACCGACTATGAGAATAAGCTGCAAACAGCAATACAGCATGCTCGACGGGAGCCAGGGGTGCCTGTCGCGAGATATGCAGCTCTATATGGGGTAAATGCTACCACACTGCGTCGGCGTCTTGCAGGTACTGCCAGGGATCATTCTACAGCTGCTAGAGAGCAGCAGTTATTTGATGTGGGAGAGGAGAGAGCAATTGCAGACCATGCTGGGATCATGGCAGATTTGGGATTTCCACTAAATCTAGAGCTATTACGAGGGATAGCACAGCAAATGATCAATGACAGGCATATGATGCAGCAAGGGCAAGGGGGGGGTATTACAGGCCCTAAACCAACCACTACCAACCCTCATTTACGTTGGGAAAAACGACTTCAACAACAGGGGATAATAGCATCCACAACTACAAACTGTCACACAACGCCCCTCCATGTTATTGGTAATCATTGGGTTGATAGGTTTCTTAACTGTAACTCAGGATTCAAGAAGATATACATTCGTTATCAAGAGAGAGCTCGTGCAGCAGCTTGTAATGATGTCGAGTTACAAGCAGATTTTCTCCGCAAGCTTGCCAATCTGGTACGGAGAAAAAAAATCAGCCCAGCCAATATTTGGAATTGTGATGAGAAGGGGATCACTATGGGAAGAAATGGCTTAAGGACTATGGCTATCATGCATACCGGAGGCCGCAGCACAGCTAAGATGATGACAGAAGGATCACGAGAATTCTGTAGTGTTCTTGAGACTGTCAGCGCTACAGGAGGAATTCTTCCACCATTCATCATCTGGCAGGGGAAGACTCACCGAGAGTCATATTATCCAGAAGGTGGACTGATCAACGAGGCTACCTTCGCAGTCTCTGAGAGTGGCTATATGGATGATAAGTTAGGGTTGGCATATATGCAGGAACATTTGAGCCCTATACCCGGTGTGATCCACCCGCCCCTCGCTGCCTCATTGTAGATGGGCATTCCTCTCATGTTGCCTGGCAAGTTGTTAAATTTGCCCTGGAGCATGATATCCATATGATATGCCTCCCATCGAAATCTATCCACCTCCTGCAGCCCCTTGATGTAGGGTGTTTTGGCGTCCTTCAAACAACCTATGAGCGGAACCTCAGTGCATGGCTCAGGAAAAATCCCCTCTCTGTCCTATCAAAGCCCTCCTTCCTAGGGATCCTTGAGAAGACCCGAACGGAGGTCTATACAGTGGATTGCATGGTAGGAGCTTGGAGAAAATCTCGCTGCTGGCCAATTGATCGTGTTCCACTGCCGCCGCCACCACCGCCACCATGATCCTTGAATGTCTCAAACATCCTTGCAGACACTCCCAGTCGGCTGCGTACACTATCCCGTTAGGTTATCAATGATATTCGGCCCCTGTCAATGGATAAGCAACAGTCAATTTGCATGCTCATGGATTATGCTATTGAGAAGGTTACAAAATACCGGGATATTGCACCTCAGGCAGAGACCCTCAGCAAGCTCCGAAGTGGCAAGGTGCGGAAGAAGAAGCAGCGGTCAAGGTATGTCGGTCAAGCTAGGGTGCTTAACTCCAAGTATGTCAATAAGGGGCTTGAGAAGCTTGCAGGGGTAGAGGCAAAGAGGCAGGAGCAGCAGCTGGCAATGGAGAAAAAGAAGAGGGCTGCAGAAGAAAGGAAGACTGCCAAGGAAACGCTTGATAGGCAGTGGAGGGCTGACCTCTAGCAGTATCATGAGGTTGCCATGCCAGGATAGCAAGCTCAATGTGCCGAGATTGATGCAGGATGGGCGGCTGCTAAGGAAGCCACTGGCAGAAAGCGCGGATCCGGGAAGAAGCCGCCATACCCCCCCCGACCAAAACGACCCTTAAAGCCCAAGGTCCACTGGCAAGCGCCTGGGGGGCTCTCTGTATTGGAGGAGGATAGAGAGAATGATGGGGGGGTTGACGGTGGGGTTGACGGTGGGGTTGACGGTGGGAGGGGGGTCGCAGATGAGGAGGATTTGGTCGATTCAATGCGAGCTCTCGATATTGAGCATTTTGCGCAGGTTAGTGCTGCTGCCAGAAACACTCCCATTTTGCTGTTTTATGGTTTCCCCCTCTGACATTGATTTCGCATGGACATAGGTGGTTGGTTGAGGTCTCCTAGTAACCATGAGCTCATCAGCATAATGCTCGAGCTATGAGGGGGGGTAGAGAGTGAGGAGAGGGTTCATTAGGGTGGTGATATTACCAGGGGGTTTTATTGAGTATTGGGTTGAATTTTGCGGGATGGGAGCATTGTCATGTTGTAGAGCGTAGTTGTTTGCATAGATTTCAATGTAGCTAGCATTGCCTCTTATCATCATGCTGGTGAGATAGCACGAGATATCACTAATAAGGTCCGAAAACAGGGATATTTAGCAGCGATCGAATGACCATGCCCGATCGGATCTAGGATGCCGATGGTAACTAACTAATAAAGGGAAAGTAGATACTTAGATATCTAGCTGCTTATAGATGGAGAAAGGTCGTCATGACGAGTTGCTATTACCTACGTATGGTACTCGATTGCATCTTGCTGCCAATACCATACTACAACTCCCATGGCCTGTCTTGTTGGACATACTCGGTGAACTCACAAAGCTTAAAGCTTCACAAGCTATAGCATGTGAAGCTATGTCAGGAATGAAAGTCAGGAATGAAAGTTACGGGAGTAACATTGAAGGGATCATATGTCTTCTAGTTGAGAGCTGTATATATAGGGCAGAGCAGCCCGCCTCAATATATCAATCAATGAAGTTATTCAAGCCTTCAATACACTCAGTTATCTCACTCATATTTCTACCACCGCTGCAAGTAACATTCCAACGTGTCTATTTACAATATTTTCAGCACGCGCACTTGTTAGATTACCCAATGTGGTCTGTACATGATTAACCCGTTCCTCCATTCGCTGACTTTGTACTGTATCCTCCAGGTTAAGCTAATCCATCAACTCATATGCAGCATAGAGCTGTTGTTGTGCCTGCTCGAAGCTTTCCCGCACACGACTGACAATGTTTGCCCTCTCGATATTCCGTCTACCGGTACCCCCTTCTTCAACCCACACAGTACGCGCAGCCATACACTTCCATACCACACTCTGCAAATATCATCAAGTATACCTCCCATTGTACCGCAGTCAACAGTTTGACTTCAGTATCGCAATGAAAGATGTGCCGGCATGGAAGTAGGTATTGCCTATAGCACTTGCAGGCTTCAGACTCAATATACCCCAGCAATATACTTGGTTTTTTTGTACGGAAGCTCTCCTCAATATCATGTGTATGGATATGATCAAGCCGCTCAACAGTAACTGATGTACCATCAACTGGACGTGAGACCTTAATTCAGACATTGCAAAGGTCAGTATCTCGCATATTGCTATGCCGACGTTTAATAACCCTGCCATCAGCAACTCGAGCTGCGCTTGATTTCCTGCTTTTTCCAAGTCTGAACTCATATTTCTGAACTCGTACTGTACCATGAGCTTGCAGCAGCTCTTGCTGAAGCTTTGAATAATCTGAATCCACATACGGCCATATCTCATTGAATATTTCGGGAGATATGATAACTGGTTTATTGAGCTCAAACAACATAGTGCAGAAATTGGCACCATAACTTCAGCAGACATTGTGATATGTTCATGGTGATATGGTGTTCATGGTGATATGGTGTTCGTGGTGATATAGTGTTCGTGGTGATATGGTATGATAATACAGCTTGGTGGCAAAAAAACTCATACCCTTGTATGAGTTTTTGTATGAGTTTTTGCTTGGTGGGGTATGAGTTTTTTTGCCACCAAGCTGTATGGTATATGGTATTTACAGCAAGATACAATCGAGCATAATTGCAACTCGTCATGTCTATAAGCAGCTAGATATCTATGTAAGTAACTACTTTCCCTTTATTAGTTAGTGAAGTTATTGGCGTGTTCTGCCTGAACCGCTTCCCCGTATTCACGTTAATCGTGCAGATTAAACCTGATTAACTTGCTGAGTCATGAGCTCGAGGCAATGATGAAGGTAATCAACCAAGGCAATCAACTAATTCAGTGCTGATGAATTCCCGCCCCCATGTGGCATACGGGCCAAATCCAGCCAAACTGCCAAACCCCACCAAACCCCGCCAAACCGCCGAACAGCTACTTGATGTGAGATTGGAAATCCACGATCTCCCCTTCTACCAGTACTGGTATCTTTAGATCCAAATCTATGCTCATTCCCTAGCCTATCATAGTCTGGCAGGACTAGCCCGTGGGGAAGAGAGGGCTACCTGGGTCACCCGGGAGCTGCAGTCCATCGCCATAGGTAGTCTAGATACAGTAGACTGGATGCGATTAATCATTACTTAAAAAAAAAAAGTCTGGTTGGGGAATATTAGGGGCTGTCACTGATTCAATCAACTGATTGAACACCCTTGTTGATTAGCCTACATGTAGCCGTTTAACCAAATAGAGATGGGAATGCAGAAGCATGACTCATGTTTGTGGAAGAATGGGATATTGCATATGTAAGAGGTAGATATGTACTTCGATGTATTTTGTCCGCTCTGTCTGTTCGCTATGTCTTTCGATACTGGTCTTTTCCCCCAGTTATATATCCCTTTCCTCCCTAACTAGTCATCACCGTGATGTAACTTATCAGTGATGAAGTTGATGATGTAGCCAACGATGTAATCAATGATGTAGCCAACGATGTAACTAGTCAGTCAGAGCGTTCACAGCGTCATCAATCACAAGCACTAAACAAGCTACTTTCAACAAGTACTAGTAAATATAGATAACTGGTGACTGTGTTGCCAAGTTTCGCGTTTGAGTCACGATTCGGCAGTATCTGACGTGTTCAGGCACAGACTAAGGCATGGTACATAATCCCCTCGGTAAAGGTTATAAAGGTCCTCGCAGTGTCACGTAATGTGATCAGCACGTCTAGATTTACGTCGTCGCGTCTCCCCACACACCGCGCCGCGCCGCGCCTCGCCTGTGCCATTAAATATGTCGACACCAAGAATTTTAAAAGCAGAATTGGCAGCAGTTGCCAATTTATCATGTCCTCTCCTGTCTCTCTCAAACGAGATTATTACATCCATTGTATATATGTTGCATCCCCGGGAGGCAATTTTCTTATCATTGACCTGTCGTGCCTTATTCCATGGAGTGCTGTCCTCACAAAATTACTACTTGTGGTACAAAGTCGGTAGATTCTCGAAGCAAATGCCGGGTCACAAGGCAGGATGGATGCTTGCGAAAAAGCTTGATGAGATCAAACAGGGCCCAACGTCCCCTCAACCACCCTTGAATTCGGCATCCTCAAGCGGAGGATGCACTGCGGATAAAACGCCTACACCAGTCGGCAGGGAAGGCGGAAAAGTCACCTCGAGAAAAAAGCCAACGAGAAGGGAATTGGTGGACGCTGTGAAATCGTACTCGCACGCAGAAGCAGTGGTGGATTATAAACTGTTGTTGGTGGAAACTATGCTTGGAGATACAGACACCGGATGCCAATGGTGCCTAGCGAAACCAATGACGCGGAAGGTATATAAGAGTTGGGGGATGCGGTTATGTGAGGGATGTTTTTATGATAATGTCATAAGTTGGTCTTGCCTTAATGTTTGCCAAATTGAGAGATTATTGTGGGCTGACCTCACGGAAATGTACAGCCAAACATGCCTGCAAGTCGTTGCAAGTCGACATCTCGCACCTCCCTGTACAGGATGTTAAACGCCAGGGAGGGGTTTTGCACGGAGTTTGGAAGCCAGCTGTACAACGTCTCACAGATGCGAAAAATGGTGGAGGCATATGGGGCAGGCAATCCGTGGAAGAAATCATTGCTGAATGCAAGGGCAAGAAGCAGGCTGAGAAGGATACCGTTACTGAAGAGCTTGCAGCTTACCGAGAGCGTCATTTTGTTGCAATATTTGAATCCATCAAAGTTCAGTATCAAGACATATACGAAAAATATGCAAAAAGAGGTTTCAGAGATCGCATGTTTGCCGGCATGGTAGAGAAAGTCCCGCCTGAAGAACTGAAGCTGAGGTGGTTTATGGAACCACGGCGGAGAACTCGCCGCTTGACATGGAATGCATTTTGCCGAACCGAGCCTCTTATGAAAGAACTGAAGAATATCAAAGGTGGGGAGAAGTGGAAGGATGTGACGTGGGTAGAAACGCGTGCGAGGGAGAAAATTGCAGAGATGAAAGATATGTTTGCCCCAGCAGGTCTGAGCAGAGATGCAGTACCATTTTGCACCCGGGGACCAGTATGCCCGCAGTGGGATATTCCAGCACGTTGTATGAGGACCGAAGTCAATTCTATTGTACAACAATGGCATCTCCGACGTGCAAGGGACGGTGGTGTTCAAGTGTTGATTGACAAAATGACAACGGCAAATGGTCAAGGGCTCCAGTGCCCCTGGGCGGGATCACGGTGTCTCTCTTGGTATCCCGTAACTAGCACTATTGCATTTGGGACCCTAGAGAATTACATGGATCATTTCCGGTTATGCCACTGGGAAATATTCATCCTCGGAGATACGGACTGGCTGATAGGGCGCCCTAGTCGCTGGTGGCCGCGGAGTGCCCCGCATGGCAATACAGCAGGTGGAACTCGTGAGGATGGGGCAACTGGTTCAAGTTCAGATTCTTCTCAGCGGGAGGTTCGTCAGGCAGACTGGTTGCGGCAGTGGTGGCCTGACAGATGGAAAGAGGAGAATGTACAGGTACTTGAGAAATGGGGCAATGGGGACTTTTCTGGGCAAAATCTAGTATAACGGTTCACTCAATCTGTTAATGAATGGACATGCCATAGCTAGATTGTGATTCTACGGAGGAGGGTCGTGCCAACCAGACTAGATTGTGACTATTTCTTATAGTATTGGCGGGGATAGTGGGGGTAACGCTCGGAGCACAACGGATGCATAGTAAATAAAATAGATACAACTTGTGATGGATTCCTCTTGTGTTATATACTGAAATCCGTTCACTGGTTCTCCGGCTTGAGGTTGCCCTGGTGTTCTTGTTCCGTATCGCTTTGTTCCCCTGTTATTATTTCACGCCCTTCTTCAGTTCCCCCATCCCCTTCACACTTCACTTCGTTCTTTAGATTTCTCTCTTGACAACTCTCCTCCTCTTCGGCCCTTGATAGCGTTCTCTGAGGCTTGTTTATAATTACCTCCCACCCGCAGCTTCGAACTTCTTCTTCCAACACCCCCTCCTCCTCTGTCCTATCCTCCTCGCTCCTCGATACCCCTGACCCCTGGTTGCTTTGGCCTTCAAAATTCTCTCCCTCTTCGGCCTCATCGACTGTACGAACTACTCTTGTCAGGATCTGATTTTGCTCCTCCCGCTTCTCTCCGCAACTGCCTGCAGCTTCGGAATTTTCTCCCTTCTCCGTCTGACTCTTACACTTCGCATCATCTGCTGATGCCCTCCCCCTAGGGCTGATATCTACCTCCTGGTCCACTACCTCTTTGCTACTTCCCTCTCGGTGGCTGTCTTTGCCTTCAGAATTCTCTCTCTTCTCTATCGAATCCTGACGCTTCAGATCGTCTGCTGAGCTCCCCATCCCAGAGATGATGTCTGCCTCGGAGGCAGTGTTCCCTGTTTCTCTCCAGTCACCCTTGTCGTCAACATTCTCTGTTTTCTCATCCTCCTTAACATTGGTGTCCGCCTCTGCTTTATCTCCGCTATGACATATTGGCGCCTTATTGCCCTCTCCTTCTTTGGTTCCTTCCACTTTATAACTGCCTTCTTTTTCTAAATTCTCACTCTCCTCCACCTTATCCGTACACTTCACATCATCTGCAAATATTGCCACTACAGGACTGGGTTCTGCCTCATAGTCTGGTTTCTGCTCATGCCCTTCCATTCCACATCCACATCCTTCATCAAAACCTCCTCTCTTTTCATTCATCGTCATATTAATCCCAGCATCGACCCGTTCCTGGCAGCTACCTCCTTCATCAATATCTCCCCCCCTTTCATTCAGCGTAACCCCAGATGTATCGACCTGTTCTTGGTCCCTCTCAAGACTGATTTCTGCACCACGGTTCGCTGCCTGTATAGCTCCACTTCCCCCTTGGTTGTGCATCAATTCGGCTCCAGAATCCCCTCTCTTCTCCACCCCATCCCTATACCTCGCATCGACAGCTGAGGTATCCTCTCCAGCTCTGATTTCCGCCTCACTGTCCGCTGTCTGTGTGTTTCCTCCTTCTCCGTAGCAACCTTCGTCATCAGCAGTTTCTCCCTTCTCATTCCCCTTGACCTTCGTGTTGACCTGTGCAATGTGCTCGATTTCTGCCTCATCGCCCGCTACCTCTCTAGTTCCTTCCACTTCAGGGCTGCGTTCGTTCTCAAAATTCTCTATTCCCCCCATTGCATCCTCCCAATCCATATCCTCTGCGGATATCTCCCCTCCAGAGCTGATCCCCGCCCCGTGGTCCGCTCCGCCAATATCTTCGTCATCAACATTTTCTCGCCTCTCACCCTTCGTAACCGTGATATCGACCTGTTCTTTGCCTCCTCCATGATTTATTTCCGTCTGATTGCCATGCTTTACACCTTCCTGATAACTTCCTTTCGCTTTACTTGTTCCTTTGCCTTCAATTTCTCGTTCGCCTTCAGTTTCTCGTTCACCTTCAGTTTCTCGCTCGCCTTCAGTTTCTCGTTCGCCTTCAGTTTCTCGTTCTCCTTTAGTTTCTCGCCTGCCTTCAGTTTCTTGTTCGCCTTCAGGTTCTTGTTGGTTCTCATGGTTGCTTCCCTGTGCAAATGCAATGCTGATCATGACCGCTTCGTCCTCACTGGCACCATGCTGTTTATTTTCCTCATCCCCATCTATATGTTCAGGAACCGCCTCCTCACATTCCCCACGCTGTTCAACTCTCGCCTCTTGGTTAGCGTCTTCCTCATTATCGCAACGCTCCTCCTCGTTACTGCTGCTGCCTCCCTCCTCACTGCTGCTGTCTTCCTCCCCACTGCTCGCGTCTTCGTCCTCACTGTTTGTGTCTTGCTTATCGCACCCCACTTCTTGGGGTGCTTCCTTGAGCAGCACCCTCGCTTTCAAAAGAATCACCACTTGCCCAGACCCATGCTCCACCCTCGATACCGCAGGCTCTACTGTCATAACAACGACCCACATCCTCGTTTTGTCTTTTAGCTCTCGATCACTAAGCTTACAACTGGCATGAGGAGCCATCCGCGCATCATATCTAGATCCCGGGGAGAACCATTCGAATTTGAACTTGGATGGTTGCATCTGGCACTCCATTGCAATGGCAGCACTGTCGTTAATCAAGGATACGAGCTTCTTTATTCGACCAGCGGGTTTTTTCTTGGTGCGTAGTGGGAACTTTGCAAACAGTCTCTTGGCTAGAGCATCGGCAGTAGACTTGAAAGTGTCCCAGAATAGTTGGTCATGGTTCAATACCCCGATAGTTTTCGTACGCCATCTAAGGGTTTCATCCGTATCTGTGAATGTTATAAGCCATTGTAATTATGCAACAACAGGAAGCCCCGGCCTCCATCCATACCCTTGAGAAAAGACTCCTGAATCGCTGGTATTATCAGTTTAAGATAGGGATGGTCCATCCCGAGGAGGTGGGGTTCTAGAATACTATGTACGAGGTCCCTTGTCACCATGCTCGTGAATAGGAGGACATGGTCCTTCTCCAGCAGCTCTCGCCACCCGTCTCCCGCTATGTTCGAGAACGAAATCTCCGCTTCCTGGCCTAGCTGCTGTCCAATCGCTGGTGCATCTTCAAATGTCACGTCTATCCAGTCTTCGACCGCCCCGAACACTCCGGTCAGGCCTTTTGCAAAATAGTGATCATCCCTGCTTGCCTCGACCTGGTTATCGCTCAGGCCCAGTATTTTCCCCGTCAGATCTGAGATCTCTTCCTCCTTTTCCTCTAATCGTAAAAGAAGCTCGAGGAAAGCCTTTTCCAATAGATAGTCATTCCGTGGAAAATATTCTGTGAGATCATTGAGGTAGTTTCGTGCTATTTCTCGAGCCGAGAGGTCCCTCATTAGGACCCTCTGATATATGTGTAGAATATCTGCAGGTGTCGGTCGACGTCCTAGCCATTCCTCGGTCGTGGCCGCGGTGTTGTCATCAGTAGCCCTCGCCGCGAGCGGTTCACTTTCCGCATTTCGTTCCGGTAGCTAAACAGAGATCAGCTGTGTAGCATAGTAGGTGGTATTAGGGACTTGCCTGTTGGTCGAGAAAATTGTTAGATTGTTTGGTATGCGTGGTACCAGTTGGAAAAAAGGCCCAGTTCGGCAACCATTTTGTAATCCACAGGGGGCGTGGCATCTGCGATTGATTCTGGAATTCAACTAGGTATCACTGAACAACACGGTCGATTGGAATCGACGCTGGATCGTGAACGGCTCTGGCTCGCTGGTGCGGGTTAGGCGCCGTCTTTCTGCACGTGCCACAGCTGCTGTATCAGCCGCTAAGTAGTGCTGTGCATAATCGCATGGCTGGCCATTGTCTATATACAACAATAAAATCTGCCTCATAGCCTAAGGCTCCCTTCAGGGGAAAGGCGTATAGACTCAAAAAAAAAAAAAAAAAAATACAACAATAACATCGTCCCATAGTAGCTATGACCTTTGCATATACTTGTCTCAGCAGCCCGCGGCAAAGCCGGCTACAGCGGGTCAATCGGATAACCAAGTTGGTTGCAGGTCATTCAGGCCTCCCACACGTGCACGGCAATCATGACACACTTGCCATGTGCCTGATCACCATGCATATATATAATTCGAGCTGGTATCGCTCGTTTATGTGGTCTTGTGCAAAATTTGGCCACTTAGACACTCGATATAGTACACAACGTGAACTACTACATTACGATAAATTGAAATTGCCATCATGCCCAAGAAAAACAAGCGTCGAGGGGGAGGAGGCAAACAAACCGCCAAACCCTCCGCTGGACCTAGTCAGGCAGTCACTGCTGGACCAGCGGCTTCTAGTTCGAAAGCAAATCCTCCACGCTCGCATGCACTCATCATGGCAATAGATTTTGGCACCACATACTCTGGTGTTGCTTGGGTAAGTATTATTGAGTCCTCATTTCCAGCCGGATGGTGCAAAAGTATATATTAATTACAGTTTTGAAATTGTGCAGCACAATACTGCTAGTGGCAAACCGCATATCCTTCGAGACTGGGAACTTCAGGTTTGCTTGCTCTCCCTCCTCGATTGACTCCTCACTCATAGCTAGTACTTTTATAGAACTCGCAATCGTCAAACAAGGTCCCTACGGTGCTTAGATATTCAAAGAAGAAGGGTATCCAGTGGGGCTACTCTGTGCGAGCTGTGCGAGATCGACTAGAGTGGTTCAAACTCCTCCTGAACGAGGCGGCATATAGCAGCAATGACGAACTTCTCCGCCGCATCGAAAGCAATGGGCTGAAAGGCTACCCTGGGAGTGCCTCCATCCATCTCGGCCAGCTCCGAACAACCATCAACACCATTCCGGCGGATAAAAAGCCAGCCGATTTGGCTGCAGATTATTTAAAGGAGCTGTATGCATATGCAAAAGTGAAATTAGCCGACGGTTACCCGAGCTTGAAAGAGGACCTCGGACGTGAAGGATCCGGTGGAGTGCCAATAAAGTGCTGTCTTACGGTACCCGCGGTGAGCAACATGCAGCAGTAGCTTTGATGTTAGCAGGGCAAATACGTATACTAATTGCCTGTCACAGATCTGGGATGATAATGCAAAAGAGTTGACGAAACGAGCAGCAATAAATGCAGGTATACCTGAGAAACAGCTTTACATGATTTCCGAGCCGGAGGCAGCAGCCGTGCATGTTCTCACAGATTTAGGTGTCGAAGTGAAAGGAAATTTGAAGGTCTGTTGTACTGCTATATGAATATGGTATTTATTACGCAGGATTATTTTTCCACTAATTCAAGCTTTCAGGTTGGGAATATCTATGTGATTGTTGATTGCGGTGGTGGGACAGTGGTAAGTGGTATAAATTGTTTTGATTAGATTTCTCTGTGGATTATATACAATTTGACTCACATATGCACAGGACCTCATTTCCTACCAAGTTACATCTATCGACCCCCACCTCCGAGTGAGTGAGTGTAATGTCGGCAGCGGAGGTCTCTGTGGCTCCACAATCCTTAACAGGCGTTTCGAAGACTTGGTGATCCGCCGAATTGGCCAACAGTATGTCATTCTAGCACTAGTGTAACCTGTTACTAACCATAAACCACTGTTGTAAGGGCTTATGACAACATGGATGAAGGGGATCGCATAACAATGCGTGACGATTTTGACGCCAAAATCAAGCTCAAATTTTTCCCCGACGATGATAGTGATGATGGTGGGGATGATGATGACAGTGACGATGCTGGTAATGATGGTGATGGCGATGGTGATGATGCTGGTGATGATGATGATGATGATGACGATGATGATGAGCAGGTGTGCGCACTACCAGGAGTACCTGATGATCCTGCAAAGGGTGTGCGGAGACACAAGATCAAGTTCTCGACCAAGGATATGAAGGAAATCTTTGAGCAGACGTTCAAAGAGATTACTAAGCTAGTGCAAGCGCAGGTGACTGCTGTGCAGCAGACTACTAAGCAGAATGTACATGTAGGTGCTTGATACTGCATTGAGTAGCCAAACCGCTTTGGAAACTAATTATGATTAATCGATAATACACAGGCAATGATCTTAGTCGGGGGATTCGGCTCATCGAGATACCTGGCAAAGTGGCTTGAAAACAACGTGCGCAACCCGGACGGCACGCCAGTAGAGTTGATTAGGCCTGTTGACCCGTACGCCACCCTGTATATGATCAAATGCATAATTTGCGAGAGTAAGGCTGACGTTTCCCCATCCATTCCCAGGGCTACCGCCATCGTCCTTGGTGCCGTCCAACACGGTATCCACCAACACAAGGCCGGCAACACTTCCAGCTGGGGTATTGTAGAGAGCCGCAAAGCACGGTACAACTATGGAATTAGCATAGCTGAGGTGTATCGTCCCAATATTCACCCACTTCATAAGCGATATATAGATCCATACTTTGGGATTGCGATGTGTGCGGATCGCATGAAGTGGCTCATTCGAAAGGTAACTGTCACCTGGGACGCGCTGACCATCTGGCTAACCATAGTCTGAAGGGAGAAAACATGGTCCAAGGAGTCGGCAAAAAAGAGCACTTCCGCTGCCGCTTCCCAATTGTGCAGTCAGAACAAGCCCGGCGGCAGATGCTCACTTTCGAGCAGGATATTTATGCTAGTGTGGAGAATGTTGCACCTGATGACGAGGAGCATCCGAGTATGTACTTCCAGACTTCTCATGTAGTCCGCAATATTGATTCAGTACACAGGCGTCCACAAACTACTTACGTACACAACCAATCTGACGGATGTTCCACGAAGGCACTTCACCACCAGGTTGGGCATGGTTGGTATGCTGTACCAGGATATCCCAGTTACCGTTGCCGTCAAGTTGGATTCGGCGGAATTGATCTTTACCACGCTTGTCGCAGGTTCTCCTTATGGTGAAGGGAGAAAGCTCTACCACCATAAAGACCTTAGCCACATTAACAAAGCGGAGCTGCCGACCTGGAGATTTTGTTCTCATCATGAGACAGTGCATGGATTGGATGGTGATGAAGACCACCGGATTGATGATGAGCTTGAGGAAGAGCTGAGAGCACTGAACCTTTGTGAATATGGGTTCTAATTATTGTGGGGGAACATCGACTGACATGAGCAGTCTAGCAGGGATACTTCAAATCCCAGTTTGATACACAGAGGGACTGGATCATGTAAGCGAGCTGGTGCATGTATGTAGCATTCTTGGTAAGCAGGGAATTCGAGAATGGGTGAATTTCTTTGCTACATATAGCGCGATGGGGAGGTACGGAAGTTCGCACGGCGGGGCACGCAGGGTTGTTAACGTTTCGTGCCATTAACCAGGAAACAGCAACATAATTATATAACTGTCTAGTACTCCGTAGCATTTCACAGAATTACAATAAACAACTACTTCGTTTACTTTGAAGTACTTGGTACAGTTTTCCGTTCAGTGGAAGCAGGAGGTACAGTGAACTCGCGTTATAAGAAACCCACGATATAAGAGACCTCGCGATATAAGAAACTATTCTACAGTCCCATAAGAAACTCTGGTTACTATACCGTATAGAGTAATGATCGACACACACGTGACGATCAGTGTTTTACAACCTCCACATGCACATCTGCGATATCAACAACACCATGCCGCCAAATCGTCCAAGAAGATAAAGGAGCTACATGATAATCAGCTGTCGCAGGCAGTAGACTACGCTCGAAAGCACCCCAATGACTCACAGGCCAAGGTAGCCAAAGCATTTGGGGTGAATTCTATAGCCATATACCACCTTATGTCAGAGGTGCAAGGGTACGCAGGTATCCAAATCTAAGGCCCGACAAGCTCGACTACTCCTTACTACTGGTGAGGGGTAGTTGACTGGTGTGGGAGGATGTGTGATCTCTACTTCCCAGTCACACTACTAATGCTAATATCAATAGCTATCCGAATTCATGATCAGCAAGCTCGGTTAACTATCATAGTGTTCTGTTCCATTGGCCAATGGGGCGCTATTTACAGTTGGAACGATCCATTCAGCAATCACGCACAGACCCACGTTAGCGCGTACCATT
>Ga0307514_10002725_pt1 | contig 17830 bp, 17 predicted proteins | sample 16_EM_MG_FD_203088 | JGI IMG/M metagenome (GOLD analysis project Ga0307514, IMG submission 203088) | Populus trichocarpa ectomycorrhiza microbial communities from riparian zone in the Pacific Northwest, United States - 16_EM | ecosystem: Host-associated > Plants > Roots > Unclassified | place... | reverse complement strand
CTCTACCACCTCAGCCTTCTCTCCAACAGCCATCTGCTTCTCCCACAACCCCGCCAAAAACCCCACTGAACTCGCCTCCTCAATCGACTTATCCTCCCTGACCCTCACAAACCTCGGAAACCTCAAACTCAGCCCCCTCTCCTCACTCACTAGCCCCCTCGCGGCCGGATACACCGGGGACAAGGTAACATCTCCAAACCTGACCTCCCAAACCTCCTGAGCCTCAAACCACACATCCAGCTCTCCCAGGCCCTCCACCGGTTCATAGAAACTTGGCATCGTGACGCTGGTATTATACCCATTTCCTTTATCGTATTTCTCTCGAAGTGCAGTATAGAATGCGTCCGTGAAGCCAGAAATGCACTTACATACAGGCTCAAACATGCCTGTGGAGGGGTTATGTACTGCGAGGAGGATTGGTGACCACCATTTTGATTTTCGGCCGGACCCGTGCCAGCCGCCGATGGGGACGAGGTCGAGGGAGTCGGAGGTAGTGGTATTGTAGTCTTTTTTGACCTTGAGCCAGGATTCGAGGCGTTTATCGGGGGTATATGTGGAGAGGAGGGGTTTGCGACTGTTGCTAATTTTGAGTTTGGTTTTACCCTTGTCTAACTCTTTGGCTGAGTATTTAGAAACAGCCTCTATTTCGTCGCCTACAAGATCTCCGGTACCCCTCCCAGTGGGGTTTAAATCTGCAGTGTTGCCGGCTTTGGGGTGGTTGTCCAAGATTTTAACCATGATCCCCTCGCACTTAATATCTAGTGCCGACTTGAAAAACTCCAAAACCCCCTCGTGGTCTTGCGGTGTTGCATCTATACTCTTGACCCAAGTAAACTGTCTCGGTATTTCCAAAAACATCGACCTCAAAAGCCCCCTTCTCTCCCTAAACGGGCGCTCAAGTAATTGCTACCCCCCTCGCCATGTCAGCTACCAATCCCCAAATCACACACACAAACACTCGGGTAGAGGGAGAAGGAGATCTCACCTCCCCATTCAAATACATCAAATCAAACGCAAAAACACAAACCACCACCTGTACTTCCCCAATCCCCACATCTTTCCTCGCTCTCCCTGCCAACGTCTGAAACGTCTTCAACTTCCCTGTCACCGCATCTACAGCCACAACCTCCCCCTCTAAAATGAACGACTCCACCCCCTCGCCCCTAATCTTTGGCACTAGCGCTACTAAATCAGGGTATTTCTCTGTCATATTCTCTAGATGCCGACTGAAGATCGATACTCGCCCTTTCTCATCGCAGTGGATCTGGGCGCGTTGTCCATCTTGCCCCTCACCATCAGCCCACCATCCCATAAGATGACAAGTAGACCACATACCGTATTTATATTCACACGCAAACTCCCTCCCATCCAGCTTCACCAGCATCTCGCCCAAATCACGCGTAATACTCCCTAGCATTGGTTTCAGCGGGATATGTAGCTCCAACTGGACCTGATCCTTTAACGCAGAAAGACCCCCTGAGAGCAGCGCAGGGACAATGTCGTTGTAGTTTGGCCGGCGGGCGTAACATTCTTTAAGGGTCTCTTCTGCACGGGAGTAGATCTCTACGCGGGATTCTTTGGGTATGGAGGAGAGTTCGGGGCCGGTGTAGATAGGAAAGGTGGCGGTGGGCGGGCGGGAGAGGAGGAAGGCCCGAGAGAGGGCGATGAGCATGGTAGTTTTGACGGCGCCGATGCGGAGCTGTTGGGGAGGGGGAAGGGGGGGGTTAGATGGGGATTGTTTGTGGGAAGAGGGGAGTATGTACATGTTGGATAAGAGTTCGAGTTAGATAGCGGACTTCTTCACCTTTGGCATCGACTAGGAGTCGCTCAACGTGCCGTTGCTTGACTTCTTGACTTCCTTGACCTTTTGCAGCGGCGATTTTGAGAAGGGTGTCACAAACGCCGATGATTGCTAACTCCCATTCACAAACTCCCATCAGCCCAGCCCAGTCCAACCAGCTCCCAACTCAATCTGAAGAGTGGGGTGGGGGGCGCATACTCAGCGGCACCATCTTCTTCATTCCCAAAGTCCTCTGCCCAACCTTCGCATCAAACGCCACATCCCCCAGGTCCCCATATTTATTCCCCAACGCCTTCAGCGCCGGTTTACTTATCCCAGTAACTTTCAATATTGTCTTACTCAGAATGCTACCTCCCAATCCTAGCTCGTTGTTTTCGTAGCTGGGGCCGATGGAGTTTGTCGCTAGCCACACCGCGGGGAGGAGGGAGGGGGGGTCGGAGATGATGAGGAGGCGGAGCAGGTTGGTGAGCGTGTCGACAATTTTGATTCGTGAGCGGGTGGACGTTATGAGGACGAAGCAGTGGGTGAGGAGGGCGTAGGTGGCGCGGGAGTTGGGGAAGGAGTGGATGAGGGGGGTATAGAGCTCTGGGGCGAATTTTAAGGGGTCTTGGTCGAGGGGGATGGTGGCATGGGCGGCTTCAGCGCCGAGGGTAGAGGTGGGGGGTGGGTTTGTTGGTTTTGGCGTTGGTTTTCCGTTTGATGCCCCGCCTGATGCCCCGTCTCTGTCCCTCATTATGACCACTTCCTCCTTCACGACCGCAATCCCCGAATCACCTCTACTCCGGCTCCCGCTTCCATCCACAGATCCAGCACCATTCCACTCCTCGTGCAGCCTCCTCGCCAGCTCTTCATCCGTCTCCTGCCTCTGCTCCCTGTTCTGCTCCTCACCTGCACCCCCATCCCCACCTACAACCCCACCCCTATCCCCATTCTCACCCCCATCCCCACTCCCAACCCTACCCACTCCTTTCTCCGAGCTCTTCTGTTTCCCCCCCTTACTCCCAAAGAAGAAATCCAAATTCCTCACTCCTGCGCCCGCTGTCGGCACCCCCAACCCATCATTCTTCTTCCGTCTCTTTGCCGGGCTCGCCATGCCTGTATGTAAATGTGGGTATACTGTTGAGGCTGATGGGCGCCGTCGCGTAAAACTGTTGCCCCGCAGGCTGCAAGGGGGTGCTGCTCCCGACTGAGCCAGGATGTTGTGCCCCACTTATTCGCCGGCCAATAGGATGAGAATACGGCCAGAAGAATTTTGTAAATAGCTGGTACAGTATCTGACGCCAAACTATCAATCTTGGGAAATATGCTCGCCAAGGACAGTAGATGACGATCGAACTGCTATACAGTACAGTATGTACTGTATCTCTTAACATGCTAAACTGGTATGTGTACGATAATCCAATTAAATTAATTCATTATTGTAGAGTACACCTGTAGCAAACCCAGATGACAGTAGATTCAACCGTGCCCCACTCAGTTGAAGAAAAACATGCGCCCCGGTTCTCTAAAATCTAATAAATTAGATATCATGCTAATGAACTAACAATCAGAAACTCACAAATTCAAATGCCATTCCGGCTTGCAACAACAGGCAACTATTAACACCCCAGACAACCACTTGACTTTGAAACCATGTCCTTCGATAGCCAGCACTAAAAACCCCTTCAATTAAAGACAACCCATTACACCTTTACACCCTTAAGCTGGCCTCCTCCCAACACCGTATCCAACCTCGCTTTCGTTGTCCAGTTCTCAACAGTTGCTTGAACAATCTCGCCCTTCACCAGAACATCGTAATAGAGGGCCTTGAGTATCATCTAATAAATTTGTTAATGGGATGAGAAGCATAGAGTATTGGTCGGAAAATGTACATACCCCGCCCATGCTAATGGTGACGGTGCCAACACCAAAACCAATAACCCACTTGAGCCAACTGCCGACTTTGTCGAATCTGATGGATAACCAAGTCAAGACCGCACCTATGTAGTTGATGCAGTAGGTGCTGTGTTTGTTGGTGTCCAGTATACCATCGGTGTCTAGGCAAATCTGGCACCCAGTGATCACGTTTTGTCCTAGCGGTAATACTCTCCAACAGTGCTGAACCCTTCTTCAACGGGGCCCTTTGCTATGAAGTTGTGTTGGTGCGTATTGCTGATCGTTCTTTCTTGCCTGCTGTTTGCCTGAGCGTGTTTTGTTCCGTCGGGCGTTATTGTTTGTTATAAGAAACGAAGCCCTGGTCCCGTCGAAACCCGCATGGTTATAGGCAGGTTTCTTAAGCCTTCGCTTAACTAGTAATATATAGAATTTAAGTTGTGGTCTGAAGGAATTGCCCCAAGCAATGATATTGAGGAAGTTGAAGAGGAGATTCATGACTGTATCCGTATTGCCCATCCTGGTTTTCCACGAGCTAGCCTTCCTGAGTTTATTGATTCGGTGGATGAAGTGGTGGGGAATTTAGCAGAGCAGGAGGAGCAATATAAGAAACTCCATGGTGGTCCCAAGCAGTTTCTTATAACGCGGCATCACTGTACCATGTCACTCTTATCTGTCCTTAACTTATTAGAGCTTAGCCTTTCTATTTGAGCACCTTCCATGACTACAATCAACAAATCCTCTACTTGAAGTTCTTTAGAGAGCTTATCACAACAAGGCATATGATTTAACGGAAGTATAGTACTATATATTCCTATATTGGGAATATATATTCAACATGATTCTATGCTACCTGCAGTCAATGATACATGCTAGTTTATCTTTAATAAATATGAGAGGGTGCTTAAAGTATAAGGAATCTCCATGTTTTATTACCCTGAACTTCATAGATCGATTGTTAATCAATACAGGTCCGTAGGTTAAAGTGTACATATAACATCTTTGAATTCAACTTATTTCCCAACACTGAAAAAAAGAAAGAGAAACCCTTCCCCAAAAAATAACTGATATCTATGAAACATCCAACACACATCACACCAAATACATAAGACCAAACACAAAGCACAATACTAGTAACTATACATACATATACCTGCGGTGGCCAAAACCAAATCACCCTACTATACTCTCAAACAACACCAAATAACGTCTCTCTCAAGCTCAGGCTGCCATTCACGCAAAATCAAACCAAGCCAGAAAGCCACAAGCAAAGAAGAATACAAACAAGCGCCCCATTTCCCACTCCGGATATTATCCAATTTACCATCCTGCCCCATCAGGTCTTTTAAATCGTTAAATCGGCCTTACAGCTCCACACCCGCCACACTCCCGCTCCCCCTCCTCCGCTGCTTCTCCAGCGTCTTGGCCAACTGCGCTTGCATCTCCTTATTTACCTCCCACCCATCCTTCCTCTTCTTAATTCTAATCGCCGCCACCACCGCCTTGGCTACTGCTCGGAGAGTGGGCCGCTTCTCCCTCACAGTCCTATCGGGATAAATCCCCATCTGCTCGATCATCTGTAAGTTCGCTTCGTTGCTATACCATAACTTCCGTCAGCTACCGTCACCACCACCATCCAGCAGAAGGGGAGCAGCATACCAGGTAGAATAGAGGTTAATCTGCATCAAAAAGAAGCTCTTCACAAAGCTCAAATCCATCCTAAAACCCTTCTCCCTCTCGACCTTGGCCTTCAAATACCTAATCTGCCTAGCCAATCCCCGGAGCTCACCCAAATGCCTCGTCTCACTCTCTTGAATCGCCTTCTCCAGCGTCTCTACTCCTCCATCCCGTGTGCCAACTCCCCCAACTACCCCCGCTCGAACCCTCTCCTTCACCACTCTCCGCTCATTATCCCACGTCAATTGCATCTGCCCCATCTTCTCCTTCGCCTTGACATACTTGCCCTGCACCTTGCGAAGCTCATGTGCCGTTGTCTGGACATCCGCGTCAATCTTATCCTTCTCCCTCTTGACTCCGCGGAGCTGTGACTCGAGCTCCCTCTGCCGCTTGAGATGGCTTCGAATCTCCTCGTTCCGAGACTCAACCTCGGCTTGTAATTGCTCGATTTCAAGAGTGGCCTGTTTGAGGTGTTGGTGTAGCTCGGCACGCTCCTCAGCTACCTGCTGCTGTACAGACCGTGTAGCCTCAGAATTGCGTAGATGTTTGTTAATCTTTGCATCGCTCAGACCTTTCTCAAGCTGTAGAATCTTGTGGCGCAGTGTCCCAATCGTTCCACTCGCGTTCAGGTTCTTCTGCACAAGCTCATCGTTACTCGTCCGGCAATCATTAACTTCCTGCTCCAGTAGCTGCTTTTCGTACTCAAGCTTCTCATACGCCGACTTCTGTGAGGTTGCTGCCCGCTCAAGTGACTTGACCTGGGTTCTAAATTCCCTAATTTTGGCCTGTGCCTCAGCCAACTGCCTTCTAAGCTCCTCCACCTCCGCCTTTCTTCCTCCAGGGGTATTCATAAACGACGTTCCGACGGTACTCCTCATTGCGAGCTCGTTCTGTGCCTCTGACAGCTCCCGCTCCAACTTGTCAACTTTCATCCTCAACTCCCTCACCGCCTTCTTACTCTGACTCTCTCTCTGTATAACCTCACTCTCCCTCCTCCTTGCCTCGGCTAGATTTTCTCTGACGGTCGCCAGCTCCAGATCCAAACCAGAATCGTGTCCACCGTCGACCTGCATTAACTCCGAAATCCTCCTCTCCAACCTCTCCACATTCCTCTTTGCAGCCCCCACCTCCCGGTCCCTCATCTCAGTCGCACTCTTTAACTGAGTCTGCAACTCCCACACCTGCTTCTCCAGCTTGGCCTGCTCCCTAGTTGCATTCGTAAACGCATCCTCCAATTCCACCTCCAACTGCTGCGCCTTCTCCGCATATAGCCCCCTCTCATCCCTAATCCTCTGCAGGTCCAGTTCAAGCTTACTCTTGGCCTTCCTAAGCTCCATCTTCTCGGTGTCGACATTCTTCGTAATATCCACCCGCCCATGCAAGTCTTTCAACTGGCTCAACAACTCATCCCTCTCCGCCTCGATGTCCATGGCCGTGGTCCTGATGGCATGTGCCTGAGTCTGTACTTTACTCAACTGCTCCTGCATCTGCTTCTTCTCCCTCTGGACCCCGTCTAACCTCCTATTTGCCTCCTGCAGCTGAATCTTCAACTGATTCTGTCCACCAATTTCCGCCTCTAAATCAACCTTGATATTCTGCATATCCGCCTTTGCATGAGCATTTTCATTCTCCACCCTGGTCAGCTCCCCCTTTGTCGTCGCAAGCTGCTTCCTCAGCGCCTCACACTGCGCCCTAGCAACCACAAGGTCCTTATTGGTGTCCTCCCCTGCCTCTTCCAACTGTGCGCTCAACACCTCAATCTCGTCATCCAACAAGCGAATCTTCTCCTCCAGCGCCCTCTCACTCTTCTTGCTCTGCCGCAGCTCCTCTCTCGCCCCATTCAACTCACTAATCTTCGCCTCCAGCGCCCCCTTTCGTGCTCCAATCTCTTCCTGTAACTCCTTAATCTGCCGGTTCAGCGCCTGCTCCGCCGCATGGTGTCTCTCGCGTTCATCATGAAACGCCTGATGGACCCTCGCCTCCTTCCCTTGTAGACCCTGCTCCATCTGCCTTAACTGGTCGATCGTATTCTGTAGACTCTTGACCATAACCTCTGCCTTCTCCGCTCGTGCTTCCAGTTGTCTCTTTTCAAGATTCCAGTCCGCAACCAGCCTCTCTGTCTGCTGCCTACGTTCTTCCATCGCAACCCTCGCTCGTTCTAGAGCCTCTGCAAGCCCATCACTGTCCGTCTTCCATTCTTCCCGAAGCGCCCGCTCATTTGTGGCAGCTGTCTCCCGCTCATGTTGCAATGCCAAATGCGCCTCCCTAATATTCGCCTTGAGCTTTGCAATATCCCTCTGGAGCGTCGAGCTCTCGCTCGTCAGAGCATCATGTCTATGCTGTAGCAGCTCCTTCTCCGAGGTGACATTATGCAGTTCACTCTTGACCCTCCTCACCTCCCCTTCCAGCTGTTTCTGCGTTTTAACGGCTACATCCTTCTCGTGCTGCAAGACACTCAGCTTATCTTGCAGAGCCTGTGCCTCGCCGTCAAATTCTCCTCCCACCTCCTTCAGCCTTCTCTCTAGCCGCTCACACTCCTTAATTTTCTCATTATGCATCTCATACAAATCATCATACTCCTGCTTCAGCGTCGCCAGCTCCTGCTGCATCCCTTTCCTCGCCTCATCTCTCTCCGAAACACGGCTCTTGAATGAGAAGCTCTTATTCCTCAACTCGTCCCTCAAATTCTCCAAGTCGTCCTCTAACCCATCCCTCTCCGCAACAACCTTATCCTTCTCCGCCACCAGCTTCTTCTTTTCAAAATTTAACGCATCCTTCTCATCCTCCATCTGCTCGTACTTCAACTCCAACTGTCTCTTCTCCTCCTCCAGTTTCGACACCCTCACCTCCAACTTCCCTCTCTCCTCAATCACCCCCGCCTTCGCATTTGTCTCCTTCTGCAGCTGTGTTTGTAGACCAGTGATCATTTCCTGTAAGGAATCGATTCTCGTGTGGGCCGTCTTCAACGCCCCATCCATATTCCCTTCCAATCCGACCTTCTCCTCCCTCAGCCTCTCCACCTGACTCCTCATCTCCCTATTCTCCCTTTCCAACTCCCTAACCTGCCTCTCCTTCTCCCCCACTTCTCTGTTCTTATTCAGCTGCATTTCCTTCAACTCCAACTCCTTCTCCTTCAAATCATGTTTTGCGGCGTCTACTTCATCGGCCAACTCCTCCTTCTCCCCCTCCACCCTCCTCACCTCGCCTTCCAGGTCCTCTTTCTCTCCACTAAGCTCATTAACTTGCTTCCTCAACCTCCTAATCTCTTCGTCTTTCTCCTCATCGGCCGCTTCCCCATGTTCGAGCTGGTTGACTTTATCAAACAACCCATCTGCTTCCTCCCTCAGCCTGTCGTTCTCGTCCAGCACCTCACTCAACTCGCGCTCCTTCTCATCCAACTTCTCAAGCGCCTCACCAAGCAACCTATCCGCCTCCTCTTCCCTCTTCCCACTCCGAAACTCCCTATCCGCCTTCGACTCCATCTCTCCCATCTCTCTCCTCAGATCGGCAATCGCTTTCTCGCTCTGACTTAGGCTTTTCTTGGCCTTTCTCAGTTCGGCTTTAAGCCCCTCCTTCTCAACCTTAATCTCAATATTCTCTTGAATTGCTTGCTTCTCCCCAACAGGGAATTTTCCAAGCTTATCCTCCAACAACACCATCTTCATCTTCAGCCCAAAGTTCTCCTTCTTCATCTCATCAATAATTCTCTCCTGCTCGCGGAGCGTGAGCATCTGCCCTTCGCTCTGGAACACCTGCGGTTCTTTGTCCCTCCCTCCCCCTCTCCGATGGGGGAGGTTGGCACCGGGGGTACTTGCGATAGAACTAGTATCTAAAACCTTCACTCCCGTGGTGTTTCCGCTGCGGAATGTCTCGTCTCCGTCATCGCTACCCGGGATTGGCGAGTCGGGGAGCATCCGGCTCTTGAGTTTGGATTTCATGGCGCTCATGTGTACAGACTTGAGTAAGGGGGTAAATTCTTTCCCATTTGAGGCTCCCCGGCTGCCGGCGGCGAGGGTGGGGCGAAGGGGGGTGGAGAGCGACCGGGTGGGGCCGCGCTTCTTGTTGCGAGACATGTTTTGGAGGACATTTTTGTCGAGGCCGGGGGAGGCGAAAGAGGCGGCGAGAGAGCCGAGGTCGAGGTCGTCGAGGGAGCGCTGGGTTTGGTCGTAGCGGCCGGGGGTGTCCAGGCCGTGGGTGGGGTAGGACATTGTAGTGGTGTTTGCTGGCCCGGCGGCTCGCCTGTGTATGTGCTGTATGTCTGTATGTCTGTATATCTGTACCGTGTGTTCTGTAACCTGTATTCCGGGGATTTACTGTGTCCTGCTCCTATGCTCTTCTCTGCCCTAGGTGAGCCGGAAAACCAGTCTCGCCCTCGTCCGACTTAACCAGGCAGGCGAACCAGTCTAAGCCAGGCGTGCCGAATCCGCGTGGGTTGTTGACAATGGATGGCACACATGCACACACATAACTCCCGCACTGTCGGGATGGAAGGAAAAAATCCTTTGTTTATTTACTTGCGGGATGCCAAGACATCTCTAGACTCTACTGTTAGGTACGGTAGCGCTGGCCCCAGCCCAATCATCGCGTGTCGCTCGTCTTTTGCATTAACACGTGGGATGGGCGCGGTGTCATGTGACCACGTGTCGCAGCCTTCATCCCTTCCCCGCTTCACTTTGGCAAACATGAGAGCCAGTCCAGTCAACCTCCAGAGTATTACCGCTAGGACAAAACGTGATTACTGGGTGCCAGGTTTGACACTGATGGTATACTGTACAGTACACCAACACTTCCCCCCAAACCGCACACAGGGATCAAATCAACAATTATGCTCCTGGTAAACTCTTCAGGGCCAATAAACTAAACATCAAACTGCGGCGGCTGAGGCTCATATCATTGTAAGTAACCATTTAATACCCTCATAACCTCTTGGAGAGTATTAATATTCACAAACTCCCCTAAGCCAAGCATGCCAGCACCTCGAGGTTCCTATGGCTTCGACATTCCCTGGTCTCAAACCCCCATGGAGTTACCCTGAATCTGGGACATTTCAGGGTAACCTTCAGAGTAGCTTGCAACTCTACCGCAAAAGCATTCTTTATAAAAGCCACATGTCGGCTCTTAGCAACCAGGACGCAGTCCCGTGGCGTATTTTAAGAGATATAATTAGGGGCACTCCTTACATGTCATCTGTGGAGCCTCACACTCACTTGTAGTTGGGAAAGCATAGTACAATTCAGTGAATCACCCCGCCCCTGATCTCGTTCCCAGACTCTTAGGTTATCTGCGCTAAAGCTATTCTAAAGCTATTAGCCGAAAATAGCTTTAGCGCAGATAACCTAAGAGTCTGGGAACGAGATCACCCCGCCCCCAATAAACGCCATTGCCTTCGCTCATTCATTTGGGGCTGCCCTTCAATAACGCACTGCCGATCTGTGTGGGGAGGGTAACACCCTGGTAGTCGTCACTTCCATTCCATGAAAGCCTAAAGGCTCATGCGACTAGCGTGCTGACTCATGTGGTACAGCCTACCACAGTAGTAGGAGGGCTTGAATGTCGACTACCTAGAGTCATTGTGATCGTGGATAAACACAGGTTCAAGTTCAGAACAACCATATTCCTACACTTAATTCCTCCTTTTATTCAATAAGCGATGGAAAACTCGGTCACAGAAAGAGCAAAAACCAGAGCGGAGAAGCAGTGGGAGGAGGCGGGGGGCAACGGGACTTATATCGAGGAGCTGAGGCGGGCACTAATGCAATATGAGGCGATGGACAGTGATAGCAGCGTCATACAGCAAGGCCGAGCTTATATCCTCAAGAGCATCCTCGAGGCTGAGGCGGCCGAGGCAGGGGCCGATTCAGGGTGAGTGATTATGATCTTGTAGCCATATAAAATCTTGGAACGCTTTGCTAAATTTTTTATTGTATAGTGGTAGTAGTCTTGGGGGGGCAGGCAACACCGGTGTCCCAGAGCTGTTAATTGGATTCATTAGGGAAATGAGAACCGAGGGGGACCCTTTCAACATGCTAGGGAATTATGAGGAATTGCAAAAAATGTATGAGGAAGGGGGGCTGGTGGGTGCTCTTGAAGGAGAGACACTTGTTTTCAGAGGAGGCAAGCTTATCTCCAGGCTTGCTCCTGGGGAGAGCTTTGTTGCCCAAGAGAATGATGAGTCTAGAATACCATATATGTACTGGATTGTATAACCCCCCCTGACCTTTCCTATCTCTTCGACAGCGTCTAACGTACAATATATTAGGTTGGTAGTAGCGATAAAGTGCATTATCAAATGGCACAGTCACCAGTTCAGCTGCCCAACAACCCGGGCGGCCATTGGGATGTGTGTAAATACAACATTTGATCCTGGGTTTTTACAATATACTATACATTATATCTGTGCTAACTTTCTACAAAGATATCCTTGGGTGTTCGGGTTAGACAAATCTGCCAACACGCATGCTAGTTACTAAATAATTTATAGCTGAAAAACAATCCCCAACAACAAGTACTGCGGGCGCTTGCCGACACTGGGTCAACTTACTTTTCCCTTAGTGATGGGGACCTCCATTTTCTTCTCCAACCTTGGCATGCCCCATTAGATATGCAACAGACCAGGATAGCAACAGCCAACGGTGAAGCGCGCAGGAATATAGTAAGAATTTCTTGCCAGGCAGTTGATGACCAACAACAGGTATTTGGGCCGGAATGGGAGGACTGGGCAATATTGGATCCTGGGATTGACCCCACACATGTGAGGTTAAGTGGTATCGAAATCTTCCGGAGGAGGTTCACGCTATTCTCAAAAAATCCACCATATCCGGCCTACCAGGCCGATTTCAAGTCCCACTTGCGTTATGTTATCTGAGAGTGAGGCTGTACACCTTTTGAGGCTTTATTCTTATTATTCTTATTTACTAATGTCATATTCTCCTTTGCCTGATAGACAATACCTTAGAACTTCAAAAAAAAAAAAAACCTCCCAAATACCTCGTAGCACAGGATGAGTGGTGTACCTAGGGTGGTAGAGGATTAAACTGCAGATAAGTTTTGCGGTTGCGCGGCGTCTTAGTTGGCGCTGTGCAGCTTGTTCTGGGCATTTAGAACGATGTTTTTCCGAAAGTGGGCCAACTGATTTGCTTTTATATGTGTTGCTATGCCTTGAGGCGATCACGGAACTTGTTGAATGAAGCTCTTACTCGTCAAATAGCGACTGTAGGTACGGTATGGAATGATGGTATCGGTGGTATATTTTACCTGCGTCATGTTTAACATGCCATAGCAGAATTTGCTGAACTGTTTTTCAACGCCGTTCAGCTTTCTCATTCTGCCCTTCTGGTAAGCTTTCTTCAGGATGGAGACATGTTCGGTTGTCAGGAGGATTTAGAGCTGCTGATAATGGGTTGCACTCCTGAAGCTTGATTGGAGGTATCGAAGGGGTCAGTAGTCATGCCGCCTAAGGCGGTTGCAGGAAGGGTCTGGGTTGATGTTGGCACTATTGACATGATTGATGTTGATATTGTCGGTTAAAGTTTATTCTTGAGCTTGTTCAAAACTCTTCATTGCATTCGTCGTCTTCCCGCCATCACAGCAGGTAATCTATTACCCCCAGACCCAAGAAACTAATTCGCCTTGATTGCCTACTTTGCATAAGCATAAGCATTACCCACATCCACCTTGCTCGTTTGCAATATCAACCGATTCGCATAGATGACATTAGACCCCACCCTTCTAAAGTCCGTCATGAGCTGTTGAAACGCCTTCTTGAACATCATCTGCACATAAGAATGTAGAGCTCTGTCGTATAAAAAAGCTATCTTTCGATTCAACCCACCAGACGAGATACTGTACCATAATATCCGCCATACTACTCCCCGCACATGCCTCTGCCCGCCACGCCCGCACCATCCTGAAGAACCGCGACACCAGCAGCAGCAAACGCTATATCTGAAATTATGACATTCCCATATCCAGTGTCATCCGCGCCCAGAGCAGCAGGATTCAATAAGATACTATCGCCCCCCCTCGAGCTCATTGGTGAGAGAGCTAGTAAGGATATTATTAATGGTCAGATTTTGGACTTCAATGTCAACACATACACTCGAGAAACTCCCGGCATTGATAATGGCAGGCATCTCGACTGATTCGAAGGAACCGAAGATATCGTCTTTCTCATGCCCTCCATGGTCAGGGTTCGGTGAAGGGACCACCATGAAACGATGTTATTCCTCTATAACCGCCTTGCGTAGGCATATCAATTAGGTATCTTGGGTCATCTCTTTCCAGGTTACAGATCGGAGCATCATCATATCGTGCGAGCTCAAGAAGATGGGATATCTGCGACCCCAAGGCCGAGTAATGGGTTACAACTCTCTTGGCTACGAATGACTGTGATCTAAGTGGGTAGGTTACTGTCCGATGCATCAGAATTCCATTGAGGGCAGGAACAGCCTGTATCAGTGCTCTTCGCTGGGGAGATTGTATCACTAGCATCATCACCTTGCTCCCTGTAGGTTTTAGCTGTGTAATCAGACCCGCCAACGTCTTGAATAGCTTCTTTTTTGTGGTAGCATGCTCCACCTTGAATTTCAAGGTTTCCTGGTATCTGATCGAATTCTACCATGGTTGGCCGTTGCTGGCCTTCAATCTCCTAGCTTGCTGTTCGAGATATACTTTGTTCATACCCGGCAGGTTAGCTGCATCTTTCGAGCTCCCTAGAATCTGAGAGTAAGCCTCGTTATGTAGGGTTGAATGGAGAGCAACAATCTGCTGTTCTCCAGAGACAGAAAGAGGTACGCCATTGAAATCCCAGCCAAATATGGTGCCGTTAGTGGGATCTTTCGTAAAGCAGAGAGGTCGAAACCCTGCTCAAGACCTTTCCCAAGAGCGCGCTTCTGGCTCTCGTCGTAGGTGCAAGAGTGACCCAGATTTAGAAGTGCTCGTACACTGAGTGGGACTCAAACGATCCACTATGCATGTTATAGAAACAGCGTCATGTTTTGCCTCAACAGTATACCATCTTCCAACCCGGATGTCTATAGATTGAGAGAAAATGTGAGAGGTATGTATTTATATCAAAAGCTCTGGTGGCCTTGGTACCTTGTCAATTGCTACCCAGACATGATATGGTACGTCAAACGCCCTAATATTTATTATGCAATTACAGGCCTCCAGGGCAGTAGTGGTTTTTCGTGAATCATTATTGTCGTCAAAGAAATCATGACCAGCAGACGCACTATATAATATGGTCATGGTGCCTGCCACCCAGGACGCTAACTTGCAACTTCCATGTATGCATCCATTGCATTTTGGTTCTTATTTGCTTCAGCTATTGGCAGTAATACCTTTCGGACAGTCAGCAAATCTGAGATATTATTAAATGAGACCTGTATATAGGCCCGCCTGTACCCAAGTAGGTGGTTTGGCTTCATGGTTGGGACCGAGTAAGCTGCATTGTTCCACCAAGCCATACTTGCGTAGAAACTAACCATTGACAGATCCTCTTTTAACCACCTTGTCGTCTTCTTCAGCAGTCCCTCAAATTTCCTGCGCAGCAACTCCTCTACCTCTCCCTACGCCAAGCTACGTACAACTTGTCAGCATTGTCTGGACTGCCTGATGTTGAGGAAAGCGCACTTTGCCTCCAGTGCAATTTTCGTCCTCCAGAATTGTCTAGAATATCGGGACAGGACCCACCAGCATAACCCCACCCCAACGGGACCCGAACGCAAAACCTTGACGAACCGTATGCATGTTGACCAATCATCGAACTTTCTTCTGGCCGAACTCATTTCGTGGGAATCGCCAATCTGATTGCGGAGCCGTGCAGCCTCAAACTTTTCGTTGTTTGAAATTCCATCCGTAGGTAGTAAATTCCCAGCTGCTATGATTTGAGGCTTTCCCCTGTATCCTCCACGGTCGCGGCCGTTGTTGCCTCGCCACCACGAAATGAACCTCGCTTATGGATATTATTTCTCCGCCGTGACGGGAGGTGGAGGTCTGTATAAAAGTCGCGGCTTTATCTGCAACCAATTTGGAGCTACGGATCTGATGGAAGCTTGTCTGTGAGCTGACTCAGCAAAGCTTCCTTCTTGGCAACGCAGCTCCACCTGTTCCACGGCCGTACCTAAATCGCCCGAAGCCGAAGGCAATCTAGCGACTCGAGGCTGCCATGCCATACGAGGCCACGACTAACGAGGCCAGAAGGTGTAATATGCGGGAAGGTGGGTTAAGAGATGTTCGAGCGACAGCACCTCAGATTTACATCGAGAGGCCACAAAAATCTCCGTGAAAACGCCGTGAAGCCGGCATCAACGCCCAATGGCCGGCATGTGCAGGTGGTGAAGTGGCGAGGCATCCTGCATTGTTAAGAAACAATCGTCAGGAACCCGCCCGCCAATGTATGTAGAGTACTGCAGGCTTGTTGTCTGGTTGCACCCGCCAAGTGGATGCCAGAAATCATATCGAGTAATGTATTTACAGTACCTACATCCATACATACAAGTATATACGTACATACAGAAGACAGAAGACAGACATACATACATACAGTACATACATATGTACGAGTCGTACCTACCTACCTGTACGCATACTAAGCAGTTGCAAATGTTTCACGGTGACACCTCTATCTCCCGGTATTGTGTATGAGCTCGAGACGTACGAGACCCAAGGTAACGGTAGTTAACCATCGTATCGGTCAGCCTGTAGCCTTGGGGACAGCCTACTCAGTAAACCTTGCCTTGAATTCCTGCTGTGTGCTTTGTTCGTTCACCCACCAGCTTGCAATTGCCCAGGCCCGACCTTCTTATTTGAATCAGGCAGGGCCCGTCTCGATTCGATCTCTCATCACCCCTATCAGCATAGGGTCTGGGAAGACATCGACAGATTTATCCTGTTCTCATCTTAGGACTTGACCTGTCTCACTCACTTCAACTGGAATTCGCAACAAGACCGCCCCTGTACCCGAATCACTTCAATACTCGGATTTCTGCAGAACTTATATTAATAGTAAAGGTTCGTGCACACCTTACACAGCAGAAGCCCTGAATTCCATTTATCACGGAGCCTTTACCAATCTACGAAGCCCTCTTACAATCCTACCTTTATATCTCCACAAAATGAAAGCTGCAAACGTCTCCCAGCCTCCAGGACCAGCACTCGATAGTAGAAGCAGCCTCCAGATGCAACCAGAAGCAAAATTGCATACCAATCCGAACCAGGCGTCCCAGGGTCCAAAAGATGATGGTGACGATATGGGGAGTGTTATAATCGTCCGGACACCCCCTCAAGCATCACTTAAACAGTCCTCACCTTCCCTCACATCATCCCCGACAGTCCCCCAATTGCCAGCTCAGCGAACATCGCCCTCCGTGGCACTACCTCTAATGACTCGACCCTCCCCACCCAAAGGCTCTCCGATAACCCTCCCCAGGCGCGAAAGTACACCATCTGCAGAGCAATTCACCCCACCAATGTTTCCCCAACCCATTTCCTCCGCTGGACCTTTCTCACCTCTTCCTCCCATGGCTCTACCTCTACGTCCGGCAACACCTAATACCTTTCGGGCTACTTTTGCCAGCCAGGGAGCTGGATTTGGATCACCAGGAACTATGGGATCAGGTGATGGTGTTCCAACCATGTCTCCTAGCAATGGCAAGAGAAAGAGGATGTCGGGGGGCCCAATGGTGCTAATACCTAGGATGCATCCATTTCAAAGGGCTGCAGATGAGGAGATCTCTGATACTATTGTTGTATCTTGGCCCAGCTCAATCAGTGACAAGACGGATGATGATGAATCTGAGAATTCTGGAAAGAAGAGGAGAATCAAGGGAATTATAAAAAAGGCTAAGACGTTGGCTCCGATTGCGTTGCCATCACCGGGAGCTGAAAGGGCCGAATTACTTTTTGATATGGATAGACTCAGTATTGAAAACGAAGCGGAGGGATCAGGAGAGCATCTATGTGAGCATCAAGGGATGCTTGGCGAAGAAGCAGGGATAGTTACTGGTTCTGATGATAATTTGGAAAATGGAAACATGCAGGATGGTGAAGGGGGGATGGATGAAATAAATGGAGCAAATACCACTATACCCGAGGAAAACGAGGAAAACAATGAGGATCACTTTATGGAGGAAAGCAACTCCTACACATCCCGGACTGTTAAACCACTCCCTAGTCGGCGCCGCTTCCGCTCACCACCCCCACCACCCATCGATCTGGACGAGGATGAAGATGATGAAGCAGGCAATCATGCACCGCATCCTGACCCCCAGAGTGGCAGTGATGCCGATGGCCAGCTTCTCTCTCCACCACTGTTCCCAACCTCTATGATCCCAGCAGACGAAGATGACGATGAGGAGGATTTTAAGACTGGTGCAAAGCGGACGTTTTACTACAAGCCTACGCCAGCACAACGATGGGCAAGGAGTCAAAAGAGGTTACAGCAGATCAGGGAGTACAAGGCACGGGAGTCGAGGGAGG
>Ga0307514_10002724_pt1 | contig 17831 bp, 29 predicted proteins | sample 16_EM_MG_FD_203088 | JGI IMG/M metagenome (GOLD analysis project Ga0307514, IMG submission 203088) | Populus trichocarpa ectomycorrhiza microbial communities from riparian zone in the Pacific Northwest, United States - 16_EM | ecosystem: Host-associated > Plants > Roots > Unclassified | place... | reverse complement strand
TGGCCGCAGGAGGGGGGTTCGTAGGATTAGTTGGTGGGGTTGTGTTAGCGGTAGTGTTCGTGGGCGTGCTTGCGGGTTGCGAAGTATTCTGTGTCGGTGCGGCAGTGTAGAAGCCTGGAGCGGAGGCGGGGTACTGGTAGTAGGACGTTGCAGGGTAGCGTGGGGGATAGACGGTATAGGTTGGGGGCGCTGCAATGGGGGGAGGACCAAGCGGCATCACAAAAGGTTGGGGTTGGTTCGGGAGAACGGGGGCTGGGGTATTGTTCTCTTGTGAAGTGGAAGCAGTCTGCGGGGCATACGGATTGGCAGCGAACGGGGTAGCGGAGAACGCTTGAGCGGGCATTTGTGCGGGATAACCCGGGGTTCCGAACACTGGCTGAACTCCAAACGAGGTATACAAGGCGGGCGGGGGACTGTTTATGAGTTGTAGAGGATTCGCCAACTTGAAAAACACGTCAAATGAAGCCTTGGGTTCACCTGGAAAACATACCAGACTGTCACATATTCTCTTCGCTTCAGAAATCATGGTCAAGGGGTCGAACTTCGCACCCGGTCCCATTTGGTAACATTGCGCAATCACAAGGGGGGCTGTTCCTTTCTGCACGATGACCCGGGTGAGTTTCTGAAGAGGTAAGAAGAACTAGTGAGTCTCACAATGAGCTCTTCAGCCGCACTATAAAACTCGGCACATAAGTTGAGCGTCCGCCACTGGAACTTGTAGTACTCTTGGTGTTGTTGATGCAAGCCAGCCTCCTGGGGTATGGCTGGCGGAGGTGGGTATTGTGAAAAGTTGTGCATGCTCCCAGCAGCCTTGGAGTTGGGTTTCTTGGTGCTTCGTGAGCCTTTTGGGCGTCCAGGCCCTCGCTTAGATTTCACTTCGCCGTCTGGTTGTGCACTCTTAAGATCAGACGAGGCACCGTTCATAACGCTTTCAACGAGTCGGATTAAATTCACGCCGAGTATTTAAAGAAGGGTATTTACACACCCTCCGGACTTGTTCTGGATAGGCGAACGCGGAAGATCGTCCTCCGCCATGTCGTCTTCGTCATCTTCTTCCTCCTCTTGCCGCTGGTTGTTCAGTTGCTGGTGCGCGTGTTGAATGGGGGCGATCTGCTGGGACTGGTCATAAGGAGGATAGACGGGCGGTGACTGAGCGAGGGGATGTTGGAGAGCATGGGAGAGTGGCTGATAATGTTGAGAGGCCATTGTCGAATTTTATTTCCGTGGCCGGGAAAAAAAAGCGGACAGGGTACAGCCGCGATCGGAGATTTAACCCCCGAATCAAAACCCAGAAAAACTCCGCAGCGGCACTTTTAAATCTCCGCTCGGCCTTCCCCGATTGACCCTCCCCGATTTGGAAATATCTGTGTGACATGTGACCGTTGACTCAAAGATGTGCCACACCTCTGCAGACCGCAACGACCACTCAGCCTCTAACCACCATCGTCTCCGCACTCGTAGTTGCCCATGGCCTCCACAACCAGTTCGGGCTCGCGGAATATCGTTGCCAACGCTCTGCGCGGCGCCGGCCTTATGGATCGTGACGAACGTATGCGCGACGTCCAGGACAAACCCGGTGGTCGTAAGGGATCCAACAAGATTCGAACACACCGACAGCGCCCCGTCGATAATTACAAGGAGCAGGCGGCTGGCCCAAGCAGGGTATCTATGGTAAATATGTAACTTATTTTCTTGTTTTCAGGGAGCTCTGCGCACCTGCAGCTTGGGTCTCTTCTTACACCTCCCCTGTTTGTCGAACACTCAACTTACCATGTAATTCACCCCGCACTCCCCTCCCTCCTCCCTGGTCAGCTCACCTCTAGAGCTTCTTCCTCCGAACCGCTTTCCATACGAGGGGCTTCTAGACTGACTACGGCTGGTCGAATTCGACGAAACGCGGTATCGTTGAATACTTCGAAGGTCTCCGGAATGCCGACAACTTCCACTGCCGTCGTTGGGGTTAAGGCTATGGATCAATGGAGGGAGTTTGTTAGGTCACGATACAAGCGTGAAACTCAGTTTCTTGATCTCGAGGTCAGTAGTTGTGGCGCTACGGAGTCTGTTTTGACTGATGTTGGTTCGGCAGCGCATGCTCGACGACCCAATAGTTCAGAAGTACAATCTTCTTGTGCCCGGTGTTCCTGGGAGTAGTGGGAAAGAGACCGCAATCATGTTCAAACTCGCCGCCCAGCTGCGACCACCTGTGAGTTTCAGGTGTTGTTCTTCGCCATTCCGCCCATTTCGTTCAACATGTGCAGGTTCAAACGCTGTCTCTGGCAAGCAACCACATCCAGTTCGGCAAAGACATCTCATCAATTGGAATGTTTTTACCGAAACTCGTCAACCTCTCGCTTGCCAACAACCAACTTAAGACCATGGATGACATTCGGTTGCTCACTCGCGAGAAGAATAAACTGGATTTCTTACGCGAGCTCGTTCTGACCGGCAACCCTATCAAGGGTAACGATCCCGCTAATTCGGAGCAGTACCGACGGTTCGTCTCCCTCACCCCGATTACAGAGCTACATTCGACTCATCACAACGGTCGTAGGGATATCGTTAAGCGGTTTCCCGCTTTGGAAATGCTCGATAACGAACCAATCGTGAAAGTCGGGTTTGATGCACCAACGCCCCATACAAGTTCTTCACATCGTCTCACGCCAATACCCACCACAAACTCCTTCGCTCGCCCCATGGCGTCATCGTTTGTAACGGGCGTTGATGGTGGTCTTGTTAGCGAATTCCTGACAAGGTATGTCCAACCGAGAACACGCAATTGTATCAAGCGCGTTGATCACACGTCTATCGCGGCTAGGTTCTTCACCCTCTTCGATACACAACGGCCGGAACTTTTGGATGTGTATCATCCCGCCGCGACCTTTTCGTTTTCTGCCAACACCTCGATCCCACCACGGGCACGAATTCAGGGACTCCATAGCACGCTTCCAAATCAGAAGAATCTCAAATGGGATGTTTGGTTGGGTGGAGGAAACGGTGGTTCGCGGAACTTGTCTCGCGTCGGGAACGTAGACAAAATGGCGCAGTCCTTGCATCTCGGACGGGAGAACGTAGTACAGTCGATCCTTGGTCTACCAAATACCAAACACGACATCGCTGGCGCCCCGTCGGCATTCTGTTTGGATGGTTGGCTTACTGGATCAACGTTATTTGTCACGGTGCACGGCCAGTTTACTGAAGGTACGATCCTGTTTCCTTTGTTGCTGCCGCCGGAGTGTTGGAACACGTGGAGCTTACAATTGGTTTACCCAACAGAACCAGTAAACGCGTTGCGTTCATTTGATCGTTCCTTTGTTCTAGCACCAGCCGCGGATGACTCGAGGTAAGCTAGAATCGTAGAAACATCAAACAACCCTTTTTTCATTGATCTCGACAAGGGCGAAGATGAAGGGCTGGGCGGTAGAAATCCTTTCTGACCAACTGACAGTCCGTGCTTACTCGAGCAGCGATGCCTGGACACCGGGACCAATGGTTGTACAACCCATGGTGGCGTCAAAGGAGGTACAGCCGCCGAGTCTCCCGAACCTCGAGGCCGCTCTCGTTTCGATTGTGAGTCGCGATACGGCGGCCGTTGCTGATGTGAATTTCGCGCTTACGTTTTTTCTTCTTGAACCAAGCCCGAACCCCAACGAGCCCAAGTGGGGCGATTATGCCAGCAGACTGGCTTGAATGTCAAATATGCGGTAGATTGTTTGCAACAGAATGGTTGGGATCATGAGAGAGCGGTGACGAATTTTGAGCAAGTTAAGGTGAGGGTGAATTGCTTCCGGGCTTCTGCGGAATACGTCCGTGTGGGAGGCCCCGGCACTGTATTCAGCGGCGCTCTTCGGGGTTGAACGCTGAATACGGATGTTTATTTGATGATGGCTATTGAGTTGACGTAACCTTGCAGGGCTCTCTTTCTCGGGACGCTTTCCTGTGAAGACTGGAGGATTTGTGATGAGGAGAGGGAAGCAACTGGGAGTATTTTCCAGGTTGGCCTTTTCTGGATGGAAGAGAGTAATTCTGTGGTAGTACAAGCAGCCTATTGCGCACGACGCAGTGTAACAGAGTCTCGTTGTCCTCATTCGACGAAGAATATTTAAAATAAAATAAAAACGAATATCCCAATCGGGTTCCGGTCGACGGAGGAACAAGTAGGGGTGATGATCTCTTGTTGCATTGATCCGGAGTCGACGCCTCGTTCCCGCTCATCTCTGCATCGTGTTTTCGAATACTTAACCTTCCGCTCGACAGTCCCGACTATGCCTCATTCCCCTTTCTCCCTCCCCCTCCCCCTTCCGTTCCCTTTTCTTCCGAATACGTAATCCTTACAAGGCCTCACGCCCACACGACCACACTCCCCAACTCACCCTGCTTTCAGCTGCCTTGTCTGGCGATGATCAAGCCTTCACAAACGCCCTCGAAGCCGGCGCCGATGTCAATGCCGTCCACGAGGACGGTCGGAACGCTGCGATCTGCGTTATGACCGGCCAGGAGTGAGTTCACCGCGCACACTCCCCTTTGGATCTTGCTTATCGCCATCATACAGGTGCAACTCCGTTGACGCGTCGAACGCGCCAGTCATGTCCATATCTCGCCTTAACATCATCAATGCCATTATAAACCACCGAGACATTTCTCTCTTTACCCTCAATACATCCAGCGCGACCGTTGGCGGGGTCAAGTCGATCAGTCCTCTCGGGGCCGCTGCCCTTCTCAACAAGCATACCGTTGTCCAAACCCTCTTGGAGCTTTCTCCAGGACTAGTGTCTGTTGATCTTCCAGACAGCAAAGGTCGCACTCCGTTGATGTGTACGTGATCCCCCGTTCGATTGAGGACGTTTTCGTGATAACTCTAGGTAGATGGTTGCCAAAATGGCGGTCTCGAGGTGGTACGGCACCTGTTATCTCATGGGGCACGACCGGACTTTCGTGACGCTCAATTTCGTACTGCCATTCATTATGGAATCCTCCATCCTCGTATTCTATGGCATTGCGAAGACTTCCTTCGCCGCCACCGGTCAGGAGAAGTTACTGTAAGTCACTTTATCACCTTCAACTCAAAAGTTATTGATGGGCGTTCCAGCAACACGTCAACAAAAGAAGCATTTGCCAGGCAGCACAGGCAAACGCACTATATCATACCAAGTCCTCAGTAATCCCACCAAGCCATTTTTATCAAGACTCTCGCTTTGTTCATACACTCACCGAAACAATCTCATCCGGAAAATCCGACGCTGTACAATCCCTACTATTTCCCCCGTCGTCGTCATCATCATCTCCTCAAAGCCTCAACCCTGCATCTCCCGATTACCTGATTAACGCTCAGGATGCCCGTGGGTGGAGTCCAATTCATTACTGCGTGTCTTCGTCATCCCCAACTAGGGAAATTCTCGACGCCCTCTATCTTGCTGGTGCTGACATCAGTCTCCCCACCGCCGTCGACTTGCACACTCCGCTCCACTGCCTCGCTCTCACTTCCTTCCAACCCTTGGACGCCCTAGATGCCGGCCTATTGTATTCATTCGCTGTACACCTCGTTCGGGATCTCCGCGCACCCCTCGGGGCTCAAGACCGAAACGGTGAAACCTGTATCCATATTGCCGCTGAACGTGGCGCCAGCGTTGATGTTTTATCTGCCTTCTTGGATTGCGATCCTAAATCGATCATACGAGAAGTCCGGAACTCACGAGGGTAAGCACGACTTTTTTCTCTCTCATCTTTTGTCACCCTTGAGGTGATCACCGACGATCTGCGCTCCTGCTCTCTCGTGTCTCTTCATACCCGGGGAGATCAGCCACGAATCTCACACGACCCGGTTTCCTTTTAGGTTGACGGCCGCGGACCTTGCCAAACCTGACTATCGACCCCTATTCGGGTTGGAAGCGGAACGCCCCGACTCCGCAGCTTCCATTCGAACCGTCAGGCCTAAAAAGTCTTTCAAATCACTAAAGAGTGTTCCGTCACTTGCCTCGATTGCTTCCGTAATCCCTACATACGATCACGTTCCCCCTCTGCCCTTGGACGACTTCATCCCTCCGTCAGCCAGCATTCTTCCTCTCCTGGACCAACTCTTCCATGATTTGAGATTTATTTCCCGAGCCCTTCCGACCACCTACACCGAAGCCGATTTTGACGCCCTGGAGGAATCATTGGCCGACGTTGTTGGCATGGGCAACATGCTCATCACCCTTGCCCGCGATCCTGTCGAGGCAGTCGCAGAAAGGCTCAGGGATGCCCAATCTTCTGTCGGGCGTGTCAGCGGCCTGCTGAACAGCGTGTCCAAGGAGATTGAGGACAAATTGGAAATTAGGACCGGAGCAATGGTACGTTGGGGCGAGAGCGCAATTCAAGCCCGGCGCCGCACCACGGACTCTGGATCTTCTGGAACAACCGCCGTTTCCCAAAGAAGCCGAACGATGTCTGGGAGCACAAAACTTGGATCCAGCACGGATTTGAGTGAAGTGGGTGGCGAAGACCCCAAAGAACGTTCCTCAGTGAGCGGGGCTGAGAAGCTCAAGAACTGGTTCAAGAAAAAGCTGAATGCTTTCACCGCTCCTCCATCCCCAACCGTGGTCCCCCAGAAAACCCCCGTTCTGCACGAGGAATGGGAAGGGACAAGGGGTCTCGCCCTTCGCTCCTCTGATCGCGTTCTGGACGCCGCGAGTCGGGATTTGGTCAGCATCGAAGAGTGCATGACTATGGTTAGTCTCTTTTTCTTTTGCCCTCCCATCGACTCACAACCCCACTACTCCCGCTGATCTCGTATTCCTCATTTGCCCCTGGGAAATTGAATTAACGCTGACGTTACTTTATCCGCTCTACACTCTACCCCCCTTGCCCATGCCGTGTGATGGAACGTCCTTGACAGGCTGACCAGTACATCGCGACCGGATATCACTTCCTATCGAAGGCGGAGACAATTTTTGCGCAGGTAGTCAATTCCCGGAAGTACGCTATACAAACCGGCCGAAATCGCGCTCTGCACTCGCGTGCGAACCTTGGTATTCAAGACGTCGACCTTGATCCGACACTTTTTACCCTGCCGCTACCGTTCCCGACGGTTCCCACATCCCCATTCGGTTCCCCTTGCACGTCATCCCCTTCTTCTCCTATCTCCGGCTCTCACGAGCTGCCTCCTGTTGATGGAAAGATCAGTGACATCGGGGATGAACAGCTTCTTAAGAACTTGAAGAGGCTGATCGTGAGGAAGGTGGACTTGAAGGTCAAGGGCGCACAAGACGAAATTGAGACGGCCCACCTCTGTATGAGGATCGTCAAGGACGTCGTAAAGGGACTAAGGCAAAACACGAGCCTCTAGAACAGCCTCTCAATCGGTTCCCGACATTTTCACCTCGCTTCGACTGTTTCACCCTCGTCTCTGCTCTCCATTACTATGTGGCCGGTTTCTCTCACCACCTCTTTGCTGTCCAGTTTGTCTATGTCCTCGCTTTCGTGGTTTCACTTTTTTGGATCCGATGATCTCCTGCGCGCCTGGTGCTCCGCCTTCATCTATGGCTTTCAAATTCTCTTGACCCCTCGCTGCTAAAACTCTTCAATTTTTTCTTTACACTCGTCGATTCCTCGTCCTCTTGTCGTGTGTTGCATCCTCTCTGCCTGCCACCCTGCTGTCGATGTTGTGCCCATAGATTTATTCGCTTGTTTATAGTATAGCTTCCTTATTCTTCCCCGTTTTTTATTCTCTCCCACAACCAACAACTTTTGAGCACCAAAAAGGATATATAATGTATAGTACAAGCATCCGGTTTTTCACCCCCCCCCTTTTGCTTCATCCTCTTGCCCTTCACTCTCCCTGCGGACGTCTCGACGTTTCGCACCTTTTCCCATCATCCCCGTTTGTTTACCGGACTTTGGATATGTAGAACCCACGTACCCGTCACGCTCGTTCACCGTCTTCACTCCCTTTCACTCACGATCATGAATGCACATTCCTTTGTACCCCATATCTCCGTCCCACTCTCTTGGCCGTTCGTCGATCTCTTGTTCCAATATCCGCCTTACCAGGCGAGGGAAGTTAGACTTTCCCCCTCCTCTTCTCCTTTCTCTCCGATTCCTTGATCATTTCTTGGTGCTGATTCTTACAACCTCTTTCCTTAGGTTCGATCTTTCTTGTTTGCTTGAAAACACAAACGCCGCGGGGTGTACCGATACAAAGAAACGTGTTTCCGGACATTCGCTTGTGTTTGTTGTTTGTTGCACAATAAACTTGTAATTCTACCCGGAGGGAGTTGGGAAAACACCCTGGTGCATTCTTTCCGTGCTCCGATTTTGGAGAGATGATTGTTAGTTCCGTTTTCGATCATCCGGAGGGGTGTGACGATCGAAGCGCAACCTGGCACTGACGACACTCCACCTTCTCCGGTTCCGTCTCGACTCACCCCCTGAATACGTTCAGAAAAACCCCCGCCTTGAAAACTCATGTTGGACCGAAGAACCACTCTATGTCTCGCGTGCTCTTCATCATTACCACCGAGCGTGGACGATTCCGAGCTGTTCATCACCACATGCTGCGGACGACCGATCTGTCCCAGGTGTTTAGATACGAACCCGAGGTTGGCGAGGTATAACCCCTGTTTGGTATGTCTCGCTGGAGTGGGGGTCATCCAGGCCAGTTCGTCCGCCAGAAACGGTTCTTCTGGAGGGAAGCAGATAGGTGGTGCAGGGTCTCGGAATCAGTCGGTGGGAGTTGAGAATTTGGATGGAGGGGTCAAGGATCGGGATTTGTTCGTTCTTGGGGATGAAGATGAAGACGATGACGATGACGACCTGAGTATGGACGAGGGTAGACAAGGTCACCGGAGCGCTGCACCTCCGCCCCCGGATGCGATCACAACGGTTTCTCCTCTGCTAGAAACCCCTTCTCCGCCACCTCCAGTTACCGACAACAGGGAAGACGTTCCCGTCACAAATCCCACAACCACACCCCCTATATCCAGCGACGGCCAACAACCATATAAACCGGGTGTGCCTTCGGTATATCGGTTGCGCAGAGGGGACACCCTGATGGGTATCGCTTTACGTTTCCGATTGGATGTACGTTTCTTTCATGGATCACGTCGACTGATCCCTTTCCCCTCAATTCATTCTAACCGATCGTATGATCAGGCGGTGGAACTATGCCGGTTGAATGATCTCCCTACGACAACTCTGAGTACGACCCCACATATCCTACACACCCGCACTACCATCCTTTTGTCTCCTACATCGATGCCTCCTACAGAAGACCCAACGATAGTGGAGGCGAGGAGAGTCGAGCGTGCCGAGAAGCGACTCCAAATGGTGACGAAGGAGGTTGATTGGAGGGTGGCCAAGGCTTACGTCGCAATTGTGCAGGATTCGGATCCTTCTGGGGTTCCAGCGAAGGAGAAGTCGGATGACTACCGTCGGAAGGTGCCTGTTTCAGGGCTGGAGGGATCGCCATCACAAAGAGGTGCACTCGAGAATGGTGCTATTGACCGGTATCTTGAGGATGCAGAATGGGAGGAGCAAGAGCGGAAGGAAGGTCGTGGCCCGGCGATTCAAAGATTCCCTTGGGGTTCGTTTGGACAGAAGCTGGGGCTAAGCCCAGGGGGCCAACAAGGAACAGATGGATTCAAATGGCCCTGGAACGCTTGATGGATCTGATTTCTTGCGTGATTTGCAACTTTCATAGGATTAGGATCATACGCTTATCCGTGCTCACATTACAAAGTCCACTTAATGTACTCACCACTTCACCTGCCCAATGAACTAATGGGCTAATCACAAGCTTTGGCTGCCAGTTCCGGTCCCCATTTGATCCCTTGCCTCGACCTTGGCTATACGCTCTCTAGCCTGCATGAAACAGGTCAGGGGCAATGTTCCGCGAAACTTCCGTGGAATGTCCATAAGGCATACCTCAACCAACAGATCGTTATCGACAGTCGGTAACGATTCGCGATAATCCTCTCTGTACCCGCTTGAGATGCCCTCGAAGGTATGCTCCTCGACCGGAATGACGTTCCACCTGGTTGGCATGTTCTCAACGCAAAGACACAGGTCCGCCGGGAGGTTCGATCCTTGTTCTGCATTAAACGTAGCACGTATTTCGCGCTCCTCTGCATTCAGTAGGACCCGCCGGGAAGATGGTGAATTTCAGAGAAGGCCGGAAAAGAATGAGGCGCGAACCTTCCGCCATTGCGGCAAGCTGATCGATCATACCGCGCACAATATTTTCCGCAGCTTCCCTGTACTGCAAACGACGGCCCATTTCCACAACCAGCTTGTTATATGATAATTGGTATTCAGTGAACTGAGTCTGCAGCCCTTCTATGGTGATGAGCCGCTCGTGCAACGCGTGGAGGCTCTCGGAGAATTGATTCTGTGGTGGGAGAGATCAGAATTTGTCAATAGAACGCGGATGCATGGGTCAAATCCGAAATTGACGCCGAGAAAGGGTAAGGGGGACGAGTGCGGCGCTGCGTTTGATACGGACCTCTACGATATGTTGACGTTCAAGCATCTGAGACATCATGTCCCCCAATTCCTCCAGATCATTCAAGATGATTTTGTGAGTTGAAATGTGCTGCCGTGAATCAGCTGCGGCCCTAGTCAGCTGATCGCTGAATGAAACGGGTAAGCATCACGATAGCAGGGTAAATGGCGGATGACAAGCTTGCTCACTGGGAATCTTCGATGGCCTTCAGACTGTCTTCGAGCTCCATGATAATAAAGTGCAGTTCATTCGCGTCTCTATTCATCGCTGAGTGGAATACGAGCTGTTAGAACGGCAAGAGCCATCAATATCTGTCGCCACATTACCTTGGAGGTCCTCTTCACTGAATGATTCTCCAGCTTCACTATCCTTCAAAGCGGCTGCCATTTGGTCATAATGGGCAGCAAGACTTTCAAGGTGGCGTGCCATCTCAATCGAAACGTCCATTTGGGACGATAATATCTTATCAATTGGCGGCAACGGGCCAGGCTGGGGTAGGGAACTCATGACAGTGGCGTTGGTCATGCTCAAGGTTTGAGAGTACTCTGCTGTGGTTGCGATCACATCCTATGTGCACAATGATGGGTGACAATAGCTGGGAAAGGCGAGTACACATCACCTACATCGAGAGTAGCCCTTTCAATCTCCACAGTTTCCAGAATCTCCTCTATTGCACGTTCGTCTATAAAGTCACGGAGGGTCTTCCATTGACTTTTGTCAGTAACTTTGTCGGTAAGTTGGGCCCGGAGGGTAGCAGTTGGACTGTGGTCAGCCGCATAAATGGCTGGATCCTCACTTGTCTCGGATTTGGGGCTTCCAAAGATGGAAGAATCATCGGAGGTCGAGTGAAAATCGTTCGGTACAAGTTGAGAGCCCAGGGATTCAAGGATCACTTCAAGGGCATTAGTGCGTTCGGTACGGAGAACATCCCATTGCTGTCATCGTTCACGTAAAATAGACGTAAGACGGAGTGTGTGAGGGAGGCGAACCTTGGCTTGGTCATGCAACTGTGCACGTTTCTGTTCTATACTCTTCGCCACCGCGGCGGCGAGCTATGTGGGTCCGGATGTGGTATCAGTCAGGTGAGTTGAGAACCCACATGGAATTGCGTACCTTCAGTTGTTCCGATACAGCATCAGATAGCCACTTCACCCTCGCGTCGAGAGCGAGAACATCCACGGCGTTCCGTGCAGACGCCGATGAAAGCTGGCTGGCACGTAAACAGAGTTGTTCGCCGTGCTGTAACGCCTTCTTAGATTGTACCACCAGGGAAACCAGGTGAGGGTTGTCGTTACTGAGCCGCTGGGCAGACATCCAGCAAGGCCCACCCTAAGATAACGAGGATACTAGGGGCCGTGGTACTACAGGGATGGTGGCACGGAATGGCGATCGCTGCAGCACGTGTTATTGACGCCCGTCCCGACAACAACGGGTTACGGAAATTTCCCACGTTTTTCCTGCGGCATCGGCATCGGCATCGGGAATAGATGTGGGCCAAGGCGGAAGATCGCCCGTCAACTTAGAGATCAGGGGAGGACATCTCGCATGACGAACGGGCAGATGTGGGTTGCTTTGAAAGGGTGGCCGCGTAGCGTTGGTGCCGGCAGATGCCAAATCATGATCACCCATTGGTATGGAGGCTGATTGGACCAACTCAAGGCTAGCTCTATTTAAAGCTGGAGAGCGTTCGGGGTTTTCCTCCAACCACTTCCCAAGTCACCCTCCAAACTACTCTCTGAACAACCCCTATCGACATCATGAAGACAGTCAAGATCGGTGACAGTGTCGTCAGCCAAGTCGCGGTGGGTTTACTGTCACTAAGCCTGTGATGTGTGCCAGTTGCTGAACTTGAGCCATGTAGCTTGGTATCATGATGCTCACTTGGACCCCTAATCCCGTCCCATACGACCAAGCGTTCGAAGCGATCAAGGCCGCCATTGATGCTATGCCCGCTGGTGTGAAGCTCTTCATCAACAGTGGTGCGTTCGCAGTTGCGGTTGCCTGCTTCTCGATTCTTTCGCTCACTCTGTTTCCAGGTGAATTCTACGGTCAAGGTTTCTCAGCGTCAAACTTGGACCTGCTCGCTGCATTCTACGAGAGGTACCCTGGATATGCGGACAAGACCTTCTTGTCCGTCAAAGGGGGTTTGAACTTCACCACCATGCGGCCAGATTCGTCGTATGTTTCACCCCTCAACTTCTTCCGAGTTATAGCTTAGTGGATTCGTAGCGAGGAAAACCTGAGGCGCAGTGTTGACAACATTAACAAGCACCTCAGGGGAACCAAGCACTTGGACCTGTTCGAATCTGCCCGAGTCGACCGCAGTGTTCCGATCGAGGAATCGACCAGGACGCTCAACAAACTGATCACGGAAGGGAAGTTCAAGTATATCGGAATGTCCGAAACTAGCAGTGAAACTCTGCGAAAGGCCCACGCCGTGAGTGCGCAGGCAGACCAAGCTCTTCATTCGCTCATTCTCCGCGGATATAGGTCCATCCCATCGCGGCCGTGGAAATTGAACTCAGTCCATGGTCATATGAGGATGAGGCGAAGAAAGGTGCGTCGGTAATCTCGCGATCGTGTTTGGTGTGGTGCTGACCTTCCCGCTCGCAGTTATCGTCACCGCGAAAGAGCTAGGCATCGCAGTGGTTGGATACTCGCCACTCGGAAAAGGGTTTTTGACCGGGCAGATCAAGTCCAGGGATGACCTCCCTGAGGGAGACCTGCGCCTCCATTTCGATCGTTTCACTGAAGAAGTCAGGGGTTCCCCTCTAATTCATATCCAATGGACTAAACTCTCCGCAGGGATTCCAGCACAACTTCAAGATCGTTGAAGGACTTACCAAGATCGCTGAGCGTAAGGGGATCACGACCGCACAACTGTCCCTTGCCTGGGTCGCGAGCCTCGGCGACCATGTAATTCCCATCCCTGGTTCATCGTACGTCATTCGCGGCAGATGGTCGTCGATTTCGTAGGCCTGACAACCTTCTCCAGTAAGAAGAGTCGTGTTCTCGAGAACTTGGCAGCCGGATCGGTCAACCTCACCAAGGAGGAATTCGACGAGATCAACCAGTTAGTTGAGGATCTCAACGTCCATGGGCTCCGATACAACCAGGCCGCGGAGGGCGGCCTCTGGGGATAACTATTCCGTCATTGATATGTAGATTGGCAACCATGTATCTGTTATAATCCCCACATGTTTTACCGTATGTACCACGGCAAAGATGAGTGGCTGCAAGGTGTTCATCTGAGTTGACGTTTTGCACGGCCAAATGAAAGATCGACGTTTCGGTTTGTAGAGTCGCTTCCGGCCTACACTGGAGTTTGGACTCGAGGTTTCAGGAGTGGTTTTGTCTACGGCCAGGAAAACGAGAGTCAGATGGGAGCATTAAATTCGAGTGCGATGGTCGTGTCATGAAGTGACCGGTGTGACAACCACACTCTGCCGAAACCAAAAGTTTGATAACCCGGGATGAGCACGCTAGCACCAATCATCTGCGATAACGGTACTGGTTATTCCAAGATTGGGTACGTGTTACTGCTGTAAGTTACCGGGGGGAAAAAGCTGAAAACTGGTTGCAGTTATGCTGGAAATTCAGACCCATCCTTGTGAGATGCATCAACGCCCTCACCCGACCAACCACTCACTCGAACCAGCGTATTCCCAACTGCGATAGCGACTAGAGGTCCTGCATCTCAACCTTCGCGAGGCGGTCCTGCAGTTCCGTCAAAACCGGGACATCTTGCGTCGAAACGGGGAGTGGAAGATCTCGATTTCTTCATCGGCGACGAGGCCATCGCCAACTCGAAAACTCCGGGATATGGCGTTAGCTATCCCATCCGACATGGACAAATTGATAATTGGGATTACATGGAGAGGTACTGGGAGCAGACGATCTTCAAGTATCTGAGGGCTGAGCCAGAGGACCACTACTTCTTACTGGTGCGTCTCAAAATTTACTGCGCACTGCGAAATAGCTAACCCTCGTCGCCATACTGTAGACCGAACCCCCTCTAAACGCACCCGAGAACCGAGAACAAACTGCAGAGATCTTTTTCGAATCGTTCAATATCAAGGGCCTCTACATCGCCGTCCAAGCGGTGCTCGCTCTCGCTGCTTCCTGGTCCTCCAACAAGGTTACAGATCGTACACTCACCGGAACCGTCATTGACTCTGGCGATGGTGTAACCCACGTTATCCCCTGCGCTGAGGGGTATGTAATCGGGAGCGCGATCAAGCATATCCCCGTCGCAGGGAGAGATATCTCCCAGTTCGTCCTGAATCTTATGAGAGAACGAGGGGAGATGGCGTCCGTCCCTTCTGAGGATCAACTAAAGGTCGCAGGGAGGGTGAAGGAGATGCATAGCTACGTCTGCCAGGATATCGTGAAGGAGTACAGGAAGTATGATGCGGAGCCTGACAAGTACTTCGTCAAATATGATGGAGAAAATTCTGTCACGGGCAAGGTTCGTTTCACCTGGGTCAAAATAGTCTGTTTCCGGTGTCCTGACGCATCTCGTGCAGCCATATAGCGTGGATGTCGGATACGAGCGTTTCCTTGCACCTGAAATCTTCTTTAATCCCGAGATTTACTCTTCCGATTTCCTGACCCCCCTCCCGGAGATCGTTGATGGAGTTATCCAACAATCACCTATCGATGTTAGGAGGGGCTTGTACAAGGTCGGTTCATCTCGGCGTGCCTCCCGACCATCATTGATCGTATTCGCCAAAGAACATTGTGCTTTCGGGTGGTTCGACGATGTTCCAACATTTCGGACAACGACTCAAGCGCGACCTGAAGCAGTTGGTTGACAGAAGGCTGGATGCCAGCGTAATCGCCAGTGGGAACTTGCAAAAGGTTTGTTGTCATCCTGATTTGCTCGTTTCTGACCGCAAGCTAAACCTCCCATGAAGTCTTCTGGTGTAGAGGTCGATGTGATCAGCCACAAACGCCAACGATATGCCGTCTGGTTCGGGGGATCTCTCATGGCCTCATTGGTACGCCTGTTTTTTTTCCATCCCAACTTGACCTCCTGACGCTTGGATTACCTAGCCCGAATTTTACAGTTTCTGTCACACGAAGGCACAGTACGACGAGATTGGACCAAGTATTTGCAGACGTTACCAAATTTTTGGAAGCGCGACCTAAGTCGCCTGACGCGGAGTTGTATTTATCACACCCAGCGGAATGAAAAGTCTGCAGCTTAGAAAATGTCAACGCCCCTTGAAAACCGACCGCGAGTATCCTACAATCTTGAGCTGCGCTCTCGATGATTGGCAGTGCACCCTCTGCTTCCTTCTGGGTTTCCAAAGTCTAAGCTCTCTGATCCGCTGAGATTCTTGGTCAATTCCCTCGAAGATGGGAGATCGTCGGGCTTCGCGTACAGGGAAACGGAGGAGCAGCGACGGCTTAGCAGAACCAGGGCCCGCCATCTTCCAGACAGTTTCGGCCCAAGAGATGAAACTGGTCGAGTAGATTTCCAAACGGAGGGATGACCGGATACATAAACATTATCATTTAAAATACGATTACAGTTACAGTAGGTGCACAGCACGCAGTACGGTACAAGCAAGCTCATGCACAAATATTGCTACAGAAAAGTCGTTACAACGTTCATCGCATGTTGGCAAATGACATTCGCCTAGACCCCCAGTGGCGCTGTTTGACTTTGAGGTTCGACGCAGTGGAGAACATCCGTTTCACCTTCATGGGCCTTTTACGAGTCAAGTTAGAAAGCGAGCGAGAAAATTGGAAATGAAAGGGGACTCACATAGGCTTGCGCTTGTCGAGGGAGACGACGCCAGGGTCACCGGTTTTGTCGCAGGGGCTTTCGGAAGGAGAGGGTACAGGGCTACCGGTAGAGCTGGAAGGGTTGGGGTATCCGGAAAAGGTGGGGACGGTGTTGGGGGTTGCGGTGATATATACCGTGTCGGTAACCGTGACGGCCGGCGGAGGGGGTATGGAGTTAGAGGGAGACGGGGTCGGGTAGCCATTGCTCGGTGTCGGCGAGGATGGGACACCGGAGGATGAGGATGGCAAGGCCGGCATGCCACTGTTGCCAGGAGAAACCCTGAGATTGGGGATGACGGTTTGATTGGGGCTGGGAACAGGGATGGAGTCGTAAGAGTTTTCGAAGATGTCGTTCTGGGCGCCGTCACGGAAATTGTAGAGGTCGGTGTAAAAGGGTGGAGCGTATGTATCCTCGTTCATCTGGTTACGAGAGTGAGTTTGGTTGGCAGGAACGTAACTGGGGGCTTACGTTGTTTCTCTCCTGCTGGAACCAGTAGAAGGGGGACTTGGCACCGTAAGTGCAATTACCGAGTGTAGGGCTCATAACACGGTGGGTCGGGTCGGCACCGCATCGACGAGGAAGCTTTGGCTTGGCCAAAGGGACGTTGGAGGTAGATCCAGTGACGTTGCACTTGAACCCGGTCATGTAGTCTACGCGGGAATGAGCGATGGCGTGTGAGACATGTTGTGAAACAACTCACTCTGCTCACCACCGCTTTCGGGGGAGTGGATCCAAAACCAAGCACAGTGGCACCCTCCCGGAGGGCACGGTGGCATGTTGGCGGGGACTTGGAAATCTGTGAACCTAGTCCATACACAGGTCTGGTTCACGCTAAAAACGGTAAAGTCCTCGGGTTGGATAGTCGTGACATCGGACTTGTAGGCAATGGCAAGAGCGCATCCGGTGAGATCTTGAAAGTCCTAGAACAAAGTCAGATGATTGATTCTTGTGGAAAAGCGCGACGCGAGACTGACTTTAGCTGTAACAAAGACGAGTTAACGGATCAAACTCGGATATTTGTATATATATAAAGGATGGACCCACTATGGATTGCAGCCAAAGGCGAATTCGGGCAGGGATTGTTTCCTTGTCTGACATCTCCACCTGGTGAAGATTGGAAGTAGGAAGTGGCACCCTTATCACACGCGAGCTCGGTGGTGGCAGGTTTACCAGCCGGAAGCTCGAAGAAATCACCGGAATTGGGAGGATGGTCGAGATGACCGTGGAACCACCATTGAGCAAACGTGTAATTGGTGAGGGGAGCGACGGGTCGATTGTCGTAAGGGAAAGTGTCGCCGGTAACGTTGAATCCGTACATGCTCGGATGGAAAATTGCTGCAATGGATCATTAGTAAAGCAATAAGGATTAAAAGTGGGAAATGGGACTCACAGGCGTGGGCTTGGACGTGTCCAATCGAGGTGAGTGCAACGAGAGAAAAGAGCGAGAAAGCGAACATGTTTTCGTGGATGTTGTCGTAGATGGGAATTGGATCGACCAGCGGGGAGATGGAACACTTCTAGCGTCCGGAGAGAGAGAGAGAGAGAGAGAGAGTACAGCGAACA
>Ga0307514_10002723_pt1 | contig 17834 bp, 24 predicted proteins | sample 16_EM_MG_FD_203088 | JGI IMG/M metagenome (GOLD analysis project Ga0307514, IMG submission 203088) | Populus trichocarpa ectomycorrhiza microbial communities from riparian zone in the Pacific Northwest, United States - 16_EM | ecosystem: Host-associated > Plants > Roots > Unclassified | place... | reverse complement strand
CAACTGGTACCCACGACGCTGTAGTCGTAACCTGCACAGCATCCCACTCCCCGGGGAATATATACGTATACGAGCAAAATCCGTCCCCATGATCATGAGAGTCATGCGTGTGGGTGTGGATATGGTCATAGTGCACCTGATGGTCGACTTCTGAGTCAGGGTTGTGCATGTGTGTGTAAGTGTGTGTACACTGATGGCGCTCATGCTGTTGTTGTTGAGGAGTATACTCACGGCAGTGGGGGTGGGCACATTGATTGGCATTGCTCTGCGTGCAGGTAAGGGATTGGGAGGTGGAGTTAGAGTTGGAGTTAGAAAGAGATGGTAGTGTTGCTTGTGGTAGTGTGGGAGTGCGGTTGTGTTGTTGATTCCTGGAATCAATATGTGCACGTGCATCCCCAGTGCTATCAGCCGATGTACTTGGAGCACTGTGAGTGTCGAGTACCAGTGCTCTGGGCCCGGGGGTCATCCCTTCCCCAGAAGAACTCGAGGATTCCTCATGCATATGCATGTTTTGCAATTTCCGATTCAATTTCTCCCCACCATTATGGTGATGTCGCAGTGAGACCTTCGGCGGGACCGCCGGCGGTGAAGTGCCATTGGCTTCTGTTCTTCCCTCCCATGATTCTGTGCTGGAGTTACGAATATTTGAATCTGCGTGGGTATTAGTGGTAGCTCCTGGTGGTACCTTTGATGTTGGCGAAAGAGGTAGAATTCGCTTCCCATATTTCCCTGCATTGACCGAAACCTGATCTGCACTCACCCCACCCCAATCCACCCCCGGATTCACATTCGGAGGTAGCACCTCTTCCCATAGACCGTTCGCTTCCCCAGCTGAACGCACCTTTTCCGCATCCCCATCTACCTTCACACTCGCGGACATCCCGAAGTCTCCTCCCCCATCGCCAACAGACCCGTACGCGTTAAAGTTGGCACCAGCATCTTCCGAACCCCACCCAGCACCCCTAAATATATCAACTCCACTCTGTATATGAATTCCCTCACTTGTGGCTGTACTAGCTGTATGTACGGACATATTTTCTCCAACAACCCGAAATGTCTTGTCCTTCCCCACTTCCCCTTTCAGCCTCCTCAACTTCCTCTGCAGCACCTCTTGTTTTTTCCTTGTCGGGGATGAATTCGATTCTGAATCCAAATCTGGTGAAGACTGTGGGCTAGGAGATGACGGTGATTCCTTCTTCTGTTTCTCCTTCTTCTTGCCCCTATATGTCTTCTCTTTTATCCCAAACTCTTCCTTCTTCTCCCTCTTTTCACCTCCCTTCGACCCCTTCAGCTTTTGCTCCGCCTCTCCAACCTTTGCACTTGCCGCTGCTGATATACCCCCATTTACCCTCCCATCTTTCCAGGAGAATCTTTCTTTATGCTCCCCAGACGAGAGTTCGGGATAGAGTGCCCCACACTTGGTGTATGCTGTACCTACCGGTTTGACTTTCTCTGAGGCAGGAGTTGCCTCTGTGTCTGCATGTCCAGCAGTCCTTCCATTGTAGTAATCACTTCGATGATCAATCTTCACCTCACTCGTACTCCCTGGATACAAAGGGTGCCGCCCCTTCAGTGAGCGCTGGTACAGATATTTTTGGCTCGACCCCTCCTTCTCCCATGTTTTTTTACTCCCCACCCCCAAAGCAGATAAATTTTCCTCTGGCGAGCTAGAACTCGAATCCGAACTAGAACTCAACACCCCAGAGTTCTTCTTTGCCTTGGTAGTCTTCAAGTCTGTTATACCCATTACCTTACTACCACCGGCACTGCTCCCACAACAATGTGCTGAGGCCGGGACACACACCTCCCTATTTTTATTATCATCAGATAGAAACACCTCGGTGCTAGATTTTGTATGCATATGTTTCCCCCCTGCGCGGGGATTTGCTCCCATCTTTATGTTTGTGAAGGTTCCTGCTACTGCAGTGGGGGGCTCGGTTGTTGCCGTCGTAGGAGGTCTGGGTCTTGAGCTTGGGTTTGCTTGCAAACCAGAATTAGCACATGTAGTACCGTGCTGGGAATTAGTGAAGGAGGGTGCAGCCGTAGATGTGGACACTGTGGTATTTGTTCGTTTGTTGTTGTAGTTGGTGTCGTTGGCGTTATATGAGGAATGAGTTCGAGCACTACCTATACCCTGAGCTGCTGCTGGAGGTGTGAACACATATGAGGGTGAAGGATGTTCTGGAACGGGAGATGTATATATATTAGGGGTATCCCCCTGTACCCAGTCGTGGTTATGGTGGTAATGGTGGTGACGGCGATGATAGTGGTCAATGTTTCCAGTGGTAGGGAAGTGGGAGTGGGAAGTACAGAGAGTCGGGGGAGAGTTTATAGCAGTACGTATATCAGCACTCTTATGTGCCGTTGAGCTGATGGGTGATGTAGGTGTTGCAGGTGCATGTGGTGCAAGTGGGAGGTGGTCAGATTGCAGACCGAGGTGCAGATGTGTATTCAAACCAGGACCGAACCAAGAATTTGCATTTGCAGAGAGGGATAGCGATTGAGATGCGGATCCACTGGGACGCTTGGTTTTTCCTCTTCCGCTTGCGGTACCAGGTATATTATTCGTAGTATAATCAGCAGTTTCCACTCCCCGTTTCACCTCCAACTTCACCCTCGCCCCACTATACCTCTTCCCCCCTCCTATCCCATAATTCCAACTCTTTGCATTCCCACTCCCATCGCTCGTAACACCCTCTTCATATCCCGTGCCATCCACCTCCTTTTCGACTAATCCACCTGTTCTAACTGATACCTCAGCAATAGCATGGTAGTATGGACCTTGGCGCGTGGAGGAGGATGCTCGTGAATGTGCTTGAGAGCAGAATGGGCTGTTATTACCCCAGCTTGAGGGGAAGTTATTGTTGTGAAACATCGTGGTTTGTATATCACTATAGCTAACTTTAGTTGGACAGGAAAAAAATTAAACCTTACTTTATTACCCCTCGGAGGAGGGAAACAAATGCGGTTGAGGTGGGTCGAGGTGGGTAGACCAGAAACCCAATTTTGGCGGATCTAATCACACCCTCAGAAGCTGGAGCTTCGTACATAATCCAGTACTTGAGACTCGGGAACTGGCGGCTTACGGAATATATAGCTATATAGCGGATACGTACATACATCTGGTATGAAATGGGGAGTAAATGCATTAATGTCAAACTCACTGTGTTATCGTAGGGAGCTATGATATTGACATATCTAGATATGTCCCAGATCTAGGCAATCGGGTTTGAATCTCACAGCTGGAAGCGGGTTAATCTATTGCAAGTAAGACTGACAAACGGTATATTGGGAGCTAAAGCAAGCTCCCGGTTACGGATCATAATACATAATCCAACTACTGGTATATGCGTGTGTGCGGAATAATATATTTTAGTTAGCCTCAAATAAGACTATCAATAATACCCCCAAAGGAGGAGTGAGGTGATTCGATGTTTACCAATACAACGACTAATGGAACAAACAAAAGGTTCTTAAGCAAAAGATATGGATGTAGGAGCTGCTCTCGAGTGTGGTTTTCACCCGATTTCCTACCACACAAAATAAATCGGTCTGGGCACGAAAACAATTTTCACCAAGACCCATTGAGCTAATAATTTCCTGATTGGTTGATACATTTTTTTTTATTTTTTTTTTTTTTTTGAAAAATAGTCTGTATCTACCCGCAGTCAGCGTAAGGTCGCCCTAGGTCCCTATAGATATAGATGGTAAGCAAAGGCCTTCCAGTGGCCCTAGGCTAATTAGCATGATTTTCGGTGTATGGGGGAGGTGGTAGAAGAGGGGGGGAGGGGTCATCAGAGAGGTCATACTGGGATGGGGATATTGGATGGTTTAACGATGTTATGGATTCCATAGCTGCGCCCAGGTCCATCGCTGAAGATATCACGTGTTTTAAATTTAGTACGGTACTTGGAGGATCTGATGACAGCGGAATTTAAACTCCGTAGCCCTTGATCAGCCCCATTTTAACTTTGCATCAACCATGCTGGTTCGGGTTTGGTGTCTTTGGTGTCACAAGGTTGTCCTACGATGGCAAAGCGCCGTCGTGCCCGTGAGAAACTGCATCGCAAACGTAGACAAAAGAAACGTTTGGCAAAGATCAACGAAGAAGTTCAAGAAAGTGAGCGACGAGAAGAAGGTGAGCGACGAGGAGAGGGTGAGCAACAAGAAGAAGGTGAGCAACGAGAAGAAGGTGAGCAACGAGAAGGAAGGGACAATGAGAAGCAGACACTGACAAGTGAGAGGCAGATTTCGAAACCCAGCCTTACACCCCAGAAACAAGCTTTTCCAATTCGACTACTGAGATCTTTTCCCTGGGAACTATTCGGCACGAGGCTAGGACTCTTCAATTGATAGGTTCCGGTAAATCAAAGATACGGGCAGATAGCCAACCAGAGTTATATGATCTTCCGAATTCCGATGGTCTTGCAGTTGCCAGGTATAATGAGATTCAGGAAGCGATTCTTGAGTACCTTGATCGTTGCATGCATGCAAGTCTTTATTGTCACGCTTGGCATTGCATCTACAACTGGCATTGGCACTGTGCAAGTCGGGATCGGTATTGATAAGCCATAGCTGGATAACCTCTTCACCCCTATTAAGCATCTTTGCGAGGGGGCTTCTCTTGCACTTATTGTAGGTGGAATGAGCCTTCATCTCTCTGGGGAGCTTAGTGATCGCTCCCATACAACTTACGAGGACTATGTGTGTTTCCTGCAGCGTCAATCGGGACCGTGTAGGCCTGGGCACGGGACGTCTCGAGACTCTATAGTGGTGGTCCCGAGACTTTTGCACATCAAGCTACCAACACCCAACACAAGGATAATCAAATTCAAACCCACTATCCTATAAGGCTATAACTACTAGCTACCATCACCGAGTTCAATGTCAACATCCTCTTCTATACCCTCTAAGTGCAGTGGAAAGAAGTGCAGTGGAGAGTGCAACAGAATGCAGCGGAGAAAAGGCGCTCTGCCTTTAATATTACATAGGCTGTCACACCGTTTCAGCAGGTATCACACTGTCTCACACATAGATATGCACAGGGCAACCAATGAAAAGTTTTCACAAAAGACTAGAGACCTCTCGTCTCGTGCCCAGGCCTATCGGGACGCAAACAAGGAAAGGCACTACATCGTTTAGTTGTTACGTTCAGGATCGCAATGATAATATATACAGCTTATGGCATCACATGTGCACACCCATCACAGTATACGGGAAAAATGAAAGAGTGTCGGTGGAACAATTGGAAGAAATCTTACCAGAAGGGACAGTCATCGCCCAGCCATCAGAAGATGACCTCCGATTCCTGATCCATCAAAGGGAAGAATTCATTGAACAACTCGGAGGGGAGATTGAACGCTTGGAGAACAGCAAGAACAGAGATAGGGAGTACCGTAGGCTAGAACGAGCGAGGGGAGAGCACCAAGAACAACAAAACCTCATCATTCAATTAAAAGAGGCAAATACAGCATTTGGCAAGTCTCCTCAATTCTATGGGTTTGCATCCACCACTTCAGGGCAAAAGGGCAAACAATTGTGGGATTATCTTCTTATGAATGTGGAAGGTCAACGCATGGGGGGAAACATTGTGGATCCATTTTTTTGCACCGACTACTGCTGATTGGATGAAGGTTTACCTTGAAAAATTGTGGGCAGGACTTCGGGACACAAAAAGGGCAAAATTGGAGAGATAAAAAGTGCGGTAAAAGGGTTTGTGAGGTTTCGTGGTGAATTTTTGAGCTCCACACAGTAAAAGCAGTGCAGCGCGAGAGGTTCAATGATCCAGGCGACAGTGGTGGTGTATGTAGGTATGATGGAGAGGTGGCCTTGAATTCGAGAATTCTAGGTATGGTATTCGCAGAGGCAGAATCTGTTGATGGGACTCTTGTCGATGCTGGCTTCATTCATGACTGTGGTGAGCTACCTGACCGCATTAAAGAGAAATGGGGCCTTGGTCTTGCACTTAAGTAATTGTTTGTTTCATGTTGTAGATATTCTTGGCTGGGTGGAATATTGGGATATCTGGGATACTGGCGATTCCTTTGCTTACGGTAGGAGAAGAGCAGGTTTGGCTTTGTCGCTCCATCCTCAAAGCCAGTGTGGGCAACAGGCCGGCCGGACTATAGGCGGCCTAGTCGGGCCATAAACGGGCGGGCCCGGGCCATGAGAAAAGTGGCCTAGGCCGTCCTAGGCCAGAGTACAAATGGCCTGGGCGGCCTAGGCCGCCTACAGTCCATCAACAGCGCAGAACGTCCAGATAATAATAAGTATATAGTCCCTCCGATGCGACGGAATCTTATGAATTTTAATATATTAACTCATCTGATTGATAGAATCCTACGAAGTTATCATGGACTTTGACTCCGACTCGGACCTACCTGTTGCTGCCACGCATGCGACATTTGACAATTTACTTGATGATGACTTTGGTGCGACTCTATTTCCAGATCCTTCATCATCTCAATTCTCGTTTACTAGTACTGGTGAGATTATGGAAACACAAATACCACCAAGTGGCCAGCATGAAAATCAATACTCCGATTCAGATAAGGCAACAATATATGCGAGCAAATTGAAATCTCGGCGCTCATGGGTTTGGAAGCATGGTACTGTCACAAACAGAGCTAACAAGACATGGTGGCGGTGTAATTTATGCCCTCCTCGTACGGCTAAGATGTATGTCGATTCATCTACACACCATCCTTTGAATCACTTGAAGCTACGACATCGCATGACAGAAGCTGGTCGTCTCCCAGCACTTGGTCAGCGTTCAGGTCTAATTCAAGAAGCATTTGGCAACACGATACCAAAAATTCAATTTCATAATCAAGTGTTTAGAGAGCTTCATTGATGGCTGGGCTGGTTGTTATGTTTCTCACAACGATGGTTCCTCATTATTTCTGTACCTGCGTCATCAATCTATTTATATATTTTATCTATTTATGTATTCCGCCTGTAGTCCGACTAGGCCATGCCCGTTTTACGTTTGGCCCGCCTGAATATTGTAGGCCGTCCCGGGCCATGGGAAAAACCGCCTAGTCCGTCCTAGGCCGACCTCGTGGACCGACTAGCCGGCCTGTTGCCCACACTGTGTACCTTACAGTGATGGATTATGGAGTTTAAGGAATAGGGTAGGAAGGCGAGAACAAGGTGGAAGGCGAGAACAAGAAGGATGATGGAAGGAAGTTGAAAACTATATAGGCTCGCCAAGTGTTCCGCCAAGCCGTCAACCATAGTCCTGCGGTGGGTGACCACGCGGGTGTTAGAATATCAGGTTACGATATGAGGCTAACAAGAGCAGTGGCACAGACGTGTGGACAATGAAGTAACACTTCACCCAGTATGAATGTAGATATACGTATGTGTGAAGGTAGACATATGTGTGAAGATAGACGTATGTGTATATGAGCATGTATTGCTTCTATCTCAGACTTGATTACCGAACGGATTGGCTTCCCAACCAGCAATCTACGTGTTCGAGCACGAGGAGCGAGCAGGCCCGTGTAAGGTCCCCTAACACGAGCACCTAGGTTAGGTAGATAGACGAGATAGCTAGATAGATCAGATGCACAGGCGGACACTGTATACATACTACATTGGGAAGGAAGCTGGTAGCTTAGAGGGAGGACATAAATAGGACGAGAGGAGCTTACCTCCTCAGGATCACCATCGAATACAATCACCACGTCTGAACTCTAAGCCCTCCAGACTGACAGTTGGTTCTGCACTCACGCCGCCTCTCCTCCTCAACCTGGCGGGGGATCGTTCGAAGGTTGGCGGCGGAGAAATGGTTGACATCACGAGACTCCTGAGGGGGTGCTCGGGTTGCCTTGTCTCCTGTTGTTGAGGGATGAAAGCTCCCGGCATCGGTATTTGTGGTGGCTGTTCCCTGGCCATCCCAGGTTCCCGCCCGAACGTGGTTGGGGTTTTGGGGGGGTGGGGTATTCTCGAAATCATTCCTCTCGCAGTGCTCCAGATCGACGGGGGCTGTGTGGTCGTGGTTGCTGCCTGAGGGGGTTGAATCGTAAATCTGGGCGCTGGGGTGGGTGTGAGCTGCGGGACAGGGCTAACCCTCCTGGGACTTGTTCTAGTATTCGGGATGGGAGGCTCAGCTGGGTTCCTTGGTCGAGGGGTCTTGCCGGAGTCGGAGAACGGGGAGCCCGTCGGTAGTATCTCCAAGATGTGTGACTGTGCCGAGTTTGTTGAAGAGTCTGACTCGTATTCGTCCGTCAGCGATGCCACGGAACCGCGATGCGGGGTTCTGGGAATTTTGGCCCGGCTGGCAAAGGCAACAGCTTCTTCTCGTGCAAGAGAGTTTCTCGAGACTTTCCCTGCTAGGGTCCTCTTCATACTGCTGTGTATGTGTCTCGTCAGAGTGATGTTTGAGTGTGCTGAAAGTTCGGGCTGAAGTACTTGCCTCAAAGTGAGGAGTCTCCCAGTGTGATGCCCGCTCCGACTTCGATTTCCAGAATGGGGCGAGTAGCATCCTGAATTTGTCTATCCTTATGCTGTATTGCGTGACTGCCGAGGAATGTACCTAGCACTTCACTGATCGGTGCATGGTGCGTCAGGAGCATGGTGTCCGAACCTTCCAGTAGGTGTCGACTTTGACGAATTCCCCAGACCACGCAGGCGAGCTCCCCCTCTGTCGATTCATAGTTCCTCTCACAGGAGCAGGACATAATGGTAGTCGGTGAGGAGGTGGAGGTACTCGATATGAGAGGTAGAGGAAGCGAAGGAATTCGAATCAAACAGAAGTTACCCTATTCAACTGCGATAGAGGAACGCTCCTCCCCCCAGTTGCCCCCACACAATGACACTACTTTTCTGCAGAGTTATTTTGCCGAGATTGGTTTTTGTAGTGTAGAGGAGGAAGAAACCGTCAACGGATACAGCTTCATTCCTTTCGATATTGTATTTCGATTGAGTGAGAGAATTGCTCTCGATGTAATACATGTATTGATGGACCTCATTAACTGGTGAGACTGTATCTAGGGAGAGGACAGTGTCCCTGGCATCTACACTCTTGCCACTCAGAATGATGTGCTTGTGCCCTCGAATATCAATCAGTACGTCCTCCACTGGAATGAATAAGCCATTCGGTACGGTTGGCATTAGTGATAAACGTCAGTTGGAGAGTATTACCGGTACCGCTAGGACAAAACGTGACCACTGGGTACCAGGTTTGCCTAGACACCGATGGTATACTGTACACCAACACTTCCCCCCAAACAATTATGCTCCTGGTAAACCCCTCAGGGCCAATAAACTAAACATCAAACTGCAGCAACTGAGGCTCATATCACTGTAAGTAACCATTTAATACCCTTCCTTTTTTTAAAGAATCATTAATCGCATTCATCCTATATAGAATATGGCGATAGACTGCAGCTCCCGGCAAGCCGGGTGGCCTCTCTCTCCCACACGGGCCAGTCCCTGCCCCCCCCCGCTATTTACGTACAAATTGCCCCTCACATGACGAATCTCGCAACCGCTTCACACCATTCTTCGTCCTTCCACAACATCTCACTTTCCCTGCCCTTCCCATCCCCTACCCACGCACACTCCATCAGATGCGCCGCATTCTGCGCCGTCCACCCATCACACACACACCACTGCTCTTCACACTTCCCAATCTCCCAAAGCCACTGTCGTTGGGGGCCTTTATCAGTGACCATGTACACTAGCCCCTTTATCGCCATCGGAGACCACTTCATGTGCGCCGGTGCCTTTGGGTATACCTACTGGGAATCCTTGCTTGATACCTGCTGGCGTGGCAACTATGATCTTCCCCAATCGCCGCCCCAATTCTACTTCCCTCTTCGCTGTCCGATCTGCTGCCTCATTCCCTTCAACTCCGCAGTGCCCCTTGACCCACATCAATGTTCTCGGCCGCTCCTCTATTTTTTTCACCAGTTGTTCTTCTATCCATGAGCGTGGGTGTGCGTATCGCAAATTGTGTATCCGCTGTATAACGCCTTGACTGTCCAGCGCTACCACATCAGTGTATTCCCACGCTCGGAGCACTCCCACTTCTTCCGCGTCTGCTACCGTAGCCCACTCTCCTAAATATACTCCGTCTGTCCTTGTCGCCCCCGCTGCTATCCCGTCCACCCTGCTCCCATCTGTCCATTCTTCCACTTCGTGTTCCACAAGCTCACGTATTTCCACTCCCGTACTTGCCGTCTTCGTTTCTCTCATCCACTGCAGCTTGACATCCTCCCCTAACACATCTCGCAGTATGGGTTCCGCGATCTGCCGTAACTCCGGTATATGCCGAGCATATACTGACGCTGCCCACCGTATTCTCTTGTTCCGCATTATTATCACTATGTCGTCGAGCCCCCTTCCTTTCATCCCAGCGCTCTCTCAGGGAATTGAACTTGTGCCCCATGCGCACCGGGCTCATGGAGAGTATTACCACTAGGACAAAACGTGATCACTGGGTACCCGGTTTGCCTAGACACCGATGGTATACTGTACATCAACAACGTCGCTATCTGTTTTGACGCCCTGACCAGAGCAAGGTGGTGGTTTGTAAAGGTGACGTCACCATTCAGGCAAGCTCCCTGATAGACTTTAGAGATCTTTGTTGAGTGGTTATCTTTCAGAGCAACAGCATCGAAATTTTGCGATAAATCGCTTAAAACTTTTCCAGGAACAGTTCGAGGCCAATTTCGGGTGCGTTCCAGCCACAAGCTCTTGATAATCGTCAAGGTCCTACCCTAGGAGCCGCGACTTCTGGCCACCTTCGCCTGCCATTGCGCAGAGCCATATATAAGGTACACGCAGGTAGCCACCGTGGCCAGCTATCTCATATCGTACAAGCCCAGGCGCAACAAGTTGATCAGGGACTTTCCTGTACCGGAAACCTCGTCGCTCGGCCACAAAATTTGATGAGAAAAAACTGCCTGCACAATGGCTTGGAATTATTTAACCATGGTTTGAAAAACCAGATCATACTGAGCTCAGGGACTTCGATGGAGATTGCGCATAAAATCACTCATATTACTTTCCCATGTGGGGTCATTCTTTGTGAGCGTTCAGAGCAGCTCGATGGCCCTTCCATGCCCACCACAATCTTCTAAAAGGATCTGCGATATGGTGTCTGTTGGCCCCAAAACAGGCCTCAGAACACCTTTTGTACGAAAGCAGGGAAGTAACTGGGAGATAGACACATTTCCGATTGGAAGCTCGTAAGCTGCTCCTAATTGGACCAGAGACGGTTGCCGTACAACAAGGAAGTAGGAGGCTTCTTCATGAGTGAGATCGCCAATGGCAGTCAGAGTCTTGTAAAACACGGAGGATTTGTCCTGGCCATTATTCTCTGAGACCATCAGTGCGTGCAGTCCATCAACGATCAGGATAACCGTAGTATCTTTCAGCTCCTTTTCCTCGTGCTTGGCGACCAGCTCCAACACACTCCACGGGTCTGGTGCTTCATAAGTCTCTATGATATTTTGGAGCTTTTCCTTCGGGAGAAGTCGATAAAGCATCTGTTCTCGTGCCCAGACCGATTTATTTTTGTGTGGTAGCATTTCGCAAGTATTATGAAATATCCAAGCATTGCAAAGTTTGGCCATCAGGTCTTCATCTTCGTCACCCAGACAATGCACTGATATCTTGTGGAATTCAGCGGCATGCCTTGATTTTCCGATACCAGCACCAAAAAGGAAGTAATATAGCGGCATGTATGATTTGTCGATATACCCTTCCCGGAAGCTTCAGTAGTGCTCTTTCATTGCTCCTCGTAAGGTTGGTTCTAAACCTTCACCCAGCTGGTACTCCCAGATTTTTCCGGGGCCGTCAAGCAGGACATCAGGTCTGGGGGGCTCATACGCTATACCGCGAGGGAATGCGTCGGAAATTAGTCGTTTTGTCTGGACTGTGATAGCAGAGTTAGTGCATTGGTTATGGCAGCAGGGCGCAGTAGAGCAAATGACTAGAGGGTCCCTTGTAGTCTTTGAAACGCACCTTGCAGGTCTGGCACCCTAATGATAACCTGAACTTTATGTTTGTGGTGGCCGAGAACGGCTCAACCACAAATAATTTGCCAATGTCGAGAAATCTTTCCATACATGTTTCTGCAGTACATTACTGGTGGGGGACTCCCTGTCAGGAGAATCTTAGCATACAACATCGTCGGAATATTCTGAAACTCACTGGTGTGTATTGGGGCAAAATACTAACCTCCGTCAAGGGGAACATCGACTCGGTAACTTGTAGATCAGCAGGCTTGCAGTTGAACGAATATGCATTGCAAACCACGCCAATGAGAGCCTGAACAGGAAGATCCTGGGCAATACTCACAATCCAATCTTGGTGGGACCAGCATCAGGAAAAAATATTGGTACGTCATCGTGGGCATCGCAGTGGCATCGTGACATCGGTGTTTTCCAAGTGTCTCCCTGGTGTCTCCTGGTGGCATCCCAATTGGTAGTTTTCCTCCTAGACGCCAATTTTCAAAATGTGCGGACGCCGCGACTTACGCTCCGGATTTGCCCCAATTACATAGGATTCACCCGATTCCCAATAATCACATTTTGGGTTTTTTTCCTGATGAGTACGAGATAGTTTATGCGAAGGGGTGATCGTGAAGACAGCAGCGTGCTGGAAGAAACAGGCCGAGGGGGGGGGAAGAGACAAAGGACCGGAGAAGGTGTAAGACGGAGAGGCATGAATATGGAGATGGGTAGAGTCGGAGTCCAGAAATGGAGAGGTGAAATTGAAAAGGTGGAGAGAGCGGGGAGGCGAAGCGGAGATTGAAAGGAGGTAGCTGTATAGGCGAGGCGTGAAATTCGACAGAATCAAACTCTCGAAGTGGGGCGCACAAAAGGCAACGCCAAGCCAAACCAAAATGGTCTGGGCACGAGAACAAGAATCAATAATCTGCTCTGTTGGCACGACCCTCCTCCGTAGTCAAAAGCAATAGAGGGGAGCGAGGCAGCCAAGCCGCTCTACGTGGAGAGCAGCTTGTGCCAACCAGACTACGAGGCAGCAAAACTTAGACATCGGCCTAACGCATTTTGGAAGTCAGTGACTACCCAAAGAGGAGTCGAGTGCCTGATATGGTTAGTGCATTCTGTAGGTGCTTAGCTTGGCTCTGGGCAATTCTCTAACGTACTTGAGCGCTTTAGTTTCAAATTCCTGCGATTCCTCCCTCTCCCTCTTCTTGCTCATTATTCTTCCCTCAACTCCTTGCTATCCTTTAATCCCTCAGCGTGCGAGTTTTTCATACTTGAACGTGTTTTTTTAAAAGTCTATACTCGCATCAACCCTAGGTCATGGCAGGAACCTCACTACTTCAACTTCTTGCTAGCTTTTATCACTTTGTAATGCTGGACGCACCTCACATGTCCGGATGGAGAGGAGAGTAGCTTCTCGGCAAACCCTGTACTTCGTCCGAGAACCTAAATAGACAGTTCGAGACTATAGATAGAGATAGTCTGGTTACAGCACCCCTAGTAGAGGAGATAGACATGAATATCATCCTGCATCCAAGTATTGTCACTACGAATGTATTGTCAATATGAATTCTACGACTATAATAGCTCACCGCCGGGGGTCCGGGGCGATGCGCACACCTAGGTAAGTTAATAAACCCTAGATGTGCTTGAACTATGAGTAGCTTTGAAGGCTTGTGTAACTGATAGATGGTGTTTTGCTAGACACAAGTGAGCGGCAGTGCTTTCGTTGAGGCAGTTATTGTGGTGCCTGTGGGTCTGCCGCCTTTATGTTTATAATTGTCACACTGTCCACCAGGTGGCTGTCCAAGCCTAGGACCAACCAATGGTCTGAAAGACGTTCAGCTTGCCTCCAGGACTGAAATGAGGGACAGTACGGTGGATCTCTATGGGTGAGGGAGGGACAGAGGGAGGAGAACGAGCATGAGGAGCAGGGCAGTAAAAGATAAGAGAACGGGGAATCTAATAACGCTTATGACAAACTCTCAGTTGTCGAAGGACTGTAGGTAATGTTATCTACACCAAAGACCAAAGGCAGCCCACTTGTTTTTTTTTTAATATACTTAATCCTTCTGTTATCGTTAAGGCTAACGATTTTTGAGAAAAATCTATTTAATTGAAGCAGCGCATAGAGGTCCCAAGCGCAGCTTCCTCCTCCATCTAGGCAAAGCTGGCTCGCGCGCTCGCCTGCCCATACCAGCGGACATCCGACCCAGGACGGAGAACACATCACCTTCGAGTACCCGCCTCGAACACACGACCACCACTTGGGAAGAGTTAGACCAGCTGGTTGCACAACGGAGGATCGGAGGATGAGGATGCAGTGCAGCGCTCGTTGGGTACCTTTTCCTTCAACTTATCTAATTGCTTTTTTACTTTCTTACTTTATATAGCAGTGTAGGTGGAGCAATGATAATTAACTATCCCTACTTAGGAATTCGAGAGGCGTGCCATGAGCCCATGAAAGGCTCGACTGTGCGTATTGTGTTATTATTTAAACTAAACCGTGAGTCTGGTTGCAGGTCGTGCATACCGTCCTAGCCTAGCTATATATATATATATATATATAGAGAGAGAGAGAGAGATAGAGATAGAATGAGCTATAAAAAAAGATCACGATCCTCACGTAGCTAGACATATTAAAGTAGGCGGAATTACGAACCAGGGAGGGTATCATTCGAGCTGGAAAGAGAGGTATTAATCGGAGTAGTATAAACCTAAACCAGGAGGCGAACTCCATTGCTAGCACGATCTTTACCAACGCTCCTGCAATATGGGTCTCGGCATTCCCTTTAACCTTGGAGCGCTTTGCTAACGTATATGCTTGCATTTGAGGTAGTGGGGTCCCTGTGGCTGGTGGTGAATATGAAGATGAGTTGTTGAAGCAGAGAAGGGGGATCAAACTCAGAGTAAGATTCCAGTGATACTAACTTCTTAGGATCCTCTTCAAAGTCCCCGCATCAACATCAAAGCTTCTAATACCCTGGGCAAGCTTGTCGACGGCCATTGGATTCTCGTTGAAGTCGTAGCGGAACGCTGATTCGTTGTTGATGTAGCTCTTCCTCTCGATATCAAGGTCCTTGGTGTCGCTGCTTTCCCGACACAGCCTAATACCAAGGATTATAATAACTTTGCACTGTGTTGCCGATGAGAAGATTAGTATCAGAAATCGACTTTGGCTAATACGGAGTAAATAAGGTACAATTAGGGGGTCCGACATGTGAGTTATGTCGGCTGACCGGATGTGGATTTTGTGCTCCTGGAGCAAGCTGACGGGCCTCACCATGTCGATATTGTTGGAACATTAGACATCCACCACATCCTCGTTGTGTTTTGTTATTGTTTCAACGCTATTATGCATAGCGCTGACCCAATACCTCTTACCTTTCTTACCTCATACATTACTGCATATCAGCTGACGTTTCAGCGATGTTTTGTAGCGCATTACTGTTTGAAGTTATTAGGGCTGACGTACTTATTTAGTCCGTCATTTCATATATATATACCTGTATATTTCCTCTGTTAGATAGAATAATACAAGCAAGTCTTCTACCGTCTCGTTCGTACTACCATCTACGCACTCGACTATCACCGTGCCCTAGCCTCATACAAGTCTGCGCCTAGCATATACACCTACTACTCCGCTGTGCCTAACACAACTCTCATAGTTTGTTAGATATCATTCCATTTTAGCTCTCCTCCGGGGTATGCGAGTATGAGAGCATTCCTTGGGAGCTCTTCTGAGTCCGTATAGGGTTCAAGGTTGGGTGACGGTACATGAAGGTCAAACACAATAGGAGGTGGAATAAGTATATTTTACCAGGGTTGAGCGGAACAGAATTGTAGAGGAAAAACAAGAAGGAATGCATACTTCTTGAGGCGCAAGCTAGGAGCAACAGCACGTGTACATGCATGGTATGTCATTTTGGATATTAATAGCATGTAGATGATTTGGTTGGGAGGTTGACATGATCAAAATGGGTCTCATAGGGTTGTGTTATTTGATATATAGGTCTATATGCATATCTCATATGAGGTTACAAGGAATAAAAATTTACACACAGGGGTGGTCGTGCCAACCTGACTACCATTCACAACCTCCAGGCAGACTGTTTCCTCTCACCTGAGAGCCCTCGTGGTTATGGCTAGAGAGTAAAACCCAGATACTACATTAGTACTAACTGTGGAGCGGACTAGGGATCACTGCTCCTTGGTAATATTATTTATTATAAAGCTCAAAAGATAGGTCGTCTTATACCCACTGGTATCATGACTCCAACATTTTGTTAAAATTTGCGCACAGATTTCGGGTATTGTGGCATCCTGATCATTGTCACCACAGTGCCCAACCTCTAACCCACTAGCATGATAGCGAAGGGGTTTTCTAGATTGCTAGATCAACCCTCATGGAACTCGTAGATCTCTCTAGATCCCTAGATTAGTTCTCATATGTATAACCTATATCCCTCAGCTCAATCGAACCGTAATTCTCCCTGATCTGTCCAACCGCTTTATTCCGCTCTGTACTCACCCTACTCACCACCTCCCTCTCCAGATCCTTCCTGCAACTCTCCCTCCACCCTGCCCTATAGACTTTCACCCCATCCCGGAACGTCACAATTCCTAGCGCGCCTAGCACCACATTCCCCACAACTACGTTGCCCAACAACCACGAGTAACATATCGCTACACTCTCCAGACTTCTGTGGCCATCCTGACCCAATATAGGAGCATAAATATTATTACAGGAGGACAGGCAGCCGAGGATGATGCCAAGGAGGCAGGTTCCGAGGCAGGAGAGGATTATGAAGAATTCAATAATTACAATGGTGAGGGTGGCCCCGCGGCGAGAGAGGTTGGGGGTGTTTGGGAGGGGGTTGATTGGCGATTGGGATTTTGGATTATGTGGGTCTATGACGCGGGTGGGATTAGAGAGATAGGCGATTAGCGTAGAGAGATAGAAAATGAAGGCGGAGGCGTACTGTATTTCTGTAAGTAGCTGCGAGGTATGGGACAAGACTTTCTATGGAGCGGAGCCTACAACTGGAGTCCAAGTGACCAAACCGAATATGTAGAGCATATTGTAGCCGTTAAACCAGGCGATCAAGTTGATGATGAAGAAGGTAAGGGAAATGAGAATTTGGTGCATGCGGCAGGTGGTGAAGGTCTGGCGGGGGTAGATGAGCCAGGTAGTGGGGTTGGCCATTTTACCAGTGCTATGCTAGATTGTTCTCCTAGGCTCTTATCTAACAAGGTGAACGGGTCGGAGCATGGAGAATGGCCTTTTTGAAGTATGTGGTGAACCCGGTTGATTTATAGCGCCAGCCAGACAGACTATTAACGATGTGGATTGTAATAGTCTGGTTAGGATTGTAAGGCTGAAGAGTCATCCAGATGCCTCGTAGAGGATGTTTGAATGTTTGCCTGTTTGCCTGTGTAACATACGGTGATAGTATGGTCATTAATATGGCCTGGCACCACTGCCGTGGTTGCGCTCCGCGGCGCCGGTATCTGGGTACAGGCTCCGTTGGGGTACAGAAATCCAATCAAACCGACAACTTACAATTATCAGGCATGATTATATGACTCACCTGTCAAACATGACGGGGAGGTGCAGACTATCTCCATTCCCAATCTCCAACCTCTGCTCAGCTGCTACCGTAGCCGACAAGTTACTGTATGGTTGGGGAACTCTAGTCCCGGAGGGGTGTGACATTCGCTGGTAAAGGCTTGGCAGTTGACGGTTGTAACGCTTCTTGCTTTTCGCGTGTCTTTTCCAAACTATACGAGTTTTACATACCCGGATACTTCTGTGTGAGTTCTACCCCCGATTGAGGTGTGAAACCTGCGTGAAGTGATGCTAATTCT
>Ga0307514_10002722_pt1 | contig 17837 bp, 12 predicted proteins | sample 16_EM_MG_FD_203088 | JGI IMG/M metagenome (GOLD analysis project Ga0307514, IMG submission 203088) | Populus trichocarpa ectomycorrhiza microbial communities from riparian zone in the Pacific Northwest, United States - 16_EM | ecosystem: Host-associated > Plants > Roots > Unclassified | place... | reverse complement strand
CCACCCCCCCCCCACCCCCCCCCCCCCCCCCCCCCCCCCCCGGGCCGCCCCCCCCCCCCCCCCCCAGCTTGCTTAGCAATTCTGTGAGTTTAATCAAAAGAGTGTTTACCGGATTTTTATGAGGGCCTTCTTTTCTTTCTTTTATACGTTGCTTAATTTTCTGTTCTGCCTATGTCTTAATTTCTCCTAAGGTCGGAGGTTTACACACATAAACCTTTATCTACATCTACTGGACAGGGTTAGGGCTACTATCGAGGTTTCTCCCAAGGGGTTATATTTTGAGGCCCCTCCCTACGGCGGCAGAAAACCTAATGGACTAAATAAAACCAGACGGGCTTCGCACCCCTTCGGTCCCCCTCTTCTCTCCGAGAAGAGGAGGATTTTATTAAGGCGTAGCCACCTAAACAAAACAAGGAAAACACAGGATCCGGTACAATTAGAAGGACTAAAAGTGATGGGTCTATATTGTTTTCTGTTAAATCTTTGGCGGACATAAACAATAAAATAATCCCGCACTTTGATAAGTATCCATTAATATCACAAAAGTTAGCTGATTATATTTTATTCAAACAAGCCCTTGAATTTGTTAATCGTAAAGAACATCTAACTCCAGAGGGCCTACAAGAAATTGTAAACCTTAAAGCTTCAATGAACAGGGGATTATCAGAAACGCTCACAGCAGTCTTTCCTAATACTGAGCCTGTTCCTAGACCGCAAGTTGAGTTTAAAGGAATTCAAGACCCGGACTGGTTAGCAGGCTTTACCAGCGCTGAAGGTTGTTTAGCTATTAAAATTTGTAAGTCAGCGAGCCTGGGGCGCGATGCTTCGCTCCGCGGATTCGCCGGGGGCGACGCTAAAACTAATACTGGCTTTAATGTATGCTTAGTATTTCTAATAACTCAACATTCTCGTGATGAGGTGTTAATGAGAAGTTTAGTAGAGTATTTAAATTGTGGGAATTGTATTAAACATACCACAAGAGATTCTATAGAGTTTATTGTAACGAGATTTTCTGATATAGAGACCAAAGTAATCTCATTCTTTTACAGACATCCTATTGTCGGCGTTAAATCCTTAGATTTTAATGATTTCTGTAAAGTTGCTAATATTATGAAAGATGGTGGTCATTTAACAAAAGAGGGGTTAGAACAGATTAGAGAAATTAAAGAAGGAATGAACAGTGGAAGAAAATAAGACTTAAATAGGTAATTTCTAATTTCATAACTCAGCGTACACAAACCTTAAACAGTAAAAAGAATATTTCGCATTCACTTTTTTTTTTTCAGAGGGCTGTTGCCCACTCACATCAAAATAATAAAGAGGATCAGTATGGACAATCCGCAGGAAACGAATGGATATGAATTTATCTCAGTAGGATCCTCAGAGACTATACGTTATGCCCCGAATTATGGAACGGGTGAATATATAGTCCAAATATAACCGAAAGGTTATAATAAATTGAATTTCTTATTACCATTGTTAGAATTTTCAAATTTTTCTAACCGTACTTGGCTGCAAAGCAGCCGTAATAAGGAGGGTAGCTTTGCTAATCATGTAATCGTTAGTGGTAGATATTCGAACCATCCCAGATTGAATAAAAGGTTATATTCTACTGCATATAACAGTTCCAATAATAAAGTTAAACTTGATCCTTGGTTCTTGACAGGGTTTATAGATGCGGAAGGTACATTTATTGTACCTTTACGTCCTAAAAACGATTTTAAGTGTGGTTGAGAAGTTCAATCTGAGTTTAAATTAGGTTTACATCTAAGAGATTTACCACTTTTAGAAGCAATAAAAGCCTATTTAGGAGATATAGGAACTATTAGCGTAAACAAAGCAAAAGATGTAGCGGTTTTCAGAATTGCTTCTCTTAAAGACTTAGCTGTTATAATAGATCACTTAACTCGCTATCCTTTAATCACACAGAAGCGTGCTGATTTCGAACTGTTTAAAAGTGTAGTTGATATAAAACTATCTGGACGTCATACCACCTTAGATGGTTTACAGGAAATAGTAAACATAAGGGCTTCTCTGAATAGAGGGTTAACCGAACGTTTACTTCTTGCTTTCCCTCAAACAATCCCAGTTATCAGACCTATTGTAGTCGAAGCGGATCAAAAAACTCTACATCCCTCATGAGTAGCTGGGTTTGTATCCGGGGAAGGTAATTTCTTAATAGGAATTTCTAAATCGCCTGCAAGTAAAAGTGGATACCATTGTTATTTAAGATTTAAGGTATCTCAGGATTGTAGAGACGAATTCTTATTGAGAAGTTTTATAGCATTTTTCGGTTGTGGTAGTTGTGCTAGATTTGATAATATTATTGAATTCATATGTGTAAATACTAAGGATATTAATAATATCATATTGCCTTTTTTCATAAAATACCCGATATTAGGGGTGAAAGCTTTAGATTTTAATTCTTGATGCCAAGGTGCAGAGATTCTACAAAATAAAGCTCATCTTACGCCTGAAGGTTTAGCTCGATTAAAGGCTTTAAAATCAGGGATGAACAAGAATAGGGTGGTATAGATAGGGTTGTGTTTGTTAGCCCCTTTTTCAAAAAGGGCGGGGGGTCATAACGCAACTAACTGCTACTAGGAATATTTATTAACGATGTACATATTAGTGAAGTGAATCTTTGTTACATACGTTAGGTAAAAGAAGAATAAATTCAATTAAAAAATGAATTTCTTATTGCCGCTACTAGTCGGTGGCCCTGACATGTTTTTATCTGCTAGTGAATTATTAATTCTTTGTGCTTCCTTCCCCATCGTGTATCACAATGCAGATTCACAAAAGAAAGAAATATACTTAAATTCCAAGGGAAAAAGTGGAATATATATGTGAGTTAATTCAGTTAACGGAAAACGGTATGTAGGAAGTTCTTCTGACCTTCAACGTAGATTTTCTGCTTATTACAGTGTAGCGTATTTAACTAAATATAATAGCTCGATTATACATAGAGCTTTGCTGAAATATGGTTATTCAGTTTTTAGTTTACATATATTAGAATACTGTGAAGAATCTGAGCTATTAACAAGGGAGAAATATTATATTGATTTGTTTTCTCCAGAATACAATCTCAGATAGGACCCTACTGTTCCTCCCATGTCTGGTCGTAAACATTTAGCCGAAACTATTCGGAGGAGAAAAAAGTCAGATTTGCTTCTTAGAAAGCGGAGGATCATACAAAGGGAAATAACCTGTCTGTTTCGAGTAAAACCAGACCTGAAGGAGCAGGTAGCCCAGCTATAAAGATACAAGTTTTTGATAAAGATACGAATGAAACAACTACTTATGAATCGACGCATGCAGCAGCAAGAGCCTTAAGTATTCTTCGGCGCAAGTGATAGAATTTCTAAGTATTTTGTAAAAATCAATCAAAAGCTCTTTAAAGGAAGGTATACTTTAACAAAAGTGTATTAATTCTTGCTAGCCTCTCATCAGGTTTAATTTTAAATATAATACAACGCAGATACATAGAGCTTTGTTTAAATATGGTTATTCAGCCTTTAGTTTACCTAGACCTAATAATAGTCTCCGCTCTTTTTTTTTTCATATTTTCAATCTGAAAACAAACCGGAGACCAGGGCTCCGCCCTGGTTTTCATTAAAGGTAATATTTTTAAAAGTATTCAGATTATTTTTTTTAACACGTAATTACAACATGACCTTATTAAAAACTAAGGATATTTTGCGTCCCGATACCGTACCGTAGCGAAGGGTGTCAAAAAAGGGGGTCACGTAAACTTAAAATTAGTACAATAGCATAAAGCCCAGGCAAAGGCCTTGTGGGTTTCCCACCAAGAGCTGCTAGCAATGGATAGAAGGAACTTGTCCCCTCCGGCCCCTCGCCCTGGACCGGGACAAGCCCGCCAGGGCTAGGTGGATAAAATCATTGTCAGGCAAACCAGATGGTGAGCGGCTGGATTATTAGTGGGCCCCGTGGCGGAGACAGGAGATATCTGAAACTTAGATGCTTTAGCGGCTCAGCCCATGACCTCGGCGTGGAAAGTAGGCTAAACTTATTGAAAGGTATTTTTATATTTAGCGCGTGGAAAGTAGCGAGGGAAGGCACAACCGGAAGAAAAAAAAACGACGGCTCGGAAGAAGGAAGTCGAATTACGGTGTCAGATACGATCGGTTAAAGCTGAAAGGTAAGTTATCCATTTAGAATCCAACTCTGGTAGGGATGAGATAGGCAACCTTAGGTGGAGTCTTTCTGAAGTAAAAAGGCTATGAGATATCGCAGAATTAAGTAAAGTATGAAATAGACTTTTTAAGACGGCATTAAATTTAAACCTGGTGGGTAACGGTCAGAGGGTGAAAATATTCAGGCCCTCTAAGGCCCCCCTTGTTCAATCCGATTCAAGCCGGGAGGGTTTTATGTACCTTATTAAGGATATTTTTACTTAAATAATGCTTTCGAAATAGTACTTATGCCGAGGAAACGATCAAAGCCAAAGAGACCTATAAAGCTACTACCAGAGGGCAGTAAAGCCCATCCGTAATAGGATGACAATCGGAGAGCGTAACCTCCTAAATATGACAATGCATTTAAGTAACGCAATAAATAATAATAATAAATCAATGAAAACACTAAAATTTAATCTAAATAAATTCAAATGGTCCTCTAGTTTAATTCCTGTTCCAGCTCTTCTGCTGCCGCCTCTAAGCTGTATCAGAGCAAGTTCTACTTCGGCTAATAATAATAAAAATGCAAAAATTTTAAATCCATTTTTCGTCACTGGTTTTTCAGATGGTGAATCTTGCTTTTATACTAAAATTACTAAACGTAAAGGATATTTTACAGGCTGATCGGGCTAAATTCCAAATTTGTTTGCATAGCTTCATAAAAAGGATCTAGAACTATTGGAACAAATACAATCATATTTAGCAGGGATTGGTACAATCCGTAAGCATGGAAAGGACCATATTCAATATGAGGTAGACTCTCTCAAGGATTTAACTCAAGTAATAATACCACATTTTGATAGGTATACATTGATGACACAGAAACAAGCCGATTTCCTTCTGTTTAAATCAATTGTTCAGTTAATGAGTGATGGGGAACATCTAAAAAATGAAGGTTTAATAAAGATTGTAAGTATTAAAGCCTCGATGAATTTGGGTTTATCAGAAACATTAAAAGCCGCATTTCCAGATGTAAAACCTGTACAGAGACCTGTAGTCCAATTGCCAGAAAGTATTGATGGTCATTGATTAGCAGGTTTTGTGGACGCTGAGGGATGTTTTATTGTTAATACATCTAAATCTAAAACTAAAATAGGCTTAGCGGTTACTTTAAAATTTAATATAACTCAACATACTCGTGATCTTGCTCTATTAAATAGCTTAATAAAATTTTTTGGTTGTGGTTTGATAAAATTAAGACCGACTGGGTCTGCTTGTGATTTTTATGTAATAGGATTGCCTGATATTATTTCAAAAATCATACCGTTCTTATCTAAATATCCTCTTCAAGGGGCCAAAAGATTAGATTATGCTGATTTTTGTAAAGTAGCTTATATTATGGGGGAAAAGGCTCATTTAAAGCAAGATGGTCTTAGGAAATTAAAAAAATAATCGGCATGAATACTGGAAGAAAATAATAATTAATTACTATAAAAATACCAATTGAAAACTAAAAAAAAAAGAAGGTGGGAGGTTTAGCAAAAAGTCCCCGGTACGCCTGGCTACCCCTGAGACCGTTTATTTTTTTGTTGATCTCTGGGCGGAGCCTTGTTTTTAGTTACAATCACCGCTAGTTTACTGGAGTTATTGTAGAACAACAGGAAGATTTAATCTCGAGAGAACAATACTACATGGATCTTTATAAACCAGAATATAATATCTTAAAAACAGCCCTGGCGGCGCAAGACGCCTGGGGCTGCTTCGCTGCTGGTTCATCTTTAGGTCTAGTAGTAACAGAAGAAATGAAACTAAAAAAATTTAAGGGCTCAACCTAAAGCTGTAAAAGTTACCGTTACTGATTTAAAAACAAATGATTCTACTACTTACGATTCTATGGGTCAAGCGGCGATAACTCTAGGTATAAATGAATCTTGTATACATAAATACTTTTCCCGTAATCAAAAAAAACCATATAAAAAAAGATATATTTTCAAATGGGGTTAGGTTGAAAAACAAATAAAAGAATTAAGTTATGACACCAACAATGTCGGGTTAGTCTCCCTACATTTTTTTCTGCATTGAGTGTCGTGGGTAATCATCAATCCCACCTAGTCGTTATAGACCCCTTCGTGGTAACGACCAAGCGAAACACGAGGTAGCTTTTGTATATGTAGGATCTATCTTACAATTACAAAAATCTATATAACGGCCGGACATGGTGAAAACGGTTAACGACCCCCTAGTTGAAGACCGTCGGTGGCTAAGTACATCGCTACAGACTGGTTCACCTACGTAGAGCTGAAATGCTCGCGAATGTACAGTCGGAACTTAGAATTGGCCTTTATTCCGGGCTGATTGGTGTGCAGGGCCCCACGGCCTTTGGTAGCTTTGCTACAGGCGTGGGAGTGAGCAGAACATAGAGAAAACACCTGTGGGGCAATCCCACTTTAGATAACTAAGTTTGGGCAAAAAAGTCTAAATCAATAATTGAATCCCATACCTCCTTATTAAAATATTATTCAACAAATAAAAATATAAATAATAATAAACATAAAGATCAAATTTTAGGCTCTTATTTAGCTGGTTTAATAGAAGGGGACGGTTATATTAGTTTAACTAAAAATAACCATGCCGATATAGGTATAACTTTTAATAGTAAAGATAGACCCCTAGCCGAAAAACTATTAAGTTATCTAGGGCAAGGTTCCCTTCTAAAAAGAAAAGGTAATAGTGTAGTACTTAGATTTGGAGCAGTAAAAACTGTAAAAATAATTGTTGCCCTTATAAATGGGAAATTTAGAACTCCTAAAATACATCAATTACACATGCTAATCGATTGGTTAAATAAAAATCATTCTATGAATTTGGAGAAATTACCTCTGGATAATTCTCCTTTACATAATAATAGTTGGTTAGCAGGTTTCATAGATGCAGATGGTTGTTTTTATATTAGAAATTCCTTAAAACAAATTATTTGTAAATTTAATTTAGAACAACGAATGACTTACCCTAAAACTCAAGAAAGTTATGAATCAATTCTTGGTCAAATATGTTTATTTTTAAATGTAAAATTATTTGTTAGAGCTCGTCCCGATAAAAAAGATTCTTACTACGTAATTAGAGTTGAAAATCAAAATTCCATCAAGATATTGATAGGTTATTTGGATAATAATAATTTATTAAGTAGTAAATACTTGGATTACTTAGAATGAAAACGAGCTTTTAATGAAATTATTAATAAAACTCATTTTACAGATGAGGGAAGGAAAATAATTTCTTGTGCAAAGAATAATATGAATGATAAGAGAACTTATTTTAATTGGGATCATTTAAAATATTAAGAATGCCGTAACCTTAGTAATAAGGTTTATTATTACTTAGCTATTTGCATGGAATTCCTCGAAGGATTTGTTTGTAAACGAAAAGAACAGATATAAAATACTCTTAATAAAAATCAAGTCTCTCTGGCGCAGCCCAGCAGGGAAGAAAAAACTTGATTTTCAGTTGTTTTAACGACTTTTTATTCGTCAAAATTTTTATATACATAAACAGGGCTTAGGCAACCCCGATAGTGTAAAAGAACCAAATTCCGGGGAAGCCCTAAAGCTCTAATAACTAAACTCATCTTGGAAACAAGATGGGCGGCCCCATTAATGACTGGGGGTAAAGTAACATCATTACGAGATTAAGGAAACTTAAATGGGCAATCGCGGATCTAAATCAGATATCATTTTATCTGTAAAAGAGCAACGAGTAGACGGTTCTTCAGCAAACATACCGAATAAAGGTGGGTGCTGTGAGGTGTACTCTAGTCGCCGGGAAATCCGGTTCTCGAAATAAATATTCAATTTTATTAAACCTGGGAGTCCTAATAACTAAACATATTTAAGAGTTATTCGGACCGTATATTGGTGTCAAATGTAGTCCCTACATTTAGTGCGATTGTTAGGTGAGTTTCAGGTAGGTTTAGCAGGTGGTTTTAGTAGGCGGTTCAGTAGGTGGTTCAGTAGGTTAAAGCTGGCCTCTAGTAGGCTAAAGTAAAATTCAGAAGGTGGCCGTCATAAGCCAAGTCTAGGGCTAGTGCTAACACCTCTACCTTAGGTTGCTGCGAATATATTTTAGTAACTACTCAGAGGTTGGAGTCCCTGGAATTTACCCGTTGCAGATCTGCGAAGCATTTTGAAAATAATTAAATAAAAATGTAAAAAAATTCTTATCGTCTACGGACGGATAGATTTAGCGACTAAATGGGTAATTACAATATTGGTAGTGTTTCTTTCTAAGTTAGTCTGGCCTCTGGAAGGCTAAGGTAGATTCCAGAGGGCGGCTATCAAGAGCCAAGTATGGGGAGGGTGCTAACACCTCCTTCTTTATACTCCTGCGGAAATATCTTAGTGATTATCTAGAGGTTGGAGTCCCTGGGATTTTCCCCCATTGCAGATATGAAGATAACAACCCTCTACTTGATTAGACGGGCCCCTAGGTCGATGAAGCCGAAGGAGGTTGTACGTTAGATCTTGATATGCTAATTGTCTCCAAATGCGTCTAGCAGACTGGAAGGCGATTGAGAATCCTCTTAGATGTTCAGGAAGTAGGGAATTGTGATCTTCCCATCTTATGATGACCCTAGGGCACTGAATCATAGCTAGTTGTGGAACTCTAGGTATCTACCTATGTGACTAGACTAAATGGAGAAACTTGACACCTATCCTACTGGACAACAGATCAGGAAGGGGACTATCGGAGTTACCTGCAATTGCGGACTTTTTCAGTGACTACAATATATATATATAATACCAGTTACAACAATAATGATGAACAATAAAAATTTTAAAAATAGCAGCTTATCTGCGTTAGTACTTAACCCTAATTACATGACAGGGTTTATAGATGCTGAAGGTAGTTTTGGGATATACTTAAGAAAAAGTACCGGGTCTAAGTATGGTTTTGAGGTAAAAGGGATGTTCCAAATAAATTTAAATAAGAATGATTCTGTTTTATTAGAAAATATTAAACTGTTTTTTAATAATGTAGGAAATATATATGAAAAAAAAAAAAGTATAATTTATACAGTTGAATCAAAAAAATTGTTACCAGTGCTAATAGATCACTTTGAAAAATACCCACTAATTACACAGAAACGAGCTGATTACATTTTATTTAAACAGGCAGTGGAATTAATTATTCGAGGAGAACATTTAACTCCCGAAGGCTTGGATAAGGTTGTAGCAATCAAAGCTTCAATGAATAGGGGTCTTTCTATAGACTTGAAAGCAGCTTTCCCAGGTGTAATTCCAGTTTCAAGACCGTTAGTTGATAGCGAAATAACACCAGATCCTTATTGAATAGCTGGATTTGTAGATGGGGAGGGTTGTTTTAGGGTTAATGTGCAAGAATCTTCAACGAATAGCTTAGGCTTTCAAGTCCAATTAAGATTTCAAATAACTCAACATAGTAGAGATAAAATATTAATGGAGAATTTAGTAAAGTTTTTGGGGTGTGGAAAGTATTATATTCATAGAGATATAGAGGCAGGTGACTATATTGTAACAAAATTCTCCGACATTGTCGAGAAGATACTACCATTTTTTAATAGATATCGACTAATAGGAGCGAAATCTAAGAATTATGAAGATTTTTGTAAAGTAGTAGAGTTGGTAGCAACTAAAGCTCATTTAACTCATAAAGGGTTAGAGCAGATAAAGAAAATCAAATCGGGAATGAACACTAAAAGAATATAGATTATTTAATAAGGTAAAATAAAATATAATAATAACTCGAGATTAAAGTTAACACAATAAGCCTAGTCCTAAGTTATAAGTTGATAATCTGTAGAAATAATATGGACGAAATTGTGTACGGGGGAGAATATGCCGGAAACCAAAGGGAAATAAAATTTCCTGAGTAGGATCCTCAGAGACTTTAATTAGTTAGCTAGTTAATCTAATTAATTAGGAGTGTATAAATATACACTAATACGCTAAGCTCCAACTTTACTAACTAAACTAGATAGTTAGTGTTTATTGGTTTATTTTTTATATCATAAAAATAAGCGAAGAGAAAATGAAAAGTTGGATGAAAACATAGTCCAAGTAGGTAAGAAATTACTTACATAAAATCGATTCCCTAGACTTAATAATATAAGTTTCTGACTGCTACCACCTAGTTTACTTCTGTTTGTTTTTGCAAGTGTAATCGAAGGCGGAGCGGGTATTTTCCTGTGCTCGAGTAGTAAATAATTACTGTATAGAATACTGACATATGCTGGAAACTCCTAAAGCCTTAAGTACTAGCGCTTTTTTTCTTCTTTTTTGACCGTGCTTAAAAAAAATTGGAGTAAAGGGCAGTTAAAATCTTAAGGATATTACAATGGATAATCAGCAGGAAACCCAAGGGTATAAGCTAATATCCTAGCGGATCCTCAGAGACTATAAGTGGTACAGCCGTGTTTTTAGTTAATACGGTTGAAAGTATAGTCCGTTTTTATATGAAAGTATAAAATAAAATAAACCCCTCCGGGGTCCCCTAGGGACCCGTCGGAGACCCCTACGGTCGAGGCCCTCGGGGACTGTATTTTACTATATTGAAGGGAAAATCTGGTAAAATAACGAAGTTTTCCTCTAAAGAACGTAAATCTCCTCAAAAAACAAATAATACTAAGGACATGAATGGTTTAAAAATCAAAAACATGTTAGGTTATTATTTAGCTGGTTTGATAGAAGGAGACGGTTCGATAATTGTTCCTAAAACACATAGGAATGAAAAAGGTAAACTATTATATCCTAAGGTAAAAATCACTTTTGTAGACAAAGATGCGCCTTTAGCTATTAAAATACAAGAAGTATTTGGGGCAGGTACATTAGAGTATCCTAGCAATACAAAATACGTAAATCTTTTATTTCAAGACGTAAATTCACTCCAAAAGATTGCTGTACTTCTTAACGGGAAAATGAGAACACCTAAAATAGAAGCTCTGAACAGAATGATAGATTGGTTGAATGCTAGATCAACATCTTCAAAATTAATTAAACTAGGATTAGACACTAGTCCTTTAGGGAATAATCCTTGATTAACAGGCTTTATTGAAGCTGATGGAAATTTTTATAGTATTTTTACTATAAATTCGGAAGGTATAGCTGAAGGAATAAAACATTATATGAGAATTTCTCAAAAAGCAATATATGGTAAAAATTCTGATATATCAAAAGAAAACAATTCTAATCGCCAAATAATGGAAAAAATCCGAGAATTTCTTGATGTTAAATGTGTTAATGAAAGAAGAAGAACTAAAGAAAAATATGTTGAATTCTCATATGAGGTGCGAACAAGTAAAAAAGCTTCTAGTGAAAAACTAATAAATTATTTATCTGAATATCCTTTATTTAGTTCTAAACATCAAGATTTTTTAGCTTGAACTGAAATACATAAAATAAGATTGTCTAGAGCTTATGTAGATATAAACGGTACATCTAAATTAATTTCCCTAAAAAATAGCATGAATACCTTAAGAACTCAATTTAATTGAGATTCTTTAAATAGATTTTACACTATTTAAAGTAATTAGGATTAATAATAATGAAACTGGTAAAAGTTTATTTTAAATTGACAGGTTGAACTCTTAGAATGGATGAGGGGTTGCTCTGAGGTGACTCAGAGGCAATAAAACTCTTTTCGATGCGTGAAATTCTCCAAGTGTTAAATTATTTGATTGTTACACACGTTATAGACTACTCATGTTCCATGCGGATGAACAATCCAATAACATATGTAAAAATGTCTATTGCAGGGTGACAACACGCCTGAGTAGGTGGTAAATACTATTCTACTCATCAGAGACTAAATAAAGAGTATCTTAATAACAAAAATAATAAGGATTGATTTGAACAATGATTAGTCGGTATGACGGATGGGGACGGAACTTTCTGTATAGTACGTCAAAACGGTAAATGAAGCTTAGCTTATAAAATAACTCAACCTCTCTCTAATTTAAGAGTGCTTTATTATATTAAAAAGCACTTGGGGTACGGGCGAGTTTTAAAATCTGAAGCTAAGCAAGTTGTGGGCCAGCCGGGGGAAGCTCATTTTATAATTAGAGATAGAAAAGTTTTAAATGAGATAATATTTCCCATTTTTGATAAATATCCTTTATTAACTTGTAAATACTTTTCTTATTTACGGTTTAAAAAAGCATATGATATTTTAGAAAATAATAGCCTTTCAACAAACCAAAAGAATGAAGAAATAAAAATATTATTAAATTATAATAAACCGGCTACCGCGAGCTGGTCGCTGCCACAGGCGGCGCAACCTGGTGATTATATTTCTCCAGCTATTGTGCATTTAAATGAGACGAGTAGCCACGATGAAATCAGATCTACTATTTCAGCGGGCTGGCTAGTTGGTTTTACTGAAGCAAAAGGAAATTTTGTAATCTCTCCTGATATAGGAAGATTTAATATAGAATATACTCTAGTTCATAAGTTAGATAAACTTCTTTTACAGTTAATAAAACGTCTGTTACATATACCTAGCAATGTAAACTATAATAGTAGTAAAAAAATTTATGTATTAAATACAAAAAATTCTAGGGTTATAGACAAAATAATTAACTTATTCGCTGGTAAATTCAAAGGAATGAAATCTTTAGAGTTTAAATTGTGATCAAGAGCTAATTATTATAAAAATACAAACTTAGTTAAAGTAAGAAAAATACATCAAATAGTTTTAAAATTGCGTAAAAAGGATAATAGTTTGTAAAAACCCGTGACGTATATTGTAAATTGTTTTGTGTTACGTTCTTGGTTTGAACTAAAATTAATTATTATAATCGTATCTTTAGGGGAGCATCACTTAAATTCTTTGCCTTTAAGTACGATTCGGCGAATTAATACTATGCAATACCAGGGTGGGGTATAATACTATCCTTGTGATTGTATTATACCCAGTTTATTATACAAACTTGGAAATACGTGAGCGGAGATTGAGGTGTCGGTTGTTTAATTTGTCTAACGTAGGATGGCGATTTATATGAGAGATAAACCAACAAAAACAATGGTGGGAAGGGCTGGCTCTAGTGACCGGCCAGTCGGCTAGACTATGTGGCTGGTAGGTTTCAGTATAGCTGGCTATACGGTTTAAACTGAGGGAGGGACAGGGGTTATATTAAAAAGCTTCGTTGCCCGCGATCCTAAATTCGAATTATATATGTATAAAGTAAGTACGGAGGCTTCGATAAGCAGAATTGTTTCTCCTAGGTCGCAGGAGGAATAGAAGCCTCTTGAGACTAAGTAACAATAGTAAAACCGGCGCGCATGTATAATGCATGAAGCGCGCGACGGTTTTATTCCCCCGCCCCCCAGGGGCTGTTCCCGGGGTAGTAAAACCTTTATAGATTTTTTTTTATCAGATATAAATTAAGCTTCAATAAGGATTAAATGCCACAATTTGCCTTTTTACTTTATTAATCAATACATTCATTTGTAGTGGTCCACTGGCCTCGGCCAGGTGGGCCAGAAATATTATATAAGGTTTATTTATGTATCAAGTGTAAAGTGTATCAATTTTTGCGTATACAATGTATCCATTCAAATGTCCGCCGTCACCTAGAGTGTTAGCTGCGAAAGAAAATCTTGATCCTTATTTCGTTACGGGATTCACAGATGCTGAGGGGTGTTTTATGATTTCAATCACACAAAAAGCCAAAAATAATAAATGGCAAGTTTTAGCATTATTTCAGCTTGGTTTACATTCTAGAGATTTGCCTTTACTTAAAATTCAATCTTTTTTCGGTGGTATTGGGAATATTAATGTTTCTAATACTGCTAAAGGACAAAAAGCTACTTTTTTAGTAACAAAAATAGATGATTTAAGAAATGTTATTGTCCCACATTTTAAAACAAATCCGCTACAAAGTGCTAAAAAAATAGATTTCCAACTATGAGTAGAGTGTTTAGAATTAATGAAAAATAAGGAACATTTAACAGAAGAAGGGTTAAATAAAATACTTGCCTTTAAGGCTGCTCTTAATTTAGGTTTAACAGAAAAATTAAAAGGTGCCTTTCCAAATGTAATACTGGTAAATCGTCCTGTTTATTTAATAGACGAGACACCTCTTGATCCGTATTGGGTGACCGGTTTTGCAGAGGGTGACTCTTGTTTCACTGTTAAGACTAATGCTAAAAAAAAAGGAGTTGTAAATGAGTTCGTGATAGATCTTAATGAAAGAGATATTCCTTTATTACATAAAATACAAAAATTCTTTTGTGATATTGGAAAAATGTATTATTCTCCTAATCGACACTCAGCTCGTTTTTGTGTGGCTAATATTAAGCAGTCAGTTAGTATGTTATTACCTCATTTTAACACGTATAGACTTGAAGGTAATAAATTATCTAGCTATTTAAGATGGTCCGAAATACTTTCATTAGTTCAATCAAAAGCACACTTAACCTCAGAAGGTTTTGATAAAATTAATATTCTTAAAAAGAATATTAATAAATAAACCTTTATACGTTTTTGTATTACACTAGAGCCAATGTGTTTTATATATTTATAGTCCGTCGTAGAGCTATTGAAAATATTATAGAATACTTTCATAATACAATGAAGGGTATAAAGTCTGTTGAGTATAGAATCTGGGCGAGATCTTATGCTAAGCATAAAGGAAATGCTGCTAAATTATCTGAAATAAGAGATATTATTCGTAAACTTAAAACTAGATTATTGGAAATTTCTGATTTTAATCATTAAATCCGGGTTTTTGTTATTAAGATAAAGCTAGACGTTCTTCTAAACCCGAGTCAAATCAAATCAATCAAATAAAAATTATTATTAAACTATAAGATGACGGTATAGTCCGAACTAATATAGAAATATATTGAGTATAACGATAGTTTTAGTCCCAGCCCTTCGGGGCGTTTTGTTAAATTAAGGATTAGACTCAAATGAGGTTATCAACACAATTGTTATCCACCTGCTTTATGATCTGGGAAATCATATACGTGGGAAATACTATCAAACTCCGGGGACACCCTAAAGCTTCTGGTACCAAACTGTAGTTGAAATGCTGCAAGTGGATGAACTAATTACTCATGTATGGTAATAAGTCAGATGATATATGAAAGTATAATGGGCTATCGCGGATCTAAATCAGTAGCATTGCAGCAGCAAAATGCAACTGTAAAAGAGCAACGAGTAGACGGTAGTAGATGTGTCAAAACAAGGCATTTAAGGTGTACTCTAATGGGTTTCGAAAGAAATTATCCAGTCAAAATCCCTTCTAAGCAAATTATTAATAAACGACTTTATTCTTCAGTCGTAGAACGATCTTTGAATAACAAATATAGTTTGAACCCTTGATTCATTACTGGGTTTATAGACGCGGAGGGGTCCTTCATGGTGATCGTAAGGAAAAATCCTAAAAATCGTACTGGGTGACTTGTCGTAGTTATATTCTCAATCGCTCTTCACGAAAGAGATATGCGTATTTTGGAAGATCTCCAAGCTTATTTCGATGGAGCAGGTAGCATAAGAAAAAACGGAAAGGTTACTTTTAAATTACGAATCGAATCTTTAGAATTAATTTCAAATCTGATTATCCCTCACTTTGATAAGTATCCTTTAGTTACTCAGAAGCTCGCAGATTACCTTCTTTTTAAAACCGTCGTTGAAATGATGAAAGCTAAGGAACATTTAACAGATGCAGGGATTAAGAAGATCGTAGCAATTAAAGCTTCTATGAATAATGGCCTATCTGCGGAATTATATGCTGCTTTCCCTAATTTAAACCCTGTTACGAGACCCTTAGTAGAAGATAAAAAAGTTCCGCACGAACAATGAATAGCGGGATTTACGTCTGGTGAAGGGTGTTACAAAGTTATTGTTGCTAAAACTCCTAACACTAAAGTAGGATTTAGGGTATTATTAGGGTTCCAAATTACTCAACACACCCGTGATGAGAAATTAATGACAAGTTTAATTACTTACTTTGGTTGTGGGATCATCGAAAAAGACCCTAGAGGTCCGAGTCTATATTATTCGGTTTACAAATTTTCGGAAAACTATGAAAAGATCATTCCATTTTTTAAAAAGCATAAGATCGTAGGTATAAAATCAGAAGATTTATAGATTGGTGTAAAGTTGCTGAGCTGATTGAGGCCAAAGATCATTTGACTTCTTCCGGGTTAGATAAGATTCGTGAGATAAAATCCGGTATGAATAAAGGAAGATCTAATTAGATATATTTAATTTCGCTATATTTAATAGCTCTTTTACTATATTATGCTTAGTTAAGGTTCTATATGTTATTAGAAGAATAAAGTTATTAATATAAGTTACACCGTCTTAGATTATTTAAGGTAGTTACCTAGCTCCGAAGGGGCTTGTCTCCTTCGAAGTAAGTCTCCTAGGAGATTTGGTTTTTATTATTTGACAAATACAGGTATATACCTATCCCTCTAATTTTTTGTTTTTATTTATCTTGTCGATAACTAGTGAATAGGTATTAGATAAGATAATAGCAAAATAACTATGTATAGGAAAATAAGGAGAAGCTCACTTAATATTGTGGTTAAAGCCTTATATAAAAAAAAACAAGTGTCATAATATTTGTTAAACTTTTTTGTAGCCCTTGCCCCTGCCCGTTCCCGGTCAGGGAAGGCCCAAGGGGAGATAAAAGTACAAAAAAACTTAGCAAGTTAGCAAGTACACTGGTCTACGAGAAAGCTTGTGAAAGCGAGGCTTATTTAATACCTTTAGCTAAGCTGAGTTACTTATCGTAGGAATTTGTAAGATAAATTTGATCGCCATGCTATCAGGTATACAAAGTCATAGTGGAGCTAGTGTAGACTTAGCTATTTTTGGTTTACATTTATCTGGTATAAGTTCCCTTCTTGGAGCTATGAACTTCTGCCTCACCTTAGCTTTAGCTAGGGGAAGGCGCATATTTGTTTGAACGTTACTTTGTCTGCAAATTAGTATAATAAGCTATGGAGTGGCATCTATGAGATATTACTCCAGCTCTAACAATAGCCCAAATAACGATAATAATGATTACGAATTCAGATCAGAGTTAGTATTAGAACAATATTATTTACTGGATCCATCTTTTAATTGTGGGAATTTAAAACTAGATTCTAGAAGCTCAAACGTTAAAAGATCGTTAGAGAAGGATAAGGATTCTTCATTATTACCTTTAGTAGGCACAGCAGCTTCTTGTCCTTACTTATACATGTATAATCGGGATAAGACTATTTTGTATCATTATACAAGGAATCGCGGAGATTTTATTCATGGTCTTAACATCCATTATGCTACGTTTGAAAAACACCTAGAAAAGGGAACGTATTATCTAGGTAAATATCTGTTTACTAGTGAATTTGCACAATTAGCTAAATTTAAGAATATGTCTATACCTGAATTATCCTTGATCCTAGCTAAAGATAGAGAAAGATTTAAACGAAAAAAAGATTAACGATTAGTAATCTTCGTTTCTACCTTAGGGTTTTATTCATTCTAGGGTGATCTTGAATGTGTGCTATCCTCGCTCGCTTGTCTTTACCCTTTGGTCGGGTAAAGACCAAAGGGGGGGGGGAATTAAGAAAGCTTTTACCCCAGGGGTGGGAATATATGACAAATAGGAAAAATTCCATCCCCCGGGGGGGGGGGGGGGGGGGGGGGGGGGGTTTGGGGTGGGTGGGG
>Ga0307514_10002721_pt1 | contig 17850 bp, 10 predicted proteins | sample 16_EM_MG_FD_203088 | JGI IMG/M metagenome (GOLD analysis project Ga0307514, IMG submission 203088) | Populus trichocarpa ectomycorrhiza microbial communities from riparian zone in the Pacific Northwest, United States - 16_EM | ecosystem: Host-associated > Plants > Roots > Unclassified | place... | reverse complement strand
TACAATTAAAAGTATTAAAGTTAAAAATAGTATTATTTGTGTTATAAATATTATTATTTTTACTATAATTAAAAGTATTAATATAAAAAATAGTATTATTAATATCATAATAATTGTTATTATTATTAAAAAACAATAATAGATTTGATTTGAAGGGTAGAATTATAAATTATTATTGTTATTATTATTAGTAAATTGAAAAAAAATATTATTACCATTGAAGAAAAACCATATATTTTTTGAAAAATAATTAAAAAATATAAGAACTTTAACAGACAAGAAAAATATTATTATTAATATTATAAATGGTTATATTGGGTCCACAATGGTGTAGAACCCACCGGGACAGGACCCAAAATAACATCGGGTTCGGCCGGGGCAGGACCCCAAATAACCTCAGGTCTTAGCCAGGATAGGACTCATATAGCCTTAGGTCCTGCAGGCTCCAGAACCCAAAATAGCCTTAGGTCCTGGCCAATTAGGACGCAAATAGCCTTGAGTCCGGCCATGTGCAAGATCCAAATAGCCTTGGGTCCGTACCAGGTGCAGGACCGAAGATAGAGGATCCAAAATAGCGTTTGGTCCTTAGTGTACAGGAGCCGGGTGCAGGACCCAAATTGCCCCGGGTCCTGTCATGTGCAGGACCTAAGATAGCCTTGGTTCATGGGCGGTGTAGGACTCAAGATAGACTTGAGTTCTACCTTGTGTAGAACCCAGAATAGCTTTAGATCCTGTCGGCATTAAAACCCAATTTTTTTGTGAAAATAAAAGATAAACCCGCGACGTGGCGCGGGTCACCTATCTCAATTCTAGATATACTCCTAGCTCACTATGGATGCCTAATGGGAGGAGGTAGGGCTACCATCTTCCATATGGTCTCATGATAGGTCATGGCTACACCTACACTCCACTCAATCACTCAATATTTGTTTTTCACTAGAAAAAATATTCAAGTGACAAGAAAATTTTTTTTGGTGATTAATAGATGAATATTGAAATCTCATGATATGATCTTTTTATTTATATTAAATTAAATTAAATATTACAGAGCGAGTATTTCATATTTGTATTTAATTCATTAATTTAATTTAATTAAAAAATAATGTATCTTTAAAAAAAAATTAAATTTAACAAAGAACTACAAATAAAAAGACATAAGATAACTCAAATAATTTTCAATATCAAAGAAAAACTCTATAAAAAATAATGGAGTTCAATCTCTAATTAAATAAATATTGAATAATAAAACTAAAAGAACATGAATTTATAAAAAAGTGGGATCCAAGCAAGCCTGAGTGAAATTTCTAGACTTTGATGATTTTCTAAACTTGCAATCTATGAAATTTTAGATCCAAGTTTAATTTTCAACTAATTTAATATTAAATTATAAAACATGAAAAAAATCAATTTTTTTTAAATCATCAAATTTGATTCCCACATAACATCCTTATTTACCTATTTTGATCCTGAATTTCCAAGAAGGCTACTTATTTAAAAACTCCTGCGTGCTAGGGTTGTAAAGGATAGGGAAACTGAGGTAGAATCACTTTATGACAGTTAGGTTGTTAACTATACATGTTGGAAGCTTGTTGCTGCTGAATAAATTTTTTTCATGTAAAAAAAATATGATAGGTTAAAAAAAATTTAAGTCTCAAGTCATTAGTTAAATTAACAATTTAAATATTTATAAAAAAAACAACAATAAATAAACTAATAAAAATCCATACCCAAGTTTAATTGGATTATTAAACAACCAAATACTAACCTAACAGAAAGAAAACTAGAAAAAAAAGAGAGTCAAACTTCAAAAAAAAATCAGCATAAAAAAAGGGAGAATCAAGCAAATATAAGTGAACCTCCTAAATTTATTCTGATAAAAAAATTTGAAATTATTAAATTATAGATCTGAGTTCAATAAAAAAACTTAAACATCCTCCAATTTAACCTTAAAGGATAAAATTGTTGAAAAAACTATTAATAAAAAAAGCTTGCAAAAGAAAAGGAACAAAAAAAAAGAATGGGGCTAAAAAAATTATAGCAAACATAAAAAAACACAATTAAAAGAATTAAGATCAAACTTGAAAGATTAAAAAATTATAGGAGGTGAAATTAAAAATTATTTGTAATATAATATATTATTTATATATTAAAAAGTGGTAGGAGTGAAATGGAAAAAAATTTGTTGAGGGCTAACCTAAAAAAATTAAATGAAAAAATAACAAAAGAAAAGTTAAAAGAAAATGATAAAAAATAAGACAACATCAATCTAGGAAAAAGAAAAAAGACACGGCAAACCTCTTAAACCTGATTTAATATCTAAAAGCCGCGTTCCGTAAAATTTTTTACCCATATTCAATGAAGAATCATAATTCTCAACCAATTTAATTTCAAATGATGTGATCGGTAGAAAATTATTAATAAAAAACCTGTAAAAGCAACAAAAAAAATAAAGATAAAATTTGATAGAATAAACTAAAGGAGGATGCAATTTAATGAAAAAAATAAAAAAATAATCTCAAATAAAATAAATATCAATTAAAAGAATAAGGATCAAATTTTAAATATAGAAAAATTATAAGTGATAAAATTGAAAACATGTGTAAAAACCAAGTAAACTTTGACAAACATCCTAAATATGGTCAAATCTTAAAAATTTCAAAACTTTTAAAGCCCTGAATCCAAGTCCAATCAATAAATTTATTATAAGTCAATTTAAAAATATAAACTTAAAAAACTTGTCAAGACAAAAAAAATAAAATAAAAAAAAGCCTCGAATAAACTCGGGTCAACAAATCAAACACACGACCTAGAATATGAAATTGAGATGACCCTATAAACAAGAAAGCGAAAAAAACACCGGCCAAAAATATAAAAAAATACATTAAAAAAGATGAAAGTCGACCTGAGCTAATTTTAAGATCTATTATCTGGGTCATGAGACTGAAGTGACCCTATTAAGAGCAAGCCTTAAAAAATAAAGAAGCAAAATTCTTATTTAAACAAACATTGAGGAATGTAAATGAGGAAAACAATTAATAAAAAAGCAATTAAAAACAAAAAAAAATAAAATTAAAAGAATTAAAACTAAATTCGATATAAAAATAAAATAAAATAAAATATTTTAGTAAAATAAAATGCTCAAAATTAAAATTAGTTTTTGTGGTTTGAAAAAAATATATTCAAGAAAAAAAATTAAAATTCATGCTTTGTTTTAAACTCAAGTTTTTACTACAATGTAAGATGAACTCCATAAATATTTTCTATAACCAAATAATTTTTGAAATTATAGTTTAAGTAGAAGTATTTCCAACAGCTACAATTGTCCACAACAGACATATCTAAATGTGAACGATAATTATTTTATATTTGTTTTTAAAGTTTATCGGTTAAAATTCTATAAATTTTAAAGTTATTAAAGATTTATATAATTATTATTTTTAAAATTTATATGATTAATTAAGATATATGTAAACTGGTAACAGACATCTAGTTATATAAAATACACACATATATATATATATATTAAATGTAAGACGATCGTCATCCTTGAATTCAGTAATTAATATGGGCCAGCTGGATCTGCACCGCTAGCTAGAAACAATTTAGCCTGGGGTAAATAAATTAAAAAGAGGTTCTTGTCCCTTTCACCTACCAACCAAAGACAAGTTGCACCGATTTCCAGTCAAGCCACTGTAGTCTTTCTATTTTTAAAAGGAAACTGTTGAGATAATAAAAGAGTAAAGAAAATGTCATTCGTGAGAATTTTCAAGGTGATTATGAAGTAACCAGTAACATTTCATTATTAGTTATTTTTAGATATAATTTAAAGAAAAAAATCCTTCATTTTTTTAAAGTATGTAGTATTTCTTTTTTAATTTAAGTTTTCTTTACTAATTGCCAATGGATATTAGAATAGCTAGGGAATGAGACTATGTTTTGTTACTGCAACGATACAAAAATAAATAAATATATATATCTATTCCGTACTTCATGTTTTTGAGAATATATATATATATATATATATATATATTTATTTTAAAATTATTAAAAAATAATTTAATTTAAAAAGCTCAAACCTATTAGATGAGATCTTAATATATAATTTATATTATTCTCTAACACACTTTATGAAAGTGTTCTGAACTTTAAACTTATATAGATTAACACTACTTCATGTTTAATTTTCATCAAATAAATATAATGATGATATTCGAACTCGTAATCACTTGATCATTAAAGTTTTGATACTATGTCAAAAAACTAATTCAACCTAAAAATTTAAATCATTAAATAAGGTAATTAAAATATAATTTATATTATTATCCATCAATTACATCTGTTTTTATTTCTCAAAACAAAACAAGTTTTTGTCCCTTTTTTTTTCCCGTACCAAACTCAACCTAAAGGCCCTGAAATGTGAAGATTTAATGTATTTACTAAATTGGATCACCAAGTCAAGTCCAGGACGACAAGTATTAGGTGGTAGACCGAGGAAGGTAGGCCCATGGGTCATCAAAGGAACACGACTAAGGCCATTTCTTTGGTGAAAAAACTTGTGGTGGTGGGACAGTTCTCCGACCAGCTGTCCGCCTCCTTAAGCTCGGGGTTCACATCACAAGCTCAAGAGTCAAGAGACATGTCATGGGCTCGGGGTCTCTATTCCCAGACCACCGATGATTTGTGCTGAAAGAGAGACCTCCGCTAGTACATGGACGACATCTGGCCTCGAGGGAGGTGGAGATTCTCGGGGAGCATTTTTCTTTCTTGGCTCTAAGGATTCGTTTGAAAAAATTGCTACTTTTTACTGTAGTTTTTGCTATGCTTGTTGCTGATAGTTGTTTTTGTCATAATTGTAAAAAAAACTATGTTTAGTAATTTTTTTTTTGTTGAAATACTTTTACGTTGTAATATTTTAAAAAGTTCAAAAGATTTCTTCTGGAACTTCTCATTTTTTTTGAATTTATAAATGGTTTTTAAAAATAAATTTTACAATTCTATCAAACCTCGTTTTCATTGGTTAAAATAAAATAAAAACCATAAAAAAACAAAAATCAACTATATTTTTAAAATTATATTTTTAAAAAATATATAAAAGATATATATTTTTATATTTTTGATATTATTATATTAAAAAATAAAAAAATATTAATTTATATTTTATTAAAAATTCAAATTTTTTTAAAAATATGATGCAACCGAACTCCTAAATCATATCTTAAAGTATTTGGTATTATAGTATAATCTACTTTTACTTAAAAATATATTAAATAATTTTTTAAATTTTTTTTTGATATTAATACATCAAAGCTATAAAAATTATTAAATTTTTTTAATTTAATATATATATTTTTATAAAATATACTTTTAAAATATACACTATTTTTTTAAAAAACAACCGGTGGCAAGTAGATTTGCATCTATTTTTCGATGAATGCGGTTGTTATCTTGGTACCAAAATACCCTTATCATTTATAAAATAAAAATAAAAATAATATATATATATATATATAAACAAGAATTTACGTGGCATTATTTCGACGAAATCAAAATCGACGTGGCAGGCACTAGAGGTCTCCTGAGAATGGGACGAAGACAAAACACAACATCGACAACTACATTTCGGACAAGGAGTTATTAAGAAGGCGTTATTGCAATGATAGCAAGCCACTGTTTTTAATACCCCACTAACTAAGAGATCTGCATTATCTCCTCCATAGTTCTTAACTATAAGATCTCTCTATTTTCCAAGGTTTCAACTTTGTTCTCTGATCTCTCTCTCTCTCTCTGTATTAGTACTGTAAGTCCATCTCTCTTATTCTTCTGCATTTCTGTTTTCATGTTTGCTTAATCATGATCCCTCGCTAAGATTTCATTCCAAAAACTTTTACTTTGGTTTTTATTAAGAGAGATTTTGAATTTCTTTTTTCTGTTTTTCTTATAGACTGCAACTTTCTGGGTTTTTACAGCTTTGTTTTGGGAGATCATGTAATTCATCTGATCTTCCTCTTAGCTTGCAATTTTTAAAGATGATTTATAAATTTGGGGTTTCTTAAATTTTTACTATTTTCTTCATTCCATGACAAAAAATGTGCTTAATTTCTTCTCATTTATCTCTGAGAAAGTTCGAATTTCGTGCACTGGTCTGTAAATTTTATAATTGGAGATGGTTTCTATATTTTAGACTCTTTCAATGCTTTGTAGAATTAACAGTGGAGTCATAAAATTTTGGTCTGCATGTCAGTGCATGTAAAATATAAAATGCAGGTTCAGGGGGGCATATTAGTTTAGTTTCTCAATTAAGTAAATATCATATTCTGCTGCTTATGTGGATGATTGCTAGGGAATTTTCATAAATGCTCTATGTACAAGACAAGATGGATAGCATGATTGTTTAAAAAATTAATCCTTAGCCATTCATCGCTTCTGTTAATCTGTCTTTGAGAAAATTGTTTTTCTTCAGTTATGATCAATTGACATGATCCTTAACTTTGATTCTGCAATTAAACAGCTGTTTAGTTTTAAAGTCCTTTCATTAATTTTGTCATTCTACTTGATCATGTTTGGCCATACTACGTTGCCAAGAACAATATCTTATTTTTACCATACAAGCACAAACGAGCCTCTGCGTCTTCGATGCACGTGATTTCTTCCCAGATAGTCCATTCATTATGCTCTATTGAGCATCGTATTATATTGTAAACATTGTTGGTTTAGTGTTGATGAGAACATTGATGGGAAATAAAAACTAAGAACACACAAGAAAACTCACCATCAAAAAAAGTTTCTCTTGAAAACACACTCAATTTTTTTACTCTACCCAGAAATAGAATCCAAAATAAGTTGGTTAACGTGTAATTTTTGAGGATGTTTAAATAAGACAAGCCAGTAGAACCAAATTTCATATTTGTATTTTGAGGTAGTTACACTGCTGCTAGCATTTTCCTTTACCAGTTGGAACAATGGTTTTGCTTGGAGAGTTTACTAGCACCAATAAACTGTCATATGGAGTTATTCCGCTGAAAAAAGTGTGAAATATTGTATTATGCAGAAATGTGTTTTACTATCCTGTTCATTTTGTAGGAGAGTTATCATGATCATTACGTGTTACAATTAAGGGATCATTGTACTTTAATTTAAGTTGCAGTATTATATCCATTTCAATTTGGAAAATTTTGAAGGTTTCAAGGACAATTGGAGGCATTGGTAGATTTTAAGTTTGTTTTGGCACTATCTGTCACTTCTTTAGACAAGCGTGGTTCTTTGAAAGCTCTCGCAACCATGAGTTTTGTGTTTCGAGGCTCGAGAGGAGATATTGAAAGTGGATTTTCAGGCTTCATTCCTGAAAGACCTGCAGTGGTATGTTCACTTGTTTGCATGTATGCTTTTGGGTACTTGTATTTTGCTGCTGAGATAAGATATTTAAATATGCAATATGAGAGATTCAATTTGACTAAATTATCCTCTTCCTATCAGCGTATTCATGCAGCTCGACCAGTTAACTCCAATTCACTTGCTTTTCTTGTCACGGGTAATGTTCTTACCTCTCTGGTCTATTGTTATTCCATCTTATTGATACACATCTTTAACTTCACCCTAGTAAAAATCATTTTTAACCCAAATCTGACCTGTTCATTCAGCAGTTCTTTTGCTGTTCATGATTTTAAACTCTCATCAGATGTCACCAAACTTCCTGGTATGCCCTCATTGAGCTAGAGGCATGGGCCTTACTGGTGTTTCTGATATATCTGAAATATTAACAGAGAATTCACTGGTCCTGTCTATCTATGCTTGCAGCTTTGGCTGGTTGTGGGTGTCTTTTTGATGGCCACAAGCTTGAGAATGTATGCAACTTGTCAACAACTTCAAGCTCAGGCACGAGCTCATGCTGCAGCAGCCAGTGGCTTGATGGGTCACACTGAACTGCGTTTGCATATGCCGCCATCAATAGCTTTTGCAACAAGAGGACGGTTGCAGGGACTAAGGCTCCAGCTTGCTCTTCTTGACCGTGAATTTGATGACTTAGGTATGATGCTTTCTATGATGTGTACTTCCATATATAAGGTTTTGTAATCTCCTGAGAGTTGGAGATGCACCTGGAGATGTTCAAGACAAAAGTAGGTCTGTGATTTAGTTGCTGTGTGTATTTTGAATGTGCACATGCTGACGGTTATCCTTCCCTCCTGTGGCAGATTATGATACTCTTAGAGCACTGGACTCTGGTAATGCTTCTACTACCTCAATGACCGAGGAAGAGATAAATGCCTTGCCAGTTCACAAGTATAAGGTCCCTGTTCAGGAGAAGTAAGTTGGCATGCTTCGCATTAATCCTTGCCCCCTGAACACTTGCAGGGTTTTGACATGATTTCCATTTTGTCATCGACAGTGCTAGTGCATCTCTGCAGCATGCTTCATCTTCTTCAGCTCCAGCTGAGGTACTTTTTTTGCACCGAAGTTTAGTTTCATAGTCAATGGAAATGTGTTCTGATGAGTCATTATGGTTGATCATTCATTTAGCTTGTGTGGTCATCATATTTGTGAATCTCTAATCACGTACCAAGAGGACAGATGAAAGAACATAAAACTTCACATATAAACAAGCATTCATTTGCCGCTTCTCATTTATTAATTCTCAATGAATAATTTTAAGTTGCCTTTTGCGGGATGCCATTTTGGTTCAGTTCTGATGATGTATTTGTGTTGGGTTTGGTCAAAAGCATATGGTGTGTTCCTGCCCTGAGCTGCAGCAGACATGAGGGGAATAGGATTGAGTCACTGAGGGTTAATCTATGGAAACTTAATCTTGACTTCTACATAAAATTGGTAGTTCAGTTTAAGAACATTGAAAGCAGAGGAATACATAAATTGCTAAAGAACTTGATCCAAAATTGTGATGAGCTATCTTGCCATCTTAGTCTTTGGATCAACATCATGAATAATCAAATGGACCACAGTGAAAGTCAAATCACTGCTTTTAATGGCCAACCTGAATTGCATTAAAATATTCCTTTCCCAGTGACAGTAGTTCTGGACTTGACCAGAAACAAATGATCCAACTTTTCCATGCGCATTGTAGTTCATCACTTTTTGTTATTTGATCAATGAGCAACAGAATAACTTTAGGCCGTAGATGGAACAACTCATTTATGTATGGTTTTCATGCTTGTGGAGTTAAAAAGCATTCTTAATAGTTATTCTGTTCACTTTTATGGATGTCAATTAGAATCTTGCTTTTGATTTTACAAGCAGACAAAGCAAGACTCGAAAAATGCAGATGGGAACATGAAAACTTCAGAAGATGAATTGACTTGCACTATTTGTTTGGAGCAAGTTAACAGGGGGGAACTAGTTCGTAGCTTGCCATGTTTGCACCAGGTTTTTCCTCTGGCTCCCAAGTCCCATCATTGTCTGCCAAAAATTTTAGACTTCATTCAACAACTTATATTATCAACTGTCCTTTTAATTATTTGAGGTCTCACATGCTTTACATGAATCACCTATGAATCTGGCATGCTCACCCTCCCTCCCTTACCAAATTTATGACTATAACTGACTTAAAAATAAGTTTTTTTTTTAATTGCTGACTTACAGACTAGCCCAACTGCAACTTTGTTATATTAGATGCTATTTTGGGTTATTATCTTGGAAGAATTTCTGAAACTATTAAGATATATCACAGTCTAATTGTCTTTAAATTGAAGTTCGATCTTTAAATTTGCAAAGTTTTTATGACCTGCATTTGTCTATTCTTTGAAAATCTTATATATATATATATATAAAAGCTATCAAGAAAATGGCAAATTACACAAAAGTTAGGACAAGGAAAACCTAAAAACCACAGATGAAACCAAACTTGCATCAGAACCAAGCAACTAAATCATCTGATCTGCTCACGCTGTCTTTTGCTAATGAATAAGCAACGACGTTGCCTTCCATTGTAATGTGAGTGAACCAGATATTCCTCAAAATTTTAGCTAAAGTTGCTATTCTTTGAAAATCCTTTTCTTTTAACTGAATACCAAAAATCTATGCTGAGTGTTTTGTTACCATTGCCTTTGTGTCTCGTATTCTCTCACTGAGTCTCGGTGTAACTTCTTCAATGGTTGCTGTATGGTTAGCTAACCCTGAATCAACTGTTTTAAATATCTTCTGGTGGTAAATGCTTGGCATATTAAGTCATTAACAAGCATTCCATTTAATTTGTATGCTGTATTGATGACTTTAAATCTATGTTGGTTTTCTCCTCGTTTGCAGTTTCATACCAACTGTATCGATCCATGGCTGCGGCAACAAGGCACGTGCCCAGTGTGTAAATTTCTGATCGGTTCCGGATGGCAAGAAAGCAGAGAGAGTGAATCTGATGGGTCGGACATGGTTTAATGACTGCCCAAGTAAATCAATGAATCTGTGTAGGAAAACTTTTCTCATGTCTCAATCTGTGATTGCATGAAAATGAATTTCTCTTATGCCTGTGTAAATAATTTATAGGATGGGCTTTTATCTAACCTTTGCTTGACCAGAGGGAAATTTAGCTTGTATCGCTCCCTCATTCTTAGCTCTGCATATTATGGATTAGAAAGAAGCAAAAATCAACTGTTGAGCATTGATCTGAAAGCAAAAGAAAAGTTGTGACGCGGTCACCCCTGTTGAGCATGGCTGATGACGATGTTCCTGCTCAGGCGTGATGCATTATGAATCCAACCTATCTGTAATATAAAACGTTTGTGAAAGTTACATTGCTCAAAACTTTGTTAATCTCAAAGCCCATCGTTGGACAGTCTACACATCACAAATAATACTATCAGAAAGCCTCGACCCGGGGCTAAACTCAAGGTTGCCCTACAGTCTACACTTTGCCGGGTGGCGGGGACCGATGACTGTGTTTTACTGTTTCTTGTTCATGTCATTTTGCATGTACACACGAGTTTCCTTCAATCAGTTTAGAAAAAACAAAGAGGCTAAAGAAAATCTACGGCTGCCCAACAGTTTAAAAATGCTCATGGATCTGCGTGTTTTGTTTCGTTATTGTTGTGGAATGTAAGGCTGCTCAATTCTTAGCTCCTCTCTTCTTCCTTGTGTTTCGCTAGTAGATATGGCTATTAACCAGAGTTGTTCTTAGCTAAAAGGATGTGGGAGCCCTTCATGTGACCTCAATTAAAAAAGTATCCTAATAAACCTTTCATTTGGCTAGAAACCTAATTTTCACCGACGGAATTAGTCTGGATTGTTGTTGGCACGTAATTTTTAGTCCAAAGACTAATGATGCCCCGACCAATAATTCAAAGGATTATGTACAATTTAGCCTTATTTTTTTTAATGAATTATTGGTGGAAGACTTGCTAAACATTGGACCCAGAAGGGATTACATATATAAAAGCAATTAAACAAAATGGGGTGCCATTTAACTATATATCCAACGATCAGCCTCAAGCAATTCGTCACAACTAGGTCATTAAATTAAATTAGTACTAATTACAAATTAATATTCTTATATTTCTTCGATAACTAAGTATTGACTATTATACATGCCTCGAACTCCCATCAAGAGTGAAGTACAACATGCATATATATTCGAGATTGGAAGTCCTTTGATTTATTTGGTGTGTAGTACAGCAGATAAAGCTGTACTACAAATAAATGGAGCAGAAGCATGAGATCATCCGCCTGCTTGTATTTAATTATTCCGTTTGATTCAATCTCATTGTATACAGATAACATTATATATATACATGTGTGATATTTTTTTCACTTTTTTTTTGGATGAAGTAATATTTTTCGCTTAAAAATGAAAAAAAGTCGTGTAATATATGTTATATATATATAGGGGGGGGAAATGAAAATAATCATGCAAAATCAGATCAAGAAAGTTGATGATACATCCACTCAATTAATTCATGGCTAAATATTTCATGCCTTGTTTGAAAACTCCCAAGTCAACCTCTCTGTTGATCTCTCTGATATTGATCCTGCAATTCTCTTTAATCAGTAGCCACGGAGGTCATGATGGAAACGACAGCAGCGAGGGTAACGTACATTTGCATTCGAAAAGCTTGATTCTGGTGAAAGTATGGTGTTTGATCATACTGCTAGTTACCACATTCGCAGGTGGTATCTCTCCCTACTTCTATCGATGGAACGAGAATTTCCTTCTCTTGGGCACACAATTTGCCGGCGGGGTTTTTCTAGGGACCTCTCTCATGCATTTCTTGAGCGATTCGGCTGATACTCTTAGCAATCTCACTACCAAGACATACCCTTTCTCGTTCATGCTAGCCTCTGCTGGCTATCTTTTAACCATGCTTGGTGATTGCATAGTGATGTTCGTAACAAGGTCAGGTGGTGAAAGAGAAGCTAGAGTGCAAGTGGATGAAGGAGGGGTAGCTCAAGAGGATGATAAAGATGTGGCCATGAATGGCGCCGATCCCATTTTCTTGAAGACCACGTCTCTTGGGGACACCATACTACTCATCCTTGCCTTGTGTTTTCATTCAGTTTTTGAGGGAATAGCCGTTGGAGTTGCAGGTAATTAAACCTCTTTAAGTTGATTTTTCAGTTCATAGTTTGCCCAAACACATGTTTCTTCATCCATGCTGCTTTTTCTAATTAATTGGTTAGTTTCTTTCATTGCAATGAAACCGCATGAGATGCAAGAAGGTGTCATCTGAGTTTGGTTACTGGATAATTAGTCAAGTCACTTTCTACAAAACTAGAGATTTTGGGGTCCCCTCGACTGCTATAACAACTGTCAAAGGGATATGCCAATGAACTTCCACTGGTTCATTAACTGTAGTTATATATCTTTTGGCAACTTCCATATTTAGCAAAGCTTGCTGATAGGAAAGTTATTAATTAATCAATCTGGACCTGGTAGCTTGATTTCATTGTTAATATTAGTTTTGGTAACTTCTATGATAGTTTATCAATCTGAATCCCATCTCCTTATGCTATGATGTGGTTAATTCTAATAAGGATTTGACAATGAGTTCTTTGGTTAGGATTGGTTTGACCTAGCTAGCTAGTAATGGAAATCTTTGTGACTATTTTTGTTTTCCAATTAGAATTAACATATTCCTGTAAATATGTTCTTAGGTTTATTTGATCTAGCGTGTCAAATTGTGAGATTTTGTGACTATAGTAAAATTTCTTCTCTTTATATACTTGTAGATCTAAACACATAGCCGAATCACGTAAAATCACTATATATGTTATATTGTTATTTCTTTTCTTGTTGTTTGTTGTGATATTTTTTATATTTATGTATGCGATGCTTAACACCTTCTAATTAATAATTTCTTCTTGTAGTTGAGCTCATACAGTCATAAGTAATTATTATAAGAGCTAAATATGTTAGCAAGCGCAGGCAGTTGCCTTCATCAATTCATAACTGAAACTATATATATGAAAGGGTTATCAATGATCCATGCATTGCTTCATTGTTAGCTCCAATACACTCATGCAATGGATGAGTATTACTCAGTACACACACGCAGAGGTGCCTTTTATATTTAGTGATAGCTGATAACGCATAATTTGACAAGTACATATAAATCTTGGTAATGGTACTTGTTATTAGCTTGAGTAGCTAGGGTCGAGTTGCAAAATTTAGCGAGGGAGTTTTCTTGTTTAATGTTGACACCTCAGTGTCATGTGTTTAATTTTTGTTTAGGGACTAAGGGAGAGGCATGGAGGAATCTTTGGACTATATCATTGCACAAAATCTTTGCAGCCATTGGAATGGGAATCGCTCTGCTTAGGATGCTCCCGAAGAGGCCATTTCTATTAACCGCGGCATATTCTTTTGCTTTTGCTATTTCCAGCCCCCTTGGAGTAGGGATAGGCATTGCCATTGATGCCACTGCTCAGGGCCAAGAAGCTGATTGGATCTTTGGTATCTCTATGGGGCTTGCATGTGGAGTTTTTATCTATGTTGCCATCAACCATCTCATAGCTAAAGGATTCCATCCACAAGCTAAATTGTACTTCGACACTCCATTCTTCAAGTTTGTTGCTGTGTTCCTTGGGGTGGGAGTTATTGCAGTTGTTATGATTTGGGATTGATTAAAATAATTCTGCTTAATGTCCATGTAGACATGAAAAAATATATATATGTGGCTGCAGACTGGGAGTTCATCTTTCCTTTGTTTGTAGTCACAACGTTAATTAAACACAATATTCTGATTAGTTCTGGCAATTCCTGTATATGATTTTTCCACTGGAGAACTTAAAATTCACTAGGATTTTAAGCATACATTAGTGTTTTTGGTTGATACATTATAACGGTCAGGGCTTTATCATGTGATTCGCATAAAATGGACGCCTCAATTCTCCCATGCATATGTACATGCGCCAAAAGCATAAAACGTTACTGATCTGATGAACTTTCTATCTTTTGATTTACTGAATAAAAGTTGACCAACAAGCTTGGACACATAACTAAATAATGTCTTGCTTATAGATATAGAAATCTGGAGATAGGATTATCCTACAAGGAGCTAGCGTAGTTGGTGCACCTACAAACTCGAATTCATTATATATGTTGTAAACTGATACACAAGTAAAATCTTTCACACACCTCGACTGTTAATTAACTCCTACATAATATATATCAGTTACTTCTGATCTGATATAATTGTAACTTCATGTTTAAGATCAAGAGATTACTTTGCTCTTTACAGAAATAAGTGACTATATATATTAAACAAACTGAATCTCTATGTATCGATCATTCTTTTGTTGCTTGGAAGAAAGGTGGCTCAGATGTCCTTCTCTTCCTTGGCTTTGTGATTTTTCAAGTGCGTGAGTGTGGTTGACACATAGGTTATCACCAACCACTGTACATGTCCCACAGTCCCAGTGAGTAAGTCTTATGAATATAATCATTAGCATGGAACGTTAAATTGACTAAAAAACAACCTGTTCATCGGCAAATGGGATCTCATTGATTGCCCTGGTCATCCACACCAGTGGTTTGATCTTTGAATTCTGTAGCTGAATAAGATAGATCGAGGTTTCTATTTTTATTGACAGTTACGTAGCCCCCAATATATCCTTGGAACATAGGTTTCGGAATGACTATGATCTTTCCTATCCCTCATGTTCTCCAGCTTTTTTGGTGGAAGATACATTTCATCACTTAACGTGGGCATAATAAGTCAAATTTCATTTACAAGCATGCGACTTGTTCATAGGTTTTTGAGGAAAACTTTTTACGAGAAGAATTTTCAATAAAAAAGGGTTACTTACGAAGGAGGAAAATTAATGCCATGCTGACATTTCTTTCGATTATCCAATAACGGTAAATATTTATGTAATTAACAAGTCGAGGCTATCGACCACCATATTATTCAAACTAAAGCTAAAGCGCAGGTTAAATTAACTAATTATTTGACTTTGATTACACTCCAAATCAAACATGAACCGACAGTAGGTAACTCTCTCCCTCCCTCCCTCTCTCTCTCTCTCTCTTTTGTCTTATCCGAGACATCTGGTTACCTAATCAACCAGACACTACTACTCTAACTATAAGCTATTGGCCTATATAAACACCCTCCACTGGGTCTAATGATCATATAATTCCAGTAAGAGAAGCAAAGTTTTGAGTTTCACCAATAGTACCTCTCGCTCCTATCTCCAATATCCATCTTTCTACCAATAGTAGCAAATTTAACTTCACTTTTGGTACGTAAAGCATGGGTGCTCCAGTCCCTGCATCACCAGGAATTCTTCTGACAATTCTACTCTTTGCTATGAGCTGCCTCTGGGACTTTCCTGAGGTTGCCGGTGCAAAGCATGCAGGCATCACGCGGCACTACAAGTTCAACGTACGTGTCTATACACACACACACACACACACACACACACACACACACACTTTGCGCATGCTAACACTCAGCTAATCATTTAATTATATGCCTTTGTCTGGCTAGCTAGCTTATCATCATGTTCATATGTAAGTAACATTTGTTACTTGTAATTTTCTTTCAGATAAAACTGACAAATGTCACCCGGTTGTGCCACACTAAGAGCATGGTGACTGTTAATGGGAAGTTCCCGGGGCCTCGCGTAGTTGCCAGAGAAGGTGACCGTTTAGTGGTGAAGGTGGTCAATCATGTTCCAAATAACATCAGCATCCATTGGTATGAAAGTGATCAAGTTTTCTGTTGTATGGCACTGTTATTCATGGATTGATTAACAATGACATGTAGTTAAACTATATCTATATGATTCGTGTTGATGGTAAATATTAACGTGTACTTTTGGTGATGAAATGAATTGAATTGAACAGGCATGGAATTCGACAACTTCAAAGTGGATGGGCAGATGGGCCAGCATACATCACACAATGCCCTATTCAAACAAACCAGACTTATGTGTACAACTTCACTGTTACAGGACAAAGAGGAACTCTCTTCTGGCATGCTCACCTCTCATGGCTTAGAGCTTCTGTCTATGGACCTCTTATCATCTTCCCTAAGCGCAACGTTTCTTACCCATTTGCAAAACCCCACAAGGAAGTGACTATCATGTTGGGTAATTATTTACCTTTTTTTTAAAAAAATTTCTAACCAAATATTCTGATTTAATTTCGAAAGTTGATCTTTTTTTGATTAATCTTAGATTGATTTTTACAAATATTTTAAATAATTATGTTATTTTACTCACCAACTGTTATCTTCTTCGAAGTCAAACAAGCTAATTAATAAAGCATTTGATTGAATAAACCACAGGAGAGTGGTTCAACGCTGATCCTGAGGCAGTGATTAGACAGGCTTTACAGACAGGAGGGGGGCCAAATGTCTCTGAAGCCTATACCTTTAATGGACTTACAGGTCCACTATACAATTGCTCAGCAAATAGTAAGTGATCATAGCTCTTTTGGTCACCCAATTGATACTTGAAAGCTTATTACACACACACGCCTGGACATTTATTTTTGTATCACATGTTTATAACTTGCAGATACATACAAGCTAAAGGTGAAGCCGGGAAAGACATATCTTCTCCGATTGATCAATGCTGCACTCAACGATGAGCTTTTTTTCAGCATTGCAAACCACACCTTCACTGTTGTTGAAGTGGATGCAACTTATGTGAAGCCTTTTGAGACCAACCTTCTGGTTATCACACCAGGACAGACCACAAATGTTCTTCTGAAGACCAAACCCATTGCCCCCAATGCATCATTCTACATGTTAGCAAGACCATATTTTACTGGCCAAGGCACATTTGACAACACAACTGTTGCAGGGATACTCGAGTATGAAACTTCTTCAAACTCGACAACTTTTAAACCAACCCTTCCTCCGATTAATGCTACAAATGCTGTTGCGAATTTCACAAGAAAACTTCGCAGTTTGGCTAATTTTCAATTCCCGGTTAATGTCCCTCAAACAGTGGACAAGAAATTTTTCTTCACGGTTGGTCTGGGAAACAACCCGTGCCCAAAAAATCAGACATGTCAAGGGCCTAATGGCACGAAATTTTCAGCTTCTGTTAACAACATCTCCATGGCTCTCCCTTCAACAGCACTCCTTCAATCCTATTTTTTCAAAAAATCAAATGGGGTTTACACCTCTGATTTTCCAAGCTCTCCTCTCCATCCATTCAACTACACAGGGACCCCACCAAATAATACTTTTGTTACCAATGGTACCAAGCTTATAGTGCTTCCATTTAACACAAGTGTGGAGGTAGTGATGCAGGGCACTAGCATTTTGGGTGCTGAGAGCCACCCTCTCCATCTCCATGGCTTCAATTTCTATGTTGTTGGAGAAGGGTTTGGGAATTTTGATCCAAATAATGACCCCAAGAACTTTAATCTTGTTGATCCTGTTGAAAGGAACACTGTTGGTG
>Ga0307514_10002720_pt1 | contig 17858 bp, 18 predicted proteins | sample 16_EM_MG_FD_203088 | JGI IMG/M metagenome (GOLD analysis project Ga0307514, IMG submission 203088) | Populus trichocarpa ectomycorrhiza microbial communities from riparian zone in the Pacific Northwest, United States - 16_EM | ecosystem: Host-associated > Plants > Roots > Unclassified | place... | reverse complement strand
TCCGGTTGGAGGTTGCTTTGTACGTCGATGATGAAAGCAGATGTGACTGCAGAGAATAAACCGGCCTAACCCCATCTACGATCAACATGGGGTCCACACAAAAACCGAGTCACATGCAGGAAAAATACTCACAAAAATCAAAGTGCTGTTCAAGTCTTCGTCATACGTTTTGACAAAGCCACGGTCGTGTTCGTCCGACGCGCGCTGGAACTTGTCGTAGAACTCGACACGGGCGTTGCTAGTCGTCCCGAGGCGGTTTGCAAATAGAGCCGGCAGCGCGTTAAGTACAGCATCTTCAAGGCTGAAAACGACAGAAAAAATCACGATTAGAAAACGTCGAAACCGGAGGAAGGTAGGTATTTTCGGCGCACTGTTTGGGGTTGATGGTCGCTTCTACCATCACGAGCCACAAAGCTATGTAGTTCTTACCGACGGGCTATGGGAAACGAAGAAAGTTGAATCTGAGAGGAGTGGGATGTGTGGCGGGAAAAAGAGAGCAGCGGCAGCACTCGGGATCAACCGGAATCAACAAGAGGGAGCGCCAAGTTATTCGAGTTGGGATGGAATGCCATACAACAGGCCGCATCCAAACCGAACGCGTGGAATGACGGGAGCGATTCAGGGTGAGCGACTGAGGACTACAAAGGCATCAGTATTCAATCGATGAGAAAAACGACAGTTGTGATCGGTATGCCTACTCTCGTTGGCAGTACCGTAGTGATTTTCTCTTCCCCCCCCCACAGAATATGCGAACCGCCTGCCCCGTCCCGCTGTTTGATGCGGACCTCATCAGGATTGCTAAGGATGGGAGCACCAGGAGTTCGTGTTGCCAGGTTTTCCCCAGCGATCAATCCATAACGGGTTCCCTAGTAGGGCATCATAGGGCATGCGCACACCGGGCGACTGTCCGTAAGGCCGCATGAAAACCAAAATGCGACGGGGTTGAAGCATCGGGCTGCACAGCCCGACGCAATGGGCGGTGTCTTCCCTTATATCCGCAGACATGCGTTTAGATCCGTGTGCAGAGTCTGATACAGCAACATACTGGGTAAATAATAACCACCTCACTACGCGGATGAACATGCAGATACAGAGGGAACGTACATGAGTGAAGTCCGGACTGAAAATAGGGAGGATGAATGGCACACTTGAACCAGAGACAGGTACGTAGAGAGATCATGTCACTGTGACAATTTGCCCCCTTCCATCCTTGAGGATGACTACTTCGCAATCAACCCTCTCTCTGGTATCCAAGCACTGGACGTCCGTCGGATCCAACGGATTTACTTTGACCTATATCGAACGAATAAGCATCCAAGAAATGCCAAGGTACAATTGAACCAGACCTGTCGTTTCTCCATGAACGACCGACCCAAAACTACGTCGAAATGGTGTTCCTCCGAGAGATACACAATGTGAGAGGTTGAGACCGTGGATAGCTCTCGTTCACCTTGGCTGTTTAGGATGTATAACCTGATTGGCCAAGAACCAATACTATAGGGCCGGGTGAAAAGAGTGAGAGGATGAAGCTCGGAGAGACACAGAATTTGGACGTACTTGACCAATCCACCGTATCCGTAATATCCCAACGACGCATCCTTTGGTACAAACCCATGTTTCACCGCAAACTTCCTCGACATATACACATGTCGATACCCATTCTTCAGCAACATCCTCACGTTCCCCACCGGACCAATACTCCCCGTCAAAGTCCTTACACCATTCTCGCTATGGAACTTATCAAACGCCTTTCGGAACGCAGGGTCTTTGTCCTCTTCGGGCTTCGTCGTGTTCTTGGATCGAGTGGATTTGTCCGTATGAGCGCTACGGAACGAATGTGCACGGGCTGGGCCGTCTTCGGCGGTAGAGGTGGAAGGTTGGTTTGGGAGGAACATGTAGAACGACGGGTTTCGGTAGTCGTTTGGTCCGGGGAGTGGTTTCTTGGGGTTGCGTAAGTGGATAGTTGGCATTCCTGCCTCGTCCGGATGAGACGAAGACTTTTGTCTCCATACGAAGATCGTGTAATCCGATTCTGTTTGGGTGCTTTCAGCTCCTGGATTTCGACATTGGAGGGCGAAGCGGTTTACCATCGTCTAGTTGCCAAAAGGTATTATTGAACCTGTACTTGAGCCATCCCGGGCTTACTCGTTCGCCGTGGTAATCAGTGTGAGCCTTACGACTGAGTTTGTCGTATAAAACCGCTAACGACTCCTGAGTGGCTGTATACCAAGGTGCAGAGTGTTAGATTGAATGTTCTTTGAAGCCAGACGAGTGGTGGGGTAATAGCTACTTGAGTGAACAAGTGAAAACGAAGCAGTTGGAGTGTGGACGTTCACAACTGGTGGTTCGGCCATGGGTACAGTCTAAAGGAGGAGGCTGCGTGATCACCCGCAGGCGCTAAATGAGGACGGAAAGTGGATAATTCACGTGATCTAAGGAGACGGAACAATGATCTGGAAGAACGGATCAAAATACCTTTGGAGAAAAATTCCTCAAGCCCGAAGCCTCCTCTTTTCATCAACGACCAAGGATCATCCACTTCGTGAGGTCGTCTTTTCGTTTTTCCAAACAAAAAAAACCTTTCCCTTCCTACCCGTGTGCAATAATGGCCGATCCCTCTTCTCATGGCAAGGCCTGGCCAGCGGCCTCAGCCCAACTGAATAACCAGGTTTTTTTTCCTCCAGATGCCATACTCTCATTCTCATTCTTTCACAAATCAGATCTTGGAGCTCGTTAATCAGGCTACCCAATACAAGCAGCTCAAAAAGGGTGCTAACGAAGGTATAATGTCTTCCGCTATCGTCTTTGACCCTCCAAGCACGGTTTTCATCCATTTTCTTTCTAGCCACGAAAACCCTGAACCGCGGTATCGCCGAACTCATCATCCTCACCGCCGACACGGAGCCTCTTGAAATTCTCTTGCATCTTCCCCTGCTTTGTGAAGAGAAGGTACTCGAACAACACTTGCGCGAATTCCTCGTGCTAATTGTTTGTTACGTACAACAGAACGTTCCATACATCTTTGTCGAATCCAAGGCAGCCTTGGGACGTGCTTGTAACGTTTCTCGACCCGTCATCGCCGCGAGCGTCACCACCTCCGAGCATCGCGAGCTCCAGAGCCAACTTGAGACGATCAAGAGGGCTATCGACCAACTCATGATCTAACCCCTTCATTAACTTCCATATCCACTCAATATTGACGTAACAGATTATGAATAAAAATTACGACTTCTCAACGAGTAAGAAAGGTTTCCCTTGTCAAGTCGGTTTGTACACGTCAGTGGTGCATCGACGCGCACTTCACGATCAAAGTACATGAGTGAGAGTGTGAATGCTACAACCCAGCAGAAAGGAATTAGAACGAAGCAAAAGATTAGGGGTAATGGGTGTCAATCAGTATGAATCGCCCCTCTACTGACCCTAAGTTGTGCGGGGGTGGGTGGGGGGTGCTACAGGCAGGCGTCACTTAGGGATGTTCTCACGGGCTTGCGCTCGAACGCGTTTCCTTTGGGCCAACGTGGTTAGTATGAACGTGAGATCTTCTCTGAGTCCTGACTTACTCGTAGGCGACCTTGTCATTCCTGCGTTATAATGTGTCAATGAACTTTAGTTAGTGACGTGACGTCAAAACTCACTTGAACATGGTATACGCGTCGCTCTGAGCTGGATCGTTGACGTTCGGGTCGTTCAGTAATTCCTGGATGCCCAACAGAATCTAAAACCTTCCGTTCAGCACAAGTCAAAGGGCGGTTGGGGTGAGAGCAGCAGTACTTGTTTAATCGTGATGGCGGGCTTCCAAGCTTTCTCCTCGTCCAAGATAGACAAACAGACGGTACCGGACGGATAGACGTTCGGGTGGAAGAGTGCAGGGGTGAATTTACCTAGATGCCATGAGTGAGCCACGAGTGGGACGATCTTTCGATGAACGTAGATAACAGACACTTGGGTGGTTTGGATGGATAATCTGCACGGAAAAACACGTCAATCCCGACGCCTCAAAAGTGTGATGGCGAGGCTAACCTTCTGGGAAGACCATCATGAGTTTGAATACGCCCCCTTCCCAAGCCGTCTGAACCACCGTCTCCATTATCAGCCGACTATCCAACACGTTGAACGTGGGAGAGAAACGGGGGACCCACCCCTTGTTTTCCCGGGATCCCAACCTCCCATTCCATCAAGTTCATCGACCCGTCCGATGATTTGGTGGGCTTAGCATAAAACCCCTACTCAAACCCCCACGCCAAACGTCGGAGATGAAAATTCAACCGGAAACCGCACGAAAGCGACTCATCAGCATCCACGCGCTCCAAAAGGGAAAGCACGAAAGAGAAGGTGGAGCCAAGTGGAAGATCGGACAACTCACGAATGGATGATCTTTCCGCCACTGCTTGCGTTCTTCGGCAAGACGCGTTCTGCAGATTCCGGACATGGTTCACTTTCGAGAAGGTGGCTTGGTGACGGTGTGTTGAGGGGCGTTTTTGCGTAGATGGAGAGGTGGGGAGATGTGGTTAAGAACCAAGAGAGATACGGAGGGCGCCGCGGGCATTCAGCCTGAGGGTCCTTTCAGATGGGGCGGATCATGACCATCTTCCCGACCTTTTGTGCATTTTTTCATGGCAGATCGTGGCGCAGGTGAAGGATTTACTGAATATTACATATTATGTGATGGTATAGTCATGATGCTTATCATCTGTTACCCAACCAAACCACCGACCAGAGGTGATCTCGTCGGAACACTCAGTAAAACCGACCCTCAAGATCTCGGAACTGGGATTCCAGTTCGGGCACCTGGGACTGGGCCATCATGTGTACCAGGGTGAGTATAGGGAAAATTACACGCTCAGTCCTCCCAGACATTAACCACTTCAGCCTGGTGCGTCATGACGGCTGCGTCTTTCCTGATGGGATTGATTCGAGGGAAGACGAACTGCTCGCATCGTCAGTAAGGGTTCTTCGAGTGTGAGTACAGAAGATAATTTACCTTTTCATCGTATTCGTGCATAACCTCTGCGGCGATGATATCCTTGTCCTTGACCAACATTTGGAAGGCATTGGTCAAAGTCGACATCTTCGAAAGCGATTGCGATCAGAACCCCAGGGCGGAAGGCTTGCTTCAAATCGAAACACGCTCACCTGAACCCACACGAGCGACATGAGCATCAACATCCAAATCCAGTTGGATCCATTCGCCACGGTCCACATTAGAAAGTTCGCCGGAGAATAGATCAAGAACAGCTCCTTCTCGAAGTCGTTCGGGTTCCAAACCTCGAGCTGTTGAACTCTAGACATCTTTGGGGTATTCTTCGCTGTAGCCGCTGGTATATTTAGTAGGAATCGCCAGAAGATCACAAACGCCCTCCAAAGGCGAACCAGCAGAGAGGGCGGGGGCGGCGGATTGGCCAGATTTGCAACGAACTTGGCGTTGGGAGAGTTGACGAGAGCAGATGGTTGGAGGTTGAGATCATAGATACGCGTGCGAGAGAAGACATATATGGAGTTCAAGACCGCGACACTGATCAAGAGGATCTGCGCGGGAAACGTCTGGATGGTAGATCGATGATGATCAGAGATAAGAACGGTAGAAGGATGAGACATACCCAATCGAACCACGGCTGTTCCTCAGATTCCATGTACATTTCCTCCCACCCAGTTACAGACTCTGGGACCTTCCTTATTCGGGAGATACATACACAAAGGTGTACAAAGTTTAACAATCCGCCGATAATTCGGGCAGACATTTTTGAAGATGGTAGGGAGAGTGTCTGCGGAAGCATTTCGACCTGGAACACGATCTCGGATGGAAGGTTGGCAACCCTGTGTGTATATTCAGGGAGGAGGCCAATGTATGGGGGTGGCTGAACTTACTTCTGCCACATTGATTTCTTCCTAACCACCCGTTTAGCCGGAGTGGATTTGTTGGGAGTTGCGCCCCCACCGCCATTCCTCAATGCATGGAGGCGCCTATCGACAAACGGGGTGCCGTATGGTGGAGGTTTCCTCAGTCTGGCGGCATCCCAGTCGAAAGGAGTAGAAGAGGAAATGGAGGGTGTGGCTGATGGAGGGGTGGAGATTTTATAGGATATCTTTGAGTTCCTCGGGGTGGATGGGTTGAAGACGCCTGTCTGTCTACGAGTGGATGCTGAGGAGAGTGCAGACATGGTGCTGGTGAGAGCGCGGTGTGTCACGCTCACGCAGTGGGGTGTCACGGAACACGACTCAGACACGCCCACTTTTTTTACCGTGACACTGTCGATCGCGTTTTGGATCCGACGCGTCAACTCCCCCTTCTTCTCCTCCGACGCGACGACGACAATGAACTCGGTTTTCCTGCTACTGTTCGTCTGGAGCGAAACTGAATGGACACGTGGTGATTAAATATTGCATCAATCAAACTGAATAATTGTCTTCCCGATTAGGAAGCCATGTTTGGTATTATTTGTGTTCGGTTGAGGATGCCTTTTTAGTTGCCAGCTTTTCGTCTCTCCTCCTTCTTCTTCTCCCAACCACCATCTTCTCCGTATTTCTTCCACTGCGACACATTCTTATTTTCAGCCATTTCCTCCAAAACGCAATCCAGACACGCCCCAACCTCATCCTTGTCGCCTTCGAACTCGATCAGCGTCAGGATGGCTCAACCTTCCTCCTCACACCACCATTCTCACAGGGATCGCTCCGACCGTGACCGCTCTCACCGTCATCAGCGATCCATCTCTTCTACAACCCTCCTCCTTGTCCTTTCTTTAATCCTCGCCGTCCTCGCTGTAATGCTCTCGTTGCCCTCCCAGCAGCATAATCCTGCTACACCAGCCCAAGTACCAGTAAACCGTGTCGTTCCAGACCCGGAGCCCAGTATTAATGAAGGCATCTGGGGCTACGTCACCCCCAAAAGGTCCCAGGCTCTCGCCAAGCGTGAACGCGACGTTGCTCAACGTGAAGCTGAGGTTGCCCGCCGTGAGGCTGAAATTCTTGTTGGCGCCCCCGGCGGTGTTGTTCAGTCTCCTGCCTGCCCTGTCTGCATTCCTACCACTATCACCGAGATCTCTCCGGCTCCCACTGTCATCAAGGAGGTTGTGAAGGAGGCCGACCTAGCTATTCCCAGTTGGATGGACAACGCCCGTGCTAGGGCTGAGGAAATCTTCGAACGCGAGCTCAAGATTGCCGAGCGCGAGCGCGAAATCAGTCGCCGTGAAGAATCGGTTAATCGTCGTGAACATGACGCGTCTCGTCGCGAAAGTTGGATTATGGAACAGCTCGCGTAAGCTTCATCTTCCTCATTCCTTTACTTTGTTTACTGATGTGCGCCTTTCCTCAGAAACATCGGAGATAGTCCTCGCGCCGAGGTTGTAGAGGAAGAGTATGCTTACGAGCAGCCTCCCATTAAGCGCAGACCTCTCAAGGTACCGCCTCTTCAACGACCATTCTAAGCGTTTCTCGAGACGAAGGGGGACTACGACAAACACGCCGACTATATATTCTCCTTGTACACAGTCAGTTGCTTCCCCTCCCTTTCCTGAAAGGCTTGGGGGACGCCATCGCGTGCTACGTCAGCCATCACTGGTCCCCCTCGTCTCGCGGTTGTTCTGTCCTGGTGATCGATCGTGTCATGGATCTACTGTTTGATTGTATTTCCCGACCAGATCCCGGCTGACGCCGTCTTTTAATATCCTTTTAATATCCTCATCGATCTCGCACTCGTCCTGACTTTTCTTTTCTTTTCACAGCAGCAGTTCCAGGAACCAATCGTTGTCACTGAAGTAGAGACCGAATATGCCATTAAAACAGTAACGCAAACCGAGACTCAACGTCACACTGTCTATCCCTCACCAGTACTTGGTGGACCTGCTCCAGCAAACACCCGTATCGCAGCCATTCCCACACCCGTTCAACTCTCCCCTTCGCTCAGGGTCAACAGCCCCAAGACGACTTCTATCGAGTATGTTGTTGAAGAAACCCCCGTCCCTGCACCTGCCCAAATTATTGAGGAAGAGATTGAAGAAGACCTCCCATCTCGAAGGAGGCGAGCTCCCACTCGCCCTCCTCAGAGGTGGTGGGGTTGAGTCTACCTTGTCTCTGCCTGTTCACGAGCGTTCTGTTTGACGCCGGTTGACCCGGTCGCGGACTCTTTTTCTGATCTCGTTTCTGCTGCTCTTTCCTCTTCCTTACGTATCTCACGTCGGCTGTATCTTTTTCCTCTATTGCTTTTATCCACACCCCACTCTATGATTAGCGATACCTCCCCCTTCGACGACTGCTCACGATTTCCTTCTCTTCCTATCCCTATCTACCGGCAACGATGTCGTTGGTTGCGTACGATTGTACCTCTTCTCTCTTGTTTAGGGCGTCCATCGGGACGTACGATGAATGGTTAGATGATCCTGCTTACATTTGATTACCCCGAGTAGTTAGCCGCAATGCAATATACATACGTGCACTCGTCCATGGCCCCCACTTTGATTTGAGGCTATTGATGGTTCACAAAGAGTGGTGGCGGTGATCAAAGAGGAATTTGGGCGCTAATTTCACGCGTGCCACAAAATCGCATCCCCACTCCCCGTCGCGTTCTCTCTCGACCTATTTTCACAGATCGTCGTCCGCCACACCCACCAATCGATTCCGTGGGTGATATCGACGTCAGGAGTTGAGACAGATGTCCGGTCCTAAGAACACTCGATGCAGGGTGAGTGCTTTCCTTCCCCCCGCCATCCATGGTTGCCCCCGATCTCTCTGCTAACCACTCGATCCGTCTCTCTTCCAACCGTTTCCCTCGTTTACCTCCAATCTTTCCAAATCTAAAACTCTCGCCCACGCCCATCTCACGATCTTCTTCGATTGCACACTCGGCCCACGTTCATTCACAACGTCCAGAACTTCAACGACGAAGGAGTCGGTGAATGCGACTCTGGGGAATATTGCCGCTTTGTTCATCCTGGTCCGAGATGGGCGAACGCACGCTCTTATCATAACCGAGATGAATTCGAACTTCTGCCCAAGTTTTGGGCAGGTGGTGGTGGTGGTGGCGGGGGTGGCGGGGGCAGTCGAGGACGTCCTGGAGGAGGGAAGGGCCCGATTCCGAGGAGGTGTCGAGTGAGTCTTGTCTCTCGTTTGGTTCTTTTATGTTTCTCTCGACTTTCCGTGTCTCCATCCTTCCAACAATTGTCCTTGGCTATTCGGGCGCTTCGCGGAGGCTGATCGCTTTTCACTTTGTTCGATCGAAACCCGGGATTTCATCTCCACCCACCTGCTTATTCGTCGTTACATGTTTATTTTCATCCAACCTTGACCCCGGAACTCTAATCTGTTTTGTTTTGTTTTTGGCTGGGCTAGCATTTCGAATCGGATGGATCACCGATTAAAGGAGGTTGCTTTCGCCATCCCAAGGGCGAGTGCAGATTCACTCATCCTGACCAACCGGGATGGGATACTGCGACTCCGTCCGATAATTCCTTTTCGCAATCCAAGACCTCCTTTGGGTTAACCTCCGGATCAAATTCCCTCCCCACTGGCCTCGGCCGAGGAGACTCAAATTCTAGTCTCGGTCAAGGGAGCATGGATGCGACCGCCGATACGGGATCTGGGTCCGGATTTGGATTTGGGGCGAATGAAACACGAAATTCTCCCGAGCCGATCACTCCGGCTACTGGCTGGGGCCAGAGTAACAGTAATGAAGCCGAGCAGCCTGCGAACGAAACGTTCGGCGGGTGGGGTGGGGGAGACACGGATCACGGGTGGGGAACAGGCGAAACAAGTAACACCTTTGGCGGGTGGGGAGGTGGAGACGGTGGTGGCGGAGGTTGGGGAGGTGGAGGAGGTTGGGGTTCATCTGATAATGGCCCCAGCTCGGGTGGTGGCGGTGGATGGGGCTCTTCCAATAAGAACGACGAAGCTGCTGATACGACCCAACCGACTACGCAAACTGTGACCGCCGACGCCAGCCCTCCGGTTCCGGCCTCATCGGATAACGCCTGGGGTTCGTCAGGTGCAACCTGGGGATCGACCGACAACACATGGGGATCATCTAACAATACCTGGGGCTCATCCAACGGTACATGGGGATCGTCTGGTTGGGACTCCTCAAACAACACCTGGACGACCTCAACCGAAACTGCGCAGAACGAACCTGCCAGTAACGCCGGTCCTGATACAGCGAAGGCGAAGGAATGGGGGAATGGCGCTCAGACCACCGGCTGGTCCGGCTGGCGTGACGCATCCAACTCTGAGAATACCGTTGGTTTGAATTCGTCCGGAGGAGGAGGCTGGGGAAATTCCACTCCGTCTATCCCCACGACTGTCGGCGTCACCCAAGGTACAAATTTCGACCTTATCTGTCACGTTCCTTTGTCATTGTGCCTAGAATGGTGTGCTCACGTGAACTTTTATGTGGTCCTGGTCACTTTCAGATCATACCCACGCCACCTCTCGCCTTGACACTTCGCCAGCAACTATGGACGTCGACGAGGACTCACCTCAATTCGAAGGGAAGGCTATCCTTAACGCCCTTGAGAACGCCGTCCGCAGACGTCGAAACAAACGCAAGAGAAGCCACGAAGATATCAGGCTATCCCCACGATACTATCGCCACCTGCTTGCTCCCGGACCCAGTGCAGAGCCTGGAGTTGATGGTGATGGCGACGCGGTGATGGGTGAGATGACGAACCGACACGTCTCTGGGGAACCTCCAGAACCTGGAGAGATCATTGAAGCTTCTCCATGTATCAACTACAACATGAAAGTTCTCTCGCATGAGCCGAAGACCTATGAGGAGAAGACTATGTTTGCCAAGCATCTGCTCTAGTAAGCACATGCTCGGAATACTACCTTGCATGTATAAGTAACAAAATTGTTGTCCACAGTATCTTCACGGACGCTGCGGTAATGGTGGATCGGAGCAAAAGAGCAGAGAAAAGATACGAAGACTACAAACGGTCGCAGGAAGCCCGGATTTACAACCATCCCGGCCCTGACGCACGACGTACACTCATGGACAAGCTACAGACGCTTCGTATGTCCTCGCATGAGCGAAGCGAAGTCATGGCGCGTATCATGACGGACCTGGGGTCCCTTCCATCTCATTACCTATCTGACGTTGTCGCATATAACGAGCACAACCACTTGACTGAGGACACCCTTGCAGAGGAGAAGAGGAAGGCGGCCATCAAAGAGGTGGAGGAGAGGTTGAACGAGCAACATGACTGTGCTGATCGGAAGTTGCTAGAACTTCGGACTCGACTTGATGGGCTGGCGAAGGAGAAGGAGGCAAGAGAGATTGTCCGTAGCCTTCCTCCTCCTGTGGATCCTAATCAGATGGCCATGGAGGAGGCGGTGGTTGTGCACGGGGCCAACGCACAGAGGGTCACTGCCGTTGAGGTTCGCATCCGTCTGGGTTCATCCGTCTTGGCTGTACATTTTACTGAACCTTGTTCTCTTTCAGGTTTCTATGCAAACGATCACTTCCGCGGAGTCGGCTCCACACAGAGATGGACCGATCCAGGTCCTCGAGAAATCACTCCCGACCATGAACGGCCAAGCTCCAAAACTACAAGAGTTCGCTGAGGGCATTGCGAAGCTCATCCAACAAGTTCCTGTGGTCCGGGGAGAGATCGACGCCACCAAGGCTGAAAATGAGCAACGCAAAGCGGCGGAGAAAAAGGTGAGCACTATTTGCTTTTCGCGGTCCATCTTGTACTAAAATTTGTTTATACTAGCACCAGCAGAGTGTGGAAGAGTTTGATCGGCAAGTGGCCGCTTCCTCTGTGCAACTCGATGCCCTCAATGTTCGGGTTGAGGAACTCCTCAAGGGGTTACGGCTCCAGGTCACGATGGAGAACATCCATTCCGCCGTCCGACCCGTTCTGAAAGAGCAAACCAACGTCGTGATCGCGGAGGTTCGCGAGTCACTTAACAGCGCATTGGACGTCATGCGTGGGCTGATACAAGAAGAACGAACTCAGATGCGGTCCCATACTTATGAGAGACTTGTTGGAACTCAACGGTTGTTTGAAGCTGTTGGATTTTATCTGCGGTCTGTCAGGGCGGACTTGGCCTCGTTGGTGGACAAGGACCATGGGACGACAGAACGTTCATGACCGTTCGCCATCGCAATCGCTAATGTTTTCTCGCTTGCTTTCCCTCATGATTTTTTATCTCTGCTTTGGTACTCTTGGTTCCATCATCTGTGTGGTTTTATACCTACGATTTACCAGATACGTTTATTCCTCCGTGTATCCATTTTCAGCTTGCTATTTTTAAAATGCTTTTCTTTGTTTTTTTTTCTCCCTCTCCACTCTCGATCATCGGACACCCCGCCATCATCGTATTGTATTTCCCTTACTCCATAAGATACAACCCAATCGCCTCGGCATCCCGGCCACCGCTGTCCGTATCACAACTCGTGCCTCAACCTCAAAGTACCATCTTTTTCCCCATGAAACCACCTAGGGCCACGAAAGTTACAAAATGCAAGGTACGAGTTCGCATCTTTTTGTGGCCTCTGGCATTCAAACTCGGTTTTTTTTCGTTGGGTGGATTTAAGTATTACCATCCGGAGACGGGAGACCCAGACCCGAGAGCGTGTCCGAGAAGTTCGAAAGTTTGTTGGTTTGTTCATCCGAATGAGCCGGAGTGGAATGAGATAGGAGGTGGTGGGAGGATGTCGTCGTCGTCGTCGCCGCTGCCTAGGAGGCACGGTAAGGGCCGGAGAAGCCGAAGCCCTCGAAAGAGAGGGGGGAGTAGGAGCGGAAGCAGGAGTCGGAGTAGGACCAGGAGTAGGAGTAGGGACGGGAGAGGAAGAAGCAGGAGTCGAACCAAAAGCGGTGGAAGATACGTGAGTCCCAGTCGGAGACGTCCAAGACTTTCATCACCCCCACCACGTCGACCGCTCTACGAAAGAATCCAACGCTCAAATTCTCCCCATCCACGCTCAAGGTCGCGACGGCGAAGTTATTCCCCTCGTAATCGTCGTCCGCCAGATCGAAGGCCGCGGCCGCGAACGCCGACACCGATTTCGTCGTCTCGCGGTCATACTCCTCCCAAACGCAGCTCGCCTCGGACGGTAAAGGCTGAGCCTCCAACCGAAAGTGTTCCCAACGTTCCACCAAAACCTGTCGATTCAGCAGCACCGAATATGAATGCAAGCGCTGTCAGCGATCAGCCGTCTATTACGCCTCGAGTTACTACCGATCGAAGTCATCATCAAGAGCGGCCCCCCTCTTTGAATTTGTCTTTGGGACAACACGCCACTTCCACTGCCACTTCTCCTCAACCACCACTCCCTCCTCCTCGGGTAGGCCTACTTTCGTCGGTCTTCGTTCCAGAAACACCGGTTATTCCTGGACTCTCTGCCCCCGTTCAGCTTTCACAACCCCAGGTGGCTGTCATATCCGCACTTCAAAAGTCACTTGAGCAGGTCATGAGGGACCGAGCGGCCAACCCTACTGTTATGCAATCTCCATATATCCTACCACCTGTAAACTCCACCACCCCCATCCCCGCGGCCGTATCGGAGGTAGAGAAGACCGAGATTTGGACCTCACGAGTGAAGTGCGTTGAGCTCGCTAGTTTCATCATTCGTTTTACTGACGCTTTCTTTGACAAACCTTGTGTAGGCTATGGGCTGATATGATGAAGGCCAAGTCCGAAATCATGGATTGGCAAGATGAAGTGAAAATGGCTCAATCACTCAAGAACCGCGTCGGCCTCGAAAGTTGCTCTCCAGAGGCTCAGGCTCAGATCGATTCACGAATCACCCATGCCACGAAGAACCTTGTTCAACACCAACTCGCGTTCGAAGCCCTCGTCTCTCAATCCATCGCGTTAGATCAGAGCGTGTCCAAGACTAACGCCGCTCTGGCTCCCGCCCCGGTGGTACCCGACCCACGAGCGGCGACGCCTCGTGAAATTGATTGGATGCAGGAACGGATCAAGGCCGCGACGGTCAGGGCGGATGAACTTGAGAAGAAACTGGCTCTGCAGGACCAGCTGTTGGAACGATTAAAGGTGGAACAGGAGGCTGTTGTGGTTCTTCCGCGGTTGCCCTCCGCTGATAAACCATGGTCTCCCATGGAAGTCGACGATGGGGATGGGGTTCTCGATAGGATGCCTTCGTTGAAGAGGAAGAGGACAGATACTGACGACCCATGGCCTTCTTCGCGTAAGAGGTCCTTCACCCGGAATGTTGCCGACCTTCAAGAAGCGAACGAGGCGCTCGTCGATCGGATTGCGGAGGCTGAAGGCACAATCGAGGGAATTCTCAACGATGTCGTGGAGGATCCCGAAGGTGAAGAATCGTCTCGGATCGCTCGACTGAAGGAGATATTCCAGGATTATCAAACGTTTATCGAGAATGCGAAGACTGCGATCCAAGTTACGGAATCCAATTCGCGGGTCGTTGAAGCTCTCAAGATAGAAGCGGACAAGGCCGTCGCTGATTGGAATGAAGCGCGCCAAGAGTTTGAAGCGGTACGGAATGAATCGATGGAAATCCACGCAAGGTCGAAGGGGGTAAGATCCTGGTCCTGATCTCGAGAGTCTCTGAACTGAGCTAACACATCCTATAGCGAGAGGAAGAGATTGCGAAGAAACAAGAGCAGATTGCCGAAATCCAACGACACATCGATGCATTAACCTCCACCGTTCAGGCTTGTGTTGAGCAGCAGAGCGCACAACCTGAAGAAGCCCTGACCCTGGATCAAGTCATCGAGGCCCTCAAGCCAGTCCTGGCAGAAGAGATGCGGGAGGCTACACAGCCTTTGCTCACACGTGGACACGAAGAGTTGCAGCAGATGCTGACGGATCATATAAAAGCGGTCCGAGTCAGTATCTATGAACCTATAACTCTGTCGGAGCAGGTGGCGCGAACGATGGTGACTTGGCTGGAGGCAGAATTTGGGTTTGGTACGAAGAAGCAATAGCTGGGCGTCTTTGTTTTGTTATGTATAACACTTATCTTACCCGCTGTTATTCGTAATCTTGTTGCGTGCTGCGTGTAATCACAGTATCCGGACATTCTTGTACCGTTTATGGGTCGAACGGGAAGTGAAATTGAAAAAAATGACGTGGACCCTCCGAGAATCGAACTCGGGACCCTTGCATAACGGGAGTTATCCTCATAAGTACAAAGCTCTACCGATTGAGCTAAGGGTCCGGCATCCAGAAATTGAGCCTTTGCGGCTAGAATCGCATGAACTTTGCCTTTCGTGAAACACTCTGTGAATTTCTTCCACTTTTCCTCCCGGAGCCGCGATTCTGATGACCGGGTTTTGCTGATGGAGTTGCGTTGTGCTTAGACTCAACACTCTGGTCTAACACTCGATGCTGGGACGGTTGGGCCTCCTGCGCGTGTCTATTTCTCGTTCCACCACCGGAGAGATTTTGACAACGAAAAGCGTCGGAGTGTCGACGTTAGACGGTATATTGGGGCGAGTCACTATAGTATAGAAAACGGTCCATTGTATCTCGACTTGCGAGGTCAAGGGAGCAGAACGACCAGACCGTGTGGGTTTACCCTCTCGGTTGTGGTCGTGGAAACTCAGTGGAGGGGAAAACGGTAACGACTAAGGGTCGGACCAGTTCACGGCGCGTCCCAGATCTCGCGTATGTGGCGGCGTCTTGCTTTAGTGTAGACGTAAAGAAAAGGACGGCCGCGTACCCAGGAAGGTGATCCAGCCACAACGCAACCATATGCCCAATCACCCCTGCGTTCGTTTTATGTGGCCATTGGATATTTGAGCGCCCGTGAACCCCGGAAATCGTAGTCGCAGATCCTGTATCAGGACGAAGGTCGGACCTGTTGATGTCCTTGGTGTTTCCATTTGGCAACCGTGAGGCAAGACAGGGGTGAAGAGCATATTCTCCTAGCGATAACGAATTCGGCGTCGGGTAGAGGATATCTTTATAAATTCCATCTACCGAAGGACGGTGTGAAGCGAATCTGCGTACTAGAGAACCTTCGATAGATTGTTTAGATGGCTTCCTGTCACGGACAAGAGATATGGCATCAATCTCCGATCCTGAGGGACCAATCGTAGGTGCGTAAGGGAGCGAACAAGAGACAGTCGACCTTTTGGCGCGTATCTGTACCAAGTTGAACTGGTTCACGATCCGCGCAATTAAGTCGACTGTCAGGGATCGTCAGGCATAGCTTAAACCGGGGGGTTATAGGGCGTAGGATTCAATGGAGTAGGTAACCTCTCCGTTGCGGCGTTATCCGAAGCGTTGCCGAAGTCCACGAAGGGATGTATGGGCCGACCTGCCCGCAGAGGACAATTCCACCAGGAGCCTAGGGAATGCGGTATTATGGATCTGATCCTCCTGACGATGTCGTGCATCATCTGCGCCGCATATTGTTCTGGACTCGAGATGTCAACGTGGAATAGATAGTCACAGGAAGAATCAATACAAGACCTTCTCTAGAGGAACTCGCCCATATCTTTGGAGGTTGTGGGGATCAGAAGTTCTATGAAACGGCTCGCAGGTCGCGAGTACTATCGCATTATACGTGCCCTCCGCGAATCGCGGAAAATGACATGTTGTCCTGAGGACCCCAGCAACTGACACCCTGGATATTCGGAATCCGTGGGCGTTTTGGAGCAGTTCGATCGTCCCCGTCGGCTGATTCCGCACCATCTCTTCTCCCCACCGTCACTATCTCAATCACTCAGCACAATGTCAAGTCTAGAGGATGTCAGAGTCGACGGGTGAGATTCTCGTATCGGCTTGTAGCTCCTTTGCTCACTCGTATTTAGCCGGCAAAGTAAAGGCAAGGAACGAATGAACACAGCCATGCCCGGCCCTTCCACAGGCATCGGAAGGAACGAGGAAGGAAGACAGTACGTTCTATTATGTCTTTTACATTGACGTTTTATGAATACCTTTCCAAAGACAGGACCAAGACGAAGAAGCAACCCCTGATGGTGTTCGCGTTCAATTCTTTGAACATTACCGCAAGGAGGCCGAGGAATATGACAAGGAATTTATCAAGAAATATGATGAGGACCTGAACACGACACTGATATTTGTACGTTGTGTATATTGTTCGGGTGTGCAGCGATTCTGATTAGGGTCGCAGGCCGGTCTGTTCTCCGCAGTGGCTTCCGCCTTCATTATCGAGGTTCATTCCCGGCTCCAGCCAGACCCAAGCGAAGAGACCGCCGCTCTCCTTCGCGTTCTCCTCTACAAGCTCGATAACACCACTTTTGGTGGAAACACCCCTACAGTCCCAGAGTGGACCGGTCCTCCCTATGCAGCTGTCCAGGTTCAAGCCTTGTTGTATGCCAGTCTTGGTTTTTCGTTCTTCGCTGCATTCCTTGCAATGCTTGGCAAACAATGGTTGAACCGGTATGCATCAGCAGACATTCGAGGAACAGTCATAGAGCGTGGCTTAAATCGGCAACGGAAACTCAATGGCATTGTCCGATGGTACTTTCACCATGTCATGGAATCTCTACCGTTGATGCTACAGTTTGCCCTCTTACTCCTCGGCTCTGCACTCTCCTGCTTCCTTTGGGAAATTGACCCCACCATTGCATCTGTCACCATTTCTGTAACATCTTTTGGTGTTCTGTTCTACCTTTTCATCCTTGTAGCAGGGACAGTCTCCCTCAATTTCCCATATCAAACCCCAGTTGCGCATGTCCTCCGCATAATCCTCCACCATAACCTCAGCCACACCCTTCACCACATCCTTCACATACTCCAGTCAGGTCTTTCTGTGATTGTGAAGCATTCCATCTGCTGCGATATCATTTCTTCCAAGTGGAATTTGCTGAACAATCAACACTTTCCACTGGGTCAGACAATCATGTACACCATGTCCCTCCTTCTGCTACCCCTTGTAGCTGTAATGGACATCCTCCATCTTGGGT
>Ga0307514_10002719_pt1 | contig 17860 bp, 21 predicted proteins | sample 16_EM_MG_FD_203088 | JGI IMG/M metagenome (GOLD analysis project Ga0307514, IMG submission 203088) | Populus trichocarpa ectomycorrhiza microbial communities from riparian zone in the Pacific Northwest, United States - 16_EM | ecosystem: Host-associated > Plants > Roots > Unclassified | place... | reverse complement strand
GATTCCATAGTTGTGTATTTAGTGAGTATAATAGCATTTGGTTCATCGTTGCATATCTCACGTCTTTCTAGTTTGGGAGGGGGGTTGCAGGGCTGCCCGCTAGCCCGTCTTGGCCCGCTAGTAGGTCTGCAAGGGTACTGTCCATCCGGTACGGTATCCGGTATAGCAAGAAATTATCCCTCCTAAATTGCCCGGATTGGCAAATTTTGGCGCAATCCGTCCAGTATAGCAAGGGATCCGCTATAGCGAGTTCTGGTATAGCAAGGTGTGAGTGTAGTCCCTTAGGCCGGTGAGACAGCGCCTATCGTGCATTAGTATGTTTTCTAGGCAGTCCACTCATATATGGTATCTATCTAGAGCATCCCTTAGGCCGGTGAGACAGAGTCTATCGTGCATTAGTGTTTTTTAGGCAGTCTACCTGTATATGGTATCTATCTAGAGTATCCGTATTATACCGTATCATACACAGTTAAACCTAACCGGAAAACTTGCTATTACGGACGGGCTGCGCCGATTTTGGAACAACAGGGCAAAATTTTTTTGTTATACCGGACAAATAGTAAACCGGACCGGACGAGGAATCTCAAGAATGAAAAATTATATACATAGAAAATTAATTAGCAGAACCGGACGGGGCATCCAAGGTAGAGGGAGTCGGAGCCCAGAAGTCCTGCTTGCACCTGATCAATAGTATCAACCAAGTCTTGAATAGAGGGTTGAGTTGGACATCGTTTTCTCTGCATTAATCCACCTCTACCGCTCCAGACAGATCTCATATTTTTCTCTCAGAGAGAATTCTCGCTTAACCATCCTATAGTTGTATTATTAGTAACGTCCTCCTACTGTCAGAGCATTATATATGTTACTTATCGGGTGTGAGACTGACTTATCAGTAACTGTGATATACTTCTGTCCTTTGGTATACTTGCGTTCTGGTGTTATGAGGTGCTCTTGTTATCCCGCCCGCAAATTGCTTATACCGGACGCTAGTCGGGACCCTTGGAATTTATGCAGTCCGGTATAGCAAGGTTTAACTATATATGGTATCTATCTATAGTATAAATAATAAACAAAATCATTATCACACTTGAAACAGTTAGTATACAGAGTTCGAGCATGACAAGTCTTGTATTGCCTTCAAGTCCGCTTGCTTTTATCAATGCGTTGAAGCCAATATATGTGAAGTTGGCCACAATTCTGTAGTTGCTCCTGAATTCCCTCCTGTATGAGTATGGTAGATGCTTTCTTTGTGGGTTATCGAATTGAAGTCTAATTCTTTGTACTTTGGTGGCATCGTGTATGAGTGTTACGAATTCTACGTGTCTTGTTGAAGACCAAGATCGTTGAATATTTGGTTAGACTGCCTAGCAAAAACTAATGCACGATAGGCTCTGTCCCACCGGCCTACGGGATAAACCACAGTATAGAACATATGTGCCTCTTGTGAGTAATTGTTGATATGGGTAGTTTTAGTATAAAACGGATATGGTGCGATCTGGTACCTGTTGCGTGGGGTAATCTGACCATGTGGGAAGGAGTTGTTTGTTGTTGTTGTTTGTTATGTATGCGGGGGAAAACAAGCATGGGATACGTAGGGGCCATGAGGACAGGCAAACGGCATATAGAGTCTTTCCTTAAGTTGAATGTTTCCTTTTTCCTCTCCCTCTCTTTCTTCTCTCTCAAGCCTGTACACTGATACTACGGCTCAATATATCTTCTTTCACTTGCGAACAAGTGTATCACGGCGGGACAATCAGTGAATTGTCTCAGTACCTGTGTTTTTTTTTGTTCTTTTTTGAGTCTACGTCTTTCCCCCGAAGGAAGCCTTAGGCTATGAGGCGGCCCTATGCGGCCCCGTTCCTGCACCTTTAAGAGATTTGGTTTACACAGGGGACAAAACATGCTGCTGCCTTCCAAGCCTAAGAAACAATAACCCCAAAATATGGAAGTGTCCGGCTGCTCGGCTCCCACCGCCATGCCCCAAGCTTCGACCGACATTCCCCAAATAAGTTCGTACTCTTTCTCCGGCACGCCCTCTTTAACCAGCCATCACCCCTCAGGGGTAAATACAAGAAATCCGTAAACGTACTCCTCTACCCAACGCAGATCAAGATGTGTGAAGAAAGTCTCCACCAGATCTACCTCGTAATCCCCGTCAGGATCCTTCAATTCCCACGTTCCTCACCGCCGTCCAATATCCTCTTCATGTATGCAAACCAGGGCTACGTGTTTCCCTGTTTCTGCATATCTCCCTCATTTTTGGCATTGGTCTGAAACATCACTGTCCAAGACATGTTGCCAGGATGGAAGATTGCCTTTACCAGTGCGGCAGTGGACATAGTTGACCCTAGTCTTGCGGTTCCACCGTACCACCCTTCCTATCCTAGACCTCTTCACCTTCCTTTCCTCCGCTCTTTCCCTCTTCCACTCCTGCCGCAGCCCCCCTCTGTGATCACCTTTTCCTTCCCCTCCTCCTCGTCCCCCAACTTTGCCCCTGCCTTGGCCATCTGGTCTGCCATCTCATCGCCATGGATTCCAACATGTGCTTTTACCCATGCGATTCGGACGGCGTCTGGTCCCAGACTTTTCTGCATCTTCCTCACCTCTTCTACTACTTCCTTCAACTCCCCGGTTCTTGGCCGTCCTGCCTTTCGTACAGCTGCGATTGCTGCTTGAGAGTCTGAAAGGATCAGGACTTTCTGGTCTTCCGGCACCATCCATAGCTCCCCCTAATATCCACCACCTTACTCTTCCACACTGTTGCCATCTTCCCCATACCTGGTACCTGTGTATTTGGTAATAGATTTTGGGTTATGCACTGAACTTTTAGTGCATGAATACAATGCATGTCATCCAGCTCTTAGAAAACACTCCAGTATCATTTTGCATTCCAGAAGCAATAGTTGTTGGATTGACGGTTATTCCACAATTATTCTGCAACGGTCCTGCAATTGGTTGCCATAATATTTTCTATTACCCTGAACTCTGTTCAGCTAATCTTGGCGGAAGCAGATTCCTTACTCTCCTCAAAGCAAAGCCATCCCGGGCATAAAAAAATCTGAATATCAAGCCCCTTCTACTCCAGGTGCACCAATTCCGGCTGCTCGGGGGTGCACTGATCACTACATTTGATTGCTCTCAATTTGGGAAGTTTTTGGTTCACAAAATTTACCCAGTGGTATCGCCGCATTCTGCTCAACCTCTCTTGAAGCTGGGTATCATCAAGGACTGTTTCCGAGCAAGTAGCGAGCTTGTGTTGGTATACAGTATATAATTGGGGTCTAGGAAACCTGGCACCTAGTGATCACGTATTGTCCTAGCGGTTATACTCTCCAACAGGTTATGAGCCCGGTGCGCATGTGAGAAAGCGCTGGCACAAAAGGAAGGGTATTAAATGGTTGCTTACAATGATATGAGCCTCAGCCGCCGCAGTTTGATGTTCAGTTTATTGGCCTGAAGACTTTACTAGGAGCATAATTGTTGATTTGATCCCTGTGTGCGGTTTGGGGGGAAGTGTTTGTATCAGGATAATACGGGAATCCCACGACAATGCCTGTGGAACAACACTTTTGGGATGATCACTGGATGGAAATGGGGTTTATATACTGGGCACTTCTCCCTGCTGTTTTTCCGTTCTCTCTTTAGTCTTTAGTCCCCAGTCTTTGAATATCCCGTAGAGTTCACTTAATACATCTGCTCACTCAACCACCGGAATGCAGGTGGGAGAGCTTAGTCAGCGCAGCGCTAAGCGTAATGGTCTGGTTTGAGACTGGAGAATCCCTAGGTCCACACACCCACAAGCACATATCACGCAACACACATGCTCAGCCGATGGTCACACCAATACCTATGATCAGCAAATAGCTATCTACTAGAGTCGAGGCCTGATTAGAGAATAAGTCACATGTAAGTGTGACATGGTTTTGTAAACTTTCCATTTTCCCATGCTATAAATCATGCTGTATGAGAACACAGAACTCAGCCCCGCTGCGAGACCGGTGTGCTCAAAGAAGCCAGTTTGAAGCGCTCTATGTCCCTCTTTACAATTAAATTAGTAAATTGGCTATTATTCGGCAATCTCCATGATTGGTGAACGGGGCGGGAGGGGCGTGCAGGGTTAGCGCAGGATTAGCGCCCCATTCACTAATCTGCATTATCAGCAATATATTGGCAGCGACCAACCTAATTAATTGAATTAGTTATGGTGACTAACCCTTGCCGCTGGCACTGTGACTACATACCTGCCAATTTACCTAGCGACCTACCTATAGCATTAAGCGAACAATTGTATATGCACACTTGCAGCTGGTGCCTGCGGTGGAGGTGGCAGCCATGGTGGGAGCAGGTTTGCTGGTTGGAGGTTTGCTGGTTGGAGGTTTGCGGGTTTGCGGGTTTGCGGGTTTGCGGGTTTGCGGGTTTGCGGGTTTGCGGGTTTGCGGGTTTGCGGGTTTGCGGGTTTGCGGGTTTGCGGGTTTGCGGGTTGGAGGGTTGGAGGTTGGAGGGTTGGAGGTTGGAGGGTTGGTATGTACTTATTTTACCTCAGCGAGGGTGAGGGTGTTGTACCAACCAGATCATTAACTCCATTATTAGATATCCATTTAAGTTTGCTCGCATGTGGTATGGCTCTTGCGCGTGGGATGAGGGGATTGTTGATTGATTTTTTAACATGTACATGTATATAGCTTGGCTGGACAGGCCTCGTGTATAAGAACACCCCGAACATAAGAAGTTAGATTTTTAGGGGCTTCGCTTTTGCTATTGGTTAAGAAACATTTCTTATAGGCGAGATTCACTCGTGAAGAGTTAAACACTGCTGATGTTCTATGAAAAAGAACTTCTAAATACATGCGGAAAGCCAGCGCTTATATCCTTCATCCGTTACCTACCGATTTATGCCCTGACCGGGATACCCTGCTTTTCTACATGAGGTGAAAGAACGTATGGAGCTGCTATGCATGTGCACGCTTCCCCAAATACGAAGGAGGAAAATGTTCGCCTCCGTATGCTGCCAAAGCTGGAAAAGATGAACTGGATGAGTTTTTGTCCCTCTGCTATATCGATGTATCAGCCCCGCGTGAGTGGTGGATGTAACACCAAGCCGACTATCCTGCCCTTTCAAAAACGGCATTAGAAATCCTAGCTACTCCGGCCATGTCAACTGAAGTTAAGAGAGTCTCCAGTAATGCCAGTCTCACAATCACAGATCGGCGAAACCGCCTTGGCGAGGACACGATATATAGAGGTGATTGAATGAACAAAAATGTGGCTTCATTCCGGAATAGTTCGTTTCAGTGGAGCTGAAGACATGTGGAAAATACTTGACCAACTACAAGTTCAAGAGCATGGTATATCGATGGATTTGAGAAAACTGACAAAACTGATTACAAGGTCTATAGGGATGGCGGAGATGGTGTGGTTGGTGGAAGTGGTTAGGATGGTGAAGGTCCTAGTGAAGCTGATTTCCAGACAGCCAGATAAGATATGATGGTGAGGGGGGGATGTCGAGATGCCAGGTGGGGAATTTAGGGATGGGCACGCAATTGGATATTATCCCTGTCATTATTTTCCGTGTGTAGGTATCAATAAAATCTATATTTAGCACCCTGTATCCAGGCTGTGGACGGACAGATTTCCTAGGCCAGGCCCGTTTCAGGACGGAATTATTTTCTGGCGCACTACGGGGATCCGGCGCATTTCTGGACCACCAGAAAATGACCTCCACCAATCCCAAATTTATTACTATAGACCTGAAACTTTATAGAGAGGAAATAAACACATATAGAAACCTATTGCGCGGCTTAGTATCATATTTGGAAGCATTTAAATGACAGGGTATTGGAGGATATACCTATTTGGATAATTCTAGTACGCCAGGATCCTAGCAACCAATATCACTTCCTAGACCTCAGTGCTTGTTGGGAAGGTTCTCTGGAGAGTGTAGATGCTTCAGGTGAAGTGGGAAAAGCCAGCATCAAACTGGGAGCTGTGGAGTATCCAGAACAATAGTATCTGCCCAGATATATATAACGGAGTGGGAAATATGTGAATCTTCTGAGTCTAACCATTCCTCTAGGCACTAAGACACAATGCAAACTTGTTTTTTAGGAAGCAAGGGTTGTCTGCGTGGTGGCTGGGCCTCTGCCACCTTCAGTTTGCCCTTTTGTGTAGCTATTTTCCCCGTCTTTTTCTGCTTCTTTGGCCTGCCTTCTTTAGCTAGGTCTCAACCTCTCTACATCAGCTCCAATGATTACCTGAATCTTTGCCAACGTCCTTCAGTCCTTGGTCTTGACTGGTGCATGTAGTCTTCCAAGTTGGTTATTGATTTCCCTCTCAATATCAACCTTTGTCATGGCTCCTAAAGCAGCAGATGTAATCTTTAAGAAGATTTCTTAATTTCGGATTGAGAGGCATCTGTGAGGCATTGAAGAAACCAAATTATGTGCCGTTTGAGAGCTTTGATAGTGTGAGTGGTTGACAAGCTATGGGAGGAGACTGGGCCTTTTGGTGATCCACCTCCAGGTATTGAATTCTAGAAGAGGTTTGCGATAGTTAGGTGCATAAATTCCAGTTGCCTCCTATCCAGAAGTTTTCCTAATCATATCATAGCAATCTCTTGTCCACAAATCAACCTTCTCCGAATATGCATGTTGCAAAGGATCAAATAACCCAATACTCAAAGACTGTAGCAAATGAGTTGAATTAAATGGACACTCTTCAACAAATTTCGATAATTGTCCCGAAGACAACTTCGATAAAGTCGTCACAGTCCGCTTAACCTAAACACTACACTGTTAAACCGCGACTAAATATTGCCAACACGGATACATCAAATAAATACCTTCGGCATGTTGCTCGTGTTGCTCGTGGTTACTTGTGGTTCGCTGTAATGGACCGTTGTATGACTGAGTGTGGTTTCGCTGCGTTGTGACTTTTCCGTCCTACACGTACCGGTAGTTGGAAGAGAGATGTAGCAAAACTATCTGTTGTGGGTCCTTTTATATACACTTGTTAGCGTGCCTTGGCTTTGTTAGCGTTGGATATGTTGGAATACGTGTGTGGCCAGTGAAGGAACACTTCACCCCGTATGAATATATAGATATATGTTTCTAGAGGTGTATATGAGCATGTATTCCAGCAGATTTATGGAACGTAATGAACTGTGTGAATTGTATTTTCTCTGTGAGCTATCAAGCTACCTGTATATCCACGAGGAATACATAAGTAACACCTGCTTCCCATATATGTGGCGTGAATATACAGTATATATGATTATACTTTCAGTATGTCATGGAGTGTGTAATATGCACTACCATGTTTCAACAGGATAATAAACCCCGAATCAAATAAAATATACTTAAAAGTACAATCTCCACATACAGGCTCCACCCCCCGGCGGGGTCCCCCTTTCCATGATAATATCTTCTTCGACAACCCTTTCCGACGACAACAAACAGAAAGCACCCTCTCCTCACACAGCAACTCGGTCACATTTCCTCTTCTTCCAATGCAAACAACCTCTGGTTCCCTTTACTTCACCATGTATCTTATGGAAGCAACTTCTGGTCCATCGAACTCCTTCTCTAGTACCTAAAAAATCAGATAACAGGCTATTAAATAGACACTTACGAGCTCACCTTCGCATTATCTAACGACTAACCCACTTTAAACCACTTCCCTTAAGAAATATTAGTAAAACTCTTTAATCGAAATAGCCTGAATGGAACGAACCTTGATAGCTGAGCACACATTGTTTTGACCTCCGCTACTACTCCACGCAGTCATTGCTCCCCATCCGGGGTCATTATGTCTACATCCCACCGGTTGATAGGAGCTGTGTCTGTCACAAACTGCGGACCGGCAGGAACTCTCTTAGGTAATAGCCGACCCGTCTCCTTACTGACGGTGTAGATACACAGTTTCGTTCCCAAAGCACTGATGCCGTACAGAGTTTCCACTTCCACATCATCGAAGAGATTTTCGAATCGCTCTCTCATCTGAAGGTCTGCATCTTTGCGAGAGCTGATACGGCGAAGATGTTCGGAAGCTTTGATTTCTAGGAAAAAAACCGGATGTTCCTTGTGCCTAACAATGAGAATAGTCGTGAAATCGACGGACTTTGACTGTTCAGGGCGTTTATACTGAGGTTCGACCACGAAATCCTCGGTATATGGGAATAGATACATCAGAAGTATGTTGTACGGGCCATAAAATCTAGATTCGTCATTCGCCTCCCAGTCTGCTTGACTCATTTTGACTGGGTGTTGGGAGGCCTTTTCTAGGATGTTGACGATTTCTACCAAAGCGTTGGTTGTCTCGTCTTTGATCCTTAGTGGTTTCGCAGACATAGACCTCGTATAATCGTCGGTTACCACTAGGAGATATTGATACTGCTTGCCTGGTGTTGCCGGTTTGATAGGTCCGACAAGGTCACAGTGCAATCGTTCGAGAGGTTGTTTTGTCCTTATAGGACCAACCTTAGATTTCGGAGATGGGGTTTTTGTTGCATTTCCTTTTTCGCAAGCCTTACATCTTGGTGGTTTCCCAGCATTTTTTGGGTATTCGGGGAGAGTCTTGAGGGTATCGTAAGAAATGTGCCCATATCGTTCATGTAGTTCCTTGATTGTTTCTCCTTGGGCTTTCTTGATATCTGGCCCCCATTCTCCCCTTATCCATATTCCTCCTAGGCCGTCGATTTCCAGGTCGAACACTTTGGTTCCCTTTGCTGCTGAGTGATCCCCTGAATCCATCGATTTCGATATTTAGTGGTGTATATTGGCGCTTTATTCGCTGTCCACCAAGTAGGTTACTGTAGGTAGGATCGTATAGGCATTCTTCGAGATGGTAGATGGTTTCGTTGTGCATGAAACTAAGAGTTCCCTTGGTTCGGCATATTGATTTTGAACCATCATGTCCTCTTACTTCCCATTCGCCAGTGCGAATATTAGTGAGTACTTCCAGCTTGTTGATAGTGATGTGTGGTGGCTGTATCGTACTGGAAGTATCCATTCTTGGTCTCGGTTTTGCATACTTTGGTGCAGAGGACATTCCCATCTTCTTCTTCCTCGGCATTGACCTTTTTGGCCTTGCTTGCTCCCCTCTTTTTGGTGAAGCATTCCGATTCAGTATGTCCGATACCTTTCCAGCCTTTGACGTCTATGCAATATTGGCATGTCTTGCTGGTATCGGCCTTTTTCTTTGCTTCCGTTTTTAATACCACTGGCTCTTCCTTGATTCCATCCTTTTTTCTTACCCCCTTTTTGCCTGCCAGGGACAATGGGGAGGATGGCGACAGTGTGGGACGGTGAGGTGGTAGATATGAGGGGGGGCTACGGATGGTGCCGGAAGACCGGGAAGTCCTGGTCCTTTCAGACTCTCAAGCAGCAATCGCAGCTGTACGAAAGGCAGGACGGCCAAGAACCGGGGGATTGAAGGAAGTAGCAGAAGAGGTGAGGAAGAGGCAGAAAAGTCTGGGACCAGACGCCGTCCGAATTGCATGAGTAAAAGCACATGTCGGAACCCATGGCAATGAGATGGCAGACCAGATGGCCAAGGCAGGGACAGAGTTGGGGGATGACGAGGAGGGGATGGAAAAGGTGATCACAGAGGGGGGGCTACGGCAGGAGTGGAAAAGGAGAAGAACGGAGGAAAGAAAGGTGGAGAAGGTCGGGGATGGGAAGGGTGGTACGGTGGAACCGCAAGACTAGGGTCAAGTATGTCCACTGTCGCACTGGTAAAGGCAATCTTCAAGCCTGGCGACATGTCTTGGACAGTGATGTTTCGGACCAATGCCGAAAATGCGGGAGGTATGCAGAAACAGGGAAACACATAGCCCTGGCTTGCATACATGGAGAGGATATTGGACGGCGGTGGGGGACGTGGGAAGCAATCGATGAGCCGGAGAAGTGGAAGAAGTATTAGAAAGTAGGATATGGGGTGATCTCGTGCCCAGACTCTTATCTACGCCATCAGATATGGGGTATGGACAGTGTGAATACCTAAGTGGAAGATATATCGCAGCGAATGCCAAGATCAGGCTAGAGTGGCGGGAACGAGAACATTCTAGCACCAGCACCAGCACCACCGCCACAATTCTGACTTCCCAACCATTGACCAAAGGAAGGTCATACCCCAATATCGAGCCCAAATTAGCCAGACAACACAATTTCGCCCAGTGGATATTATTAATCGAACAAACACTGGAGCAGCTCGACCATGGGGAAGGATCAATTTGGGACATAGTGACCAGTGAAATCAAAGATCCTGCTGCAGGATCTATCACCAAAATAGGGAAAAGCACGGATGAAGGAAAAAAGGCACTGATATAGCGGAGAGACAACAGTTTCGCCATCCTAACCATGAAACGAAACTGCGAACCCGAGATTATAGACACCATTGGGCTAACGAAAAGCGCCCATGAAGCCTACACAGAATTAAAGGCAAAATATGAGGGAAAAACACTCACAGATCTAGGGGCAGTCCTAGCCAACGTCGTCCGATTCACCTTTGATGATCGAACTATCACTATCGAGGAACATGTGGCAGAATTTTATCGGAGGTGGAATTTCATGAAAGGAACGCTGGCAGGAGGGCTCTCTGCCAAGGTAAAGGATTTCGGCGAAGCATTGACCCTACTAGCAAAATCCGACCAGACCAAGGCCGAATTCCTCTTGATATCACTCCCGCCGTTTTACAACAACTTAGTGGAAAACCTCCGTGGATATTCATATGGGGACATATCGAGACAAGTCCGGTTATAACCTGGTACCTGTGTATTTGGTAATAAATTTTGGGTTATGCACTGAACTTTTAGTGCATGAATACGATGTATAGCACCCAGCTCCTAGAAAACACTCCAGTATCATTTTGCATTCCAGAAGCAATGTTTGTTGGATTGTCGGTTATTCCACAATTATTCTGCAACTATTCTGCAATTGGTTGCCATAATATTTTCTATTACCCTGAACTCTGTTCAGCTAACCTTGGCGGAAGCAGATTCCTTACTCTCCTCAAAGCAAAGCAATCCCGGGCACAAAAAAACCTGAATATCAAGCCCCTTCTACTCCAGGTGCACCAATGCTGGCTGCTCGGGTGTGCACAGATCACTACATTGGATTTCTCTCAATTTGGGAAGTTTTTGGTCCACAAAATTTACCCAGTCGTATCTCCGCATTCCGCTCAACCTCTCTTGAAGCTGGGTATCATCAAGGACTATTTCCTAGTAAGTAGCGAGCTTGTGTTAGTGTATAGTATATAATCGGAGTCTAGGAAACCTGTGATCATGTTTTGTCCTAGCGGTTATACTCTCCAACAGGTTATGAGCCCGGTGCGCATGGAGCACAAGCTCGATCCTCTGAGAAAGCGCTGGCACAAAAGGAAGGGTATTAAATGGTTGCTTACAATGATATGAGCCTCAGCCGCCGCAGTTTGATGTTTAGTTTATTGGCCTGAAGTCTTTATTAGGAGCATAATTGTTGATTTGATCCCTGTGTGCGGTTTGGGAGGAAGTGTTTGTATATATCAGGATAATACGGGAATCCCATGACAATGCCTGTGGAACAACACTTTTGGGATGATCACCGGATGGAAAGGGGGTTTATATACTGGGCACTTCTCCCTGCTGTTTTTCCGTTCTCTCTTTAGTCTTTAGTCCCCAGTCTTTGAATATCCCGTAGAGTTCACTTAATACATCTGCTCACTCAACCACCGGAATCACATGCAGGTGGAGAGCTTAGTCAGCGCAGCGCTAAGCGTAATGGTCTGGTTCGAGACTGGAGAACCTATTGATCTCGTGCCCAGACCCTCTCACGCGTGCCAAGAGTCACGAGCGATAGTCTGGGTACGAGAACAGGTACCTATTGGCCACACACCCACAAGCACACATCACGCAACACACATGCTCAGCCGATGGTCACACCAATGCCTATGATCAGCAAATAGCTATCTAGAGTCGAGGCCTAATTAGAGAATAAGTCACATTGAAGTGTGACATGGTTTTGTAAACTTTCCATTTTCCCATGCTATAAATCATGCTGCATGAGAACACAGAGCTCAGCCCCGCTGCGAGACCGGTGTGCTCAAAGAAGCCAGTTTGAATCGCTCTATGTCCCTCTTTACAATTAAGTTGCACAAGTGCGCGATTATTAGGTAGTGCATATGCCTGTGAGAGGTCAAGTTGTACTCCCAGGAAAATTTGTTGGAGCCAGGAGGTAGGCAGGATTTCTGACACACTTGGTAAGGGCTCTATGTAGGACGAGAGGAAATCCTGTTGGAGGCTTGTGCCTCAGAAAAGACTACATAAAGAGGTTCTGTGCCATCTCCTCTTTCTTTTCCTCCAGCAGGCAGCACGAGAAGTACCAAACAACAGAACAGTGACAAAGACTTAGCCATCAGTCTATGAGTGATTTATAGTTCATCCTGCTAGCTTCCTGAATCGACTTCTCCAGTTTCGATTAAGAGGCAATAGAAGAATACAACCTCATTATATAACAGATTTGGTTCAAGCAATGGCCACTATTAATCCAACTCCACCACACACACTGCCGCCACCTCCGCCTCCACCTCGGCCCGCGGGTGTAAGTTACATTAGCAGCTGATGACTGGAGCGACAACCATTGTCGCGAGTTCGCAGGTTTTGGGAAAAAAATAATATCCCAACGACTACCAACCCGATCGAGCAGAGAAAAACTCCATCAGGAAGGTCGCGGAGACGGCATCAGGAATATTGGACTCAGCCAAAAGATATCGAACCTGGGGGTCTCGATTTTCGACGTCGAGAGAAACGAGGACGGGAGAATCCTGCAACTCCTCCCGCCCACACCGTACGAGAGCGGGGTGCCAGCGCAGAGGCATCACGACATCAAGGGAATTAATAATTCCCTCCCATACCACGAGCCCGCCAACCAGATTATCGAACGGCACATAGCACCGGAAGTGAGAACAGCGAGGATTGTACCGCCACAAGGCAGCACCTTGAGACGAACGGGATGGCGGCGGGCACAAGGTCCAGGATGGCACACCTCGACCAAGGCCCCAGCCAAAATATATACATTGTAAGAATATATTGGTTATAAGCATACCTTACCACGTCCCAAAGATATGCTTGTATCGAGAATACTCTGTACCACCTGCACTTAATCTTGTGCGGGTCAATTTCGGCAAGGGTCAGGGTGACCGTGGGCCGGCGGGGCGGGTACATGCAATGCTTATATGCATACAATAATGTAGCTCAGCTGGCAGTCGGTGCAAGTGCTGGATAGGGCTATCGGCGTGGCCCTACATAAAGCAGTCCCCGCTGATACACAAATCAGCATCGAGACACGACATTCCTTCGAAAACTCACCGAGACGTACCATCAACCAACCAACAACCACCAATCCCGCAAGGCCCGCCTTGTCGACACCAGCGCCACCTCCTTGTGTCTCTTTCCTCTGCTTCTTTCTTCTCCTGCAAACGAGGTGTTGCTAGGGGCGAGACTAGGAACTGCTGGCTTCAAGGCTGTCAGGAAATAACAAACATGTTTGTCTCACACTTACAGTACCTGCCACTCCCCTTGATTGTGCCACTGACCAATGCCCAAAGAATAATCGAGAGGCGGAAAGGGCTTCTAAAAGACTGTCCTTTCGACCACAATTTAACAAAAGTAAAGCAGTGCTTGGTTTGTTTACATCCACCCTCTTTATATCCGTCAAACCTGCAGAGTGGGCGAACTGGCAGCCACTCCGAATAGCACAACACAGGAGACTTATAGATAACCAGTTTGTGCCAACCGCCCACCCCTTCAAAATACCCCCAGCTTAGAGCAGCAAACTAACCAATAAATCGTTTGCTATCAGACCCCGACAATGAGTTTCCACTCATGCTTCCTCCGAAAAGACGCAATATCCGAGCCCGCTCTCACAGCCGTGTACGAGTCGAAGACCCAAGACATGAAGCTGGCCCCACCCACGCTGCCTATATTTGTGCATGGGTCATTAATGCTGCCAGAGATGCTCTTGATCTACCTTAACAAGGAGATAATCATGCAAGCTGGCGACTCTGCACTGGATATGGGGACAATGAGACATGCAAACGACCCATTGGTTGTTTGCCCAGCAACCATACATGGTTACCACCGGAGGCGATACAATGAAAAGCCTCTCGAGCCTCAGCAACCGCAAGCGGTCCAATCAGCCACATCTCCAGCAACCCGGGAAGAGGAGCCAAAGCCAAACCACCGCTCCTTTTCCAACCTTATTCGAAGGAAGTCCCTCCGCTGGGCACTCTTCCAGCGGTCTTGGGCCGAACGTGGCATCGCCTTGCCAGAAGCCGATCTGGGGACCGACTCTGTGGATGACCAACTTGGTGGCCTCCTCTTCCCATATGTCCTTCCCGGGCCAAACTTTGAATCAACTGTCGATGGCATACTCTTCTACCCAAGAAGCAAAGAAGAGTACGACAAATTCATCCAGACATTCAACAAGGATCACACGGATGAAGCTGATGGGGAGCCGATTGTGGGATTCCAGGTACTCGACGTGGAAGTCTTCCTCGACGACACCTTCGAGCAACGGGGAAGCCGAGCGGTCCGGGTAAAGGGCAGTAAGGTAAATCTTAACTGCTGGCATTTCATCAAGGACTTTGATCTCCACCAGCGTGATGACCCAAACCGCCTGACAAACTATCAAGTTCCTGACGTCCGACACTGCGCGCAACTCACTCCCGGCTTTCGAGACAATGCGGTGATCGAAAAGGTGTTCTATCCTGGTCGGTTCATTCACCCAGATGAAGAAGACAATACACTGACAACGTCACCGGCACTAGCGACTCTCTGGCGGTTGCCTACGATTTCCAGGCAGCCAATAATTGGTACCAGGAAACGAGGTTCCACGATTGTGAAAGCGATTGTGTTCATTGCCGGTACGGTCCCTGTGACCAAGACCGAGTGTGGTCAGATACCAGGTTCCACCGACGTAAGCTTGGATAATGCCGGAACCCATATACGGCAAAGCAGTCTTTCTCACCCACAATCTACTAGCTCTCTATCAATGCTAGTTGGATTGGCAAAAGGCATGGAGAGCAGAGGCCCGGAGGGGGTGGTGGGCGAGAACGGGGACGAGGATGTGGATGGGGAGGCAGTAATTGCGAGGAGGGAAAGAGCAGGCTATAACAGGGCGGGATTGTTGGTGAGTGGAGAGAAGTGGAGGGTGAGGGAGTTTCGCGAATTGGTGGCGCCAAGATTAGTGCTGGGGGTAGAAAACTTTCACCGAAGCAAATCCGAGATCGCAGTAGAAAATGGAGGAGGGATATTGAGAGGGCGATTGAGGAGATGGGGGAGTAACCTCTGGAAAAAGGGGGGGGTGGGAATAACCAAACCCGAGGACGAAAAACAAAATGCCCTCGAAGAAAAAGAAGAAACATTTGTCCAAGAAGATGAAAACAACAAGATCAAAATGGAAGGGGAAAAAGGGAGTGAAATAAAAGGGGCTGGAGAAACTGTGGAAGGGGTGGAGGTGAGGCAGTGGGGTGGTGGTGCTTGGATGTGGTCCCGGCTCTTTGGGGTGAGAGAAGAAACGAGGGAGATGGGAGATGTGGAGGTGGGAGTGGGAAAGGGGACGGAGAAGGTGTTTTCTCGGGATATAGGTGGTGATGGTTTGGCAGGATCCTGGTTTGGGAATTGGAGCGTTGGAGCCCCAAACGGGTTGGCATTTTGAGTGCTTTTTTTTCTTTTTCTTTTTTCTTTTTCCTTTATCCTTTTCATTACATTGAGCAAGGGGATGCTAACAAGACCCATATGATGGGCACAAAAAAAATGTCGCAGGAGACACTGAGCCCACCAAACCATGTCCCCGAAACGAGGAAGAGGCTAGAAGAGGAGGACAACAAAAAGGAACTTGTGTTTCTCTTCTCTTCCCCGCCTTCCCTTGCAACTTTGAGTTCAAGTTACTAAGGAGCAAGGGGAATGGTGGAGGAGGACTGGTCCGGATTCCCAGCTCCCGCGAGCCGACCGGGTTGCTAACGCCTCGAGCTCCGCGGTCTCAACCTGGCCGGCATGCTACCGACTCGGTAAATTTCCTGGCATACTGGAGGTTTTGGCAGGGTGGCAAAAGGAGGAATAATAGTACCAACAAGGTAAATGCCTAGACCTGTGGGGGTTGGGCTATTGAGCAGGAGGGTTCTGCACTCGTGTTGCAGCGAGCCGGGTCGAGTTAAAGAATTAACTGGGTACCAAAGCGGCGGGCAGGAGTGGTGCTGCACTCGTGTTGCAGTGGGCCGTTGGCCGGGCTCATGAACCCGGTGTCTAGACGGCGTACTTTCTTTTTGTTTTCTTCTGGATTCTGGATATCTATACCTGGAGGACAGCAATTCCCTACTGGAGCGCACCGCTGGCAACAGTCTCAACAATTCCGGATCTTTCTTTTGTGGTACCTAGCGGGTTCATGGTGGAGAAAAAGAAACCAGAGTGCGATCCTCAAAGTCTTCCTTTTTGTTTTGAGGGTTTTTCTTTAAAGAGAGCAGAGTGCGATTCTCTAAAACTCGCGCCCCTATTTTCACTAGAGACTGCTATGTCCAAAACTAGCCACAGACTCCCGACGTCTCAAACTCGGAGGACGTCCTATGTCTGGAACAAGGAGTGACTGCTATGTCTAAAACTAGCCGGGGTGTTTGGAGTGGGTGTTTGGTACCCGGAAATTGGGCTTTTTCTTCTTTATTCTTTTGGACGGAGGGGTCTTTACTTTTTGTTTAAGTTGCCCTTTTGAGATGGGGGTGAAGGAATATATGCGTCATGTGACCTTCGCAAATTGTCGACTACCGTATTGGGAAGGGGCCTTATTGTGGTTAGCGTTCTTTCCTAGTACATTTCTGTACGGTACGATATGTATGACTCAGCCTATATTCATACCTGTACATACACTTATAAATACAGTCCCGCCTAAATTTCTTTTGAAAAACTAAAAAGTCACCCACTCAACGAGTTTCCCACAACAGAGGAATCCACTTATCGCTTGGAAACGTTTTTTTTTCTTTTCCTCAAAAAAAGAAATATCGATTTTTGCTCTACAATATCCTCTATATACTAACTTACTAGTAACTACTCTATGTAGATCATGGTATAAAAGTTAAACAGACGTTTGACTTTTTCTGGCATGGAGAAAACGGTATGTGGGACAAGCGGGGGTTGTGTACCCATGTCTGCCCGGTATAATAATATCATAATATATCTATGGAATATGCACCACCGTTCATCTGGGGAGCACTAGCCATGATGTGACAGATGTGGACCGCATTCGGTATCATGCTTGGTTTCATTGCCGATGTAGCCTTCTGGAATATACTCTCTGATCGAGTCCCCGGACTAAACTGGCGATTGATGCGTTTTTTCATCCGCAATGGTTCCTCCTCCCATCTTCCTTTGCACCCAGGTGTACTTTTGCCCCGAATCCCCCCCAGTAGTATATGCTACAGGGCCGACACCGAGCCCGAGACGCCTTCACCTCCCTCGCACGTTATCCGATGGACAAAGCTACAATCCACGAGAGACATCTTTTACATGCATGCATAAATACACTCCTCGAAGCAGAGAATATAATCCAGAGTAACGGTAGAAACAGAAACAAAGACATATTCCAGATTAACCGGAATCGTCGGGGTGGGCGATGGTAGGTAGCATCTGAAATTGTCATGTTCATGTAACAAACACTTGTTATTCTTTCGTATATATTTGTTTCGGCTTTGCCCAGATGAATGCGCTTCTTCTTGCATCGATGGGGTTTGTTTGGGATTATTAATTTCGTCTTTGCGGTACCTGCGGTATATACTACAGTATATACTACGAGACGTTTTGCCGCTTGCTACGCTCGCGGAAGCCCTGGGGGCAAGAGCG
>Ga0307514_10002718_pt1 | contig 17866 bp, 17 predicted proteins | sample 16_EM_MG_FD_203088 | JGI IMG/M metagenome (GOLD analysis project Ga0307514, IMG submission 203088) | Populus trichocarpa ectomycorrhiza microbial communities from riparian zone in the Pacific Northwest, United States - 16_EM | ecosystem: Host-associated > Plants > Roots > Unclassified | place... | reverse complement strand
AATTCAACTGCGTTGGCTACCATAATTAAGGAATTAAATAAATTGCCCGCGGGAGGCATATGCTGCCCACGAGCGGCCCAGAACATATATTCATAACCTATTCTCAATTAATATTGTCTTGCCCCCTCTATTGGTGGTAACCAACGCGGTGATAATATTTAAAGTCTGGTTTGGTATGTATAGCAGGGCTGGATATATTTGCCTCGGGTTCAAATGCTTGAGATCATTTTACTATATGCCAACTCCTGTTATAGACCGAGGCTTTCTCATGATGTACTAATGTCTACCATCCATAGCCTAAGGATGCACGCCTGCATAGTACCCCTGTAGGAACACCCTCAGAGGCCACTCTGTGATATCATGAAAGCATAGTATTCTAGATAAATGCATGGCTATGGAAATAGGTACGATCTACAAGCTGGTAACCCTCACGTCTCGCTAAAATCGACTTAATACCTAATATCTCCGCTTTGCAATATGGCCTTCCTAATATCCTACCTCCCCCTTCCTATCCCTCTCTGTAGGCTAGGTAACCTGGTAACTAGTGAATAGACACTACAGAGAGCCCAACCGGGGGTCCATATTTATGTGAAAGTAGCACTGGAGGGAGGCTCTGCAGGATGGCAAAACGGGAGCAATCGTCAGCAGATTCTCTCCTACCAAAGAAATATGCCTACAACAGATACAGTGGCCATTGTGAGGTTTGAGGTGCACATTTGAATAGTCTGTTTAACTTGCTGTATACAGTGTAATTGGGTGAGAGGTACGCCGGGTAGAGTGCTGTAACCCGTTGATAGGGTCCCACTTGCAGCCGGCACTGCACACTGCCTATAGATTTCATCGCGTATTGTATTGTGCGCTCCGTACAGAACTTGCGCGGTGGTTCCAAGCCATGACATCACCGGCCGGGTGAGACCCCGTGCCTTGATGGGCCCGCGCAGGGCCCACAGGGACTGTACCCTCTCCTGCACACAGATTATAGGCTATAGGTACCTGCAAGCGTCCCCCTCCAACCACAATTATCTTGACAATTACCCAGCGATAATCCATTGTTCCACCTGGTGCCTGAGACCTACGACGCTTTCACCACTCCACCCTTGAGCTCTTGAAAGACAGCAAACACCATTCTTCCACCCGCACTATACCCCGCACTATAGGCTGCACCATACCCCGCACTATACCCCGCACTATACCCCGCACTACACCCGAGTATAGAAGCTTCTGCCACGCCACGTTTTCCAGCATGTCTTCACCACTACTGCGAGTTGCGGTCGAGAACCGCGCTAAACTCAGGCGCAGCGAGGAGGAGCAAAGACGTACATCCGGAAACAGGGACCAGGCTCCCGTTCCCGCTCCGGGCGCAGCACCTTCCCACTCAAAGCACGCCCCGACAGCCCACAACTCAGGCCCCTACGACGACTTGGGTATGCCTACTTCGTCGAAGCAAAGACCGGTCAACAGGGGATTGGGGCGTAGTACACTGGGTGAGTTGAAAGACAGACTGCGCAAGATGTCGCAATTCTCAGTAGAGAAATATAATCCTCCTGCCCTTCGTTCTCTGCAGCCACCGTCGGCAGAGACTTCCGCATCCGAGGACTCACCCAATACAGCGGATACTAGTCTCGAATCGTCTGACACCGAATATGAATTGCCCGCCAAAGAGGACAAGGCAGCAGCGGAGGACAATGTAGCCCCCAAAGCACCACCCTCTGGTTCGGCCAAAAGCAACATGCAACCACCAAAGCCATGCCCGGTCCCCACCATGCCTATCCTCACCCATCACTCCGAAGAGAAGGAGAAAGAAGAACGAAGGATTGAAGCATTCTACGAAACCCTCTCACGCAACCTCCCGCGTGGGACTATCTATGTGACCTATTTGAGCCGCCTGCCTCCAGACTGGAAACGCCCTCTCTACCAATGTGGGGACGGTGAATGTCCATTTCACAGTGGTGAGAATGGGGGTCAAGTCGTGCGTACTCACTCAGCGGGAACTCGTTATACTGGGGGAATGCTTACTAAATTCCACAGTACAAATTTGCTCAACAACGGGAGTGCGAACGGGCTATTGATCTTAAAGAGAGGAGAATGCTCGCCCCACCAAAGGTGAAGTTTCACTGGCAGCTCCATTCACACTACACGGTTAAAGAAGCATCGAATCTTCACACTTCGGAGGTACAATTTGCCTACCCTACGGTGTTGGGGGATTATAGTCCAACAGTGGAAAGGCTACTCCACGTATACGGACAAGGGCTGGGGGTGAGGGGCTCGGATTGGGGTGATGAGAGTAAACTTTGGGAAGACGACAGCGAGAGTGATGACAGCAGAACTGAGGACACAGGGTACGAAACAGACCTCTCAACCCACATCCATCGGATCATGGAAGTGCCCCGTAGGGTTCCTGTTACGGGGATTACTCCTACATTCAAGAAGAAGAAATCGATCATCTCGCAACGCAACCAACGACGCAAGTATATTCGATCTGCTGCTCGTGAGGGCACGGCTCTTGAAGACAACGTTGTCTTCGCCAGCAATGAAGATGATGACGACGATATCTTTGATCACAGTGGCTAAACAATCACATAGGCAGTCTGCCCCACTGCGCGCCATAGTCCATTCAGCCTTGCAATTGGCCACCCTCGTTTCTCTTCCATTCCACCTACCAGATCCCGAAGTGTTCTCACAGCGCTCACATGTTGCTAGCCATTGCGTTATTTCTCCAGTTTGTGACTTTGTGATATTCTTTCCTTCAATCATCCAAGCTATCTCTTGATATCTGTCTTTGTCTTGGTTCACTACTTGGTTTTCATTTTGATCAGCTTGGAGAACGAAAAAAGAGTGGCCCGCGTTGGGTCGGGAGAAGGCCGTTTTGTGCTCCTGTTGTTTGTTTCCCTCCCTCGAGCTTTATGATTGGTGACGTCTCTGGCGTATGGGGAGGTGTGGGTGTGTGGTGGTGGTGTGTGTATGTTATACTGGCTCTGCTACAATCAACTATATTTTTGCCAACCCTGGACCTGGGTGGTGGGGTGAGGTGGCGAGAGGGTAGCGGGGACTAACCGCCATGCAGTTTCACAGGTACGTACATTCCTTGGAATGTATGTTCGATTGGAGTAACTAGGTGGGTTGGTTGTGCTCGCCGTAACTAAGCTTCAGTGCGTTGACATTACCAACAACCCTTGGTCGCTTTATTCGTTACAAAATTTGGTCCTTGGTTAAAAGTCAAGCAAACTCACATGCAGGTGGTGGCAAGGAATACGGGGCACTCGGTCTTTCACAAGTCTCAACCCTTCACCTTTGCAGCTACTATGAAAATTCGGCAGACGGCATTGCCATGGTTCACTGACAGGGGAAGTTATACAGGCTAGGGTTTACTTCAACTAGGTGCACGCACGAATAACTCTGCCAAAGACACGCTGGCCCGTGACCCAGTGTAATATACCAGGAGGGAAGCAGCAAGAAGGGGGACAATCTGCGAGGCCTGTAAGATTACGAGGTAATGAACGGGGGAATTGTCGCCGATTTGTGAGTGCAGATATGCAGCTATATTGAGCTTGATAGCTAGAATTATTGAATTTTCGAACTTTGACGAATCCTCTAAGGAACAGAACCCGAAATACATGCGGAAAACCAGCGCTTATATACTTTGTCCGTTCTGGACGACTTTCCCCGTGGGATACTTGTCCTCGCATATCTCACGGCTTTCCTCAGGGATTTCCAATGGCTCCTTTGGCCTGGAAGCGAGAGTATTCCAACAAGGCCTCACCTTCTTACACTTGGAAGTCCCCCATACCCATATAGGAAGAGGGAAATGGAAGATCACTGAGGCTGGGAAGAGCAAGGATGTTGGGATGTTGGGAGGTCGGGGCATTGGGGTGAAGGAGTGGGGGGCGCGTTTCCTGGTGAGTTATTGACTATTGCGATGAAGCTGACATTTACGAACAGGGGCCTGCCTGGGACTCGGATCGAAGAGAGGAAACTGGGGATGGGGTCTCAAGCTTGGAACGTAAATTGGCACCCGGGATAGCTATATGCGTAACCGTAGATGGATCTCAGGGTAATGAGTAGTATGGGTGGATTCTTGCAAAACAGAATCGGCCAACCGAGGAGATTAGCGTATTCAACAGAGCAAATCGTTTGCCGACTACCTGGGTATGGCATTGCGGAGATGCATATCTTGGGGCTTTGGGGCTGCGACTTTCTCACTTTTGGTTTTTTTCACAGTTTAGGAATGTCCCTCGCGATTGCCAACCCGCGAATGAAAGGCAAGGTATCCAAGCGGTGCGCTGAAGTTCTACCCGCACAGTTTTGGAGTACCCGCATACCCGCCTCAATCACAAACCTATCCCCCACCGCACTGAATCAACGCTTGGACTTGCCTCGCCTCTGCGGGACTTTCGCACAGGTGGAGATATCTGGCATGATCACCTCCCACAAACTATTTGGTTATGTTACTTACAGTGAGAACACCTAACTAAGCTCTAGGCTACCACCAGCGCAGGGCGGGCCAGGGCTGATAATTGGTATGTATATGGGACTCCTTGTGTTCGGGGATTGAGTTTGGTGAATTGGTGAGGCGGTTAAGGGTCACAGAAATAAGCCCAGAGTGGGACTTCATCTCTTAGGAGACATGTGTGAAGAAATTATTCGCCAATTGGGGGTTTGGGGTTTATTTCACAGCATCGCTGGTTGGGGTCCGTACACCCTCAGATTAGGAAACTTACTCGCTTAGTACAATCAAGAATACGCACCTTGTTATAGCAAGACTCCAGGCAGTGGATCACCTGATGAAGACCTTTTACTTCAAGAACCTACAATGGAAACACTAGTTTTTCAATTGATATAAGTAAGGGATCAAAGATACAAGAGAATCGATTTCGCACCCTAAATACCACTGACCTGCCCGGGAATTGGGCCATTCCCAAGCAGGTCAGTTTGTCCGGGAATATTCCGGGGTGGGTAATATACTGGGCAGCTGCTCCCACTGCTTTTGACGAATATCTCGCAACTGGTTCAATCGTTTTCGGCTTTCTTACCAAAAATAGCGAGATATTCGGACGACAAGTGGGACATCAAAAACGAAATGAACCGCATTGAAGGAATACCTGATTAGCAATGATTGTGCACTTTCGAAAACACCCAGCATGGCGCAACAGGCTGTAGCAGTAGGCAATCAGGAGATTGTTTTAGAATGATATAATTGTGAATACGGAGTACACATTTATCATTGCTTTATGGGGACGTTCTAAGACTTTCAACGCTATTAATGAGCGATATCTTGGTATTGCGAAGGCGGAGGTATTGTTTGCCCTGTTATTTAAATACGGTCTCAGTCTAATAATAATAGGTTGAATGGTTCCTCAAACACTTTGCTCGAAATCCACCAGCAACAAGAGCTCTGCTCCAGCCAATTGTTCCTGTTTTTGAATTCAAAACAATGAAGTTGCTAACGTTGTTATATGTTGGATATCATTATTTGGTCCACCACGTATTTTACAATATGATCATGATAAAGGGTTCAAAGGCGCTTTACTTATTTTAGTGCAAGAGTATGGAGTTCTAATGATACATGGCCGTCCGCGTCACCCCCAAAGTCAAGGTCTTCCAAACAGGGTAAAAGAATCCGTGCCCGGTTGGCTGTAACAGGGTTGGAGACGAGGTTACCACCATTATGAATTCCCAGGTGTTATACTTTAAATTATAGTTGTTTTGCTAATATATCATTCCACAACTGGTTTTACTCCTTAAGAAATTGGTTTTAAACAGAAGATTCGGAGTTTACCATTACCGAAGTCTCAACGACTTGCCCTTCCACTGCAAAATGAAGACGGGGAGATTATTACACTACCTAGAATGGCAGCAGGACAGTAGGGCAAGGGGACCCCATATATAGATAATGCAACTACCTCTCTACCAGAATCACCAGAATCACAGCCGTAAATACATTGTTCTTTAAACCAAACACAGCGAGGTCAACATACTGCTGATCAGAATAAAACTGATGAAGATCAAACTGATACCCACCAAACAGATGATAAGATGAGGGTTTTCCAAGTGAAACGGAAGTTTAAGGGCTCCAGCTGTGAAGAGTTACTTAATGGAGTTCAGCAAAATACTGCTAAAAAAGCCTGCCACACTATGGTTCGGCGATATGAACAACAATACCAAATCGAGGTTTTTGAGATCGATGAGCGGTGAGCCGTGAATACAATGAAGGAAGTGCTATATGAGAGAGAAAAAGAGAGGTAAGAGCTCTGTATTGTTCTGTTATATGATAATGTACTGTTTGGTACCAGAAGGAGAGGAGGTACGTGAGCCATATATACGTACATGAATTCTTCCTTGAATAATTACGTGACAGATACAAAGAGTCTGGGCACGAGAATGGGAAATAAACTCATGTGTGAAAAAACATATGAAAGGTAAATAAGCTCGCATACGTGAGGCGCACATGTGGAAGTGAATAGATTCAAGGTTGACAGGTCGGTTATGACAGTATAGGCAGAATGATATGGAATATTCTAACAATAGTAGCGGAATTAAACTCCGTTGTATGTCTGCAATGGAGCTTCCCCACATCATGGGGGATATCCTTCTCACAGTTTAAACCTGGGTATCAGGTGTCTTCGACTCAAAGTGCTCTGTATTTGGCGGCATATGCAAGCCGGGGCCTAAACAAGCGGGTTAGCAAGTAAGTACCCAGGGTTCTTTTCACATGCGGCGGTCTTTGTGTTGGGAGATCCAACGGCCCATAGCACGTGATATGCTGCCACTTGACGTAAAGTTTGTACCAATACTAAATGTGCCAACCTTCATTTGGGCATTTGCATCCATAACAGAAGTCCCATCAAAAACCACTACCACATTACACAACCATCACTCACAACCTACTTCCAGGCTGCTACTATATTTATATTCCGAAAATGCCACCCAAAAGAGCAGCCAAAGAGAAGCAGAAAAAGGGAAAGTTTAAGAAGAGGAGAAATAGGGGGTGGCAATAAGGAAGGGAATAAGCAATACCAGCGACTTACCCAGCCATAGCAAGACTTTGTCTGGAGATCTACAGTGGATTCAGGTAATATATGTAACAGTGTTGCATTTTAAGCGTCGAATAGATACTAAATTTAAGAATAGGCGCATTCGCTATATTGTTAAGGTGAATAGAAGTCAACATAGGGTGCAAAATATAGCGGAAGAAGTACAAGAGCATATAAGGAAAGCAAATTATAAGCATAGCTGATAGACTCTTCAACTGCTAAAAGGAAGGTGGCATAGGAGAGTTGTAGAGAGAAAAGCAATGAGAAAAGATCTCAGACAGTTTGATTGTCTCAATTAAAGAGAGTGAAGGAGAATATTGGAGGGGAGTTGAAGGGGATTATAGAAACGGCTAGACAGTTGATAGAGAGGTTGAAGGGAACGATGCGGGGTGGGACTGCGTATTGTTACTGGGCTATGTTCTTAGCTATGCTCATATCTGGCTTCCTTGGTTAAATAGATCCAGCTGGTGGTTGATTGCGCTGTAGCAGCTAGTTGGTTCTGCGCTTTGCCAAATGTCCTGCCATTCAAATGGTGCATGAAAGCATATTTTGCATTGACAATTATAATTGGCAATAGTGACTCAATGGATATTCGAACATCGCTTAATCCATACATGTATACTCTTTTTGAAAGCTTGTGCAAAACTCTACACAAGGACAGCTCACTCTCTATGTCTTCCGCTCCTCCTGTGCTCATCCTCTATAAGTACCGAGGTCGCTCGCAAGCAAACCCCCTCCAATCAGCCCTGCAATCACCCTCCCCGCCGCTCAGCCAGTACAAAGTTCCGAGAGAGGCAAAGGAGCTAGCTCCATAATATCCTGATGCTTTGGGGATCCAGCGGGGCCTTTGTGGTCAGTAAAAATGCCCACCCGCCCCAAAAGGAAGCCTAGCATAAGCAGGAATAGGGCTCCACAGAGTAGTGGTGTGGGGCATCGCCAGGGGCCCTAGTGCGGTATTCCACAGGCAGTCTTGCGATCCAGGGACTTAGGCGCTTGCGTGTTCTATACCGCGGCGGTTTGTGGGGCCAGTTACCATCCTAGTGACTGCCTTACTGCTGGGTGTATACTGTGGGGCGAAAAGTTGGAGGGTCTATGATATTCCGGAGCCATTGGGACCCCAATCTCCGTGCAGACGAGAGGCAAATTTCTGTGCAGTGTTATTCCCGTTTCCAGCCTCAGGCCATGCTAGAAACTATTTCAGGCTGCACGCAGGGCTACATAACATTTGTATCCTGTTGGTTCGAGGGTATTGGAGTGGGAGATGCGAGTGGTCTGGATAACTAGTGATACCCTGGTATTTCGTCCAGGTAACCATGAAATATGATGGAAAAATAGTAGGTCAGCGAAACTGCCGCAACTACGGGGGCAATGGGGGTCTGACTGCTTTGGGGGCTCCGCCTTGGGTGGTGGTACTGGGGTTCTGGTTTTTTGGTTTCTTTTAGTAAATCATAGACGGTCGACGAGGGGCCGCGTAAGATTCGTGACAGCCAGAATCTCGCTATTATCGATATAAGCATATATCTGTTATAAGCATACCCCTCACATACAAAAGGGTACTCTACGAGCGGTTAGCATGCTACTTTTGGCTTAGTCACATCCACACGTCCGAATGGGCGCTAGCATGGTGCTTATCGATAAGGGGACTACTCTAAAATGTCACATCTAGAGCCATATGTTTGCACCGGGAGTTTCGGAGGAGGGTCGTGCCAACTAGACAAACCGGGAGTGCTCCACCCAGTTCTTACTTTCTTGCCTGCAGTCAATTAAGCCTCTGCAGCCCGCCCTATAGCCTAGGCTCTATAGCCGTATGGACTTAAAAGAAAAAAAAAAACTCTCTGCAGTGCTTGATACAGATAAGGATCGAATAACCAAAAACTCCATACAAGCACCACAGCAGCTATAAGTGTTCTCGAGACACTCCTGCTGTATTCCCTGAAGTCTAGTGACGGTAGCACAAGTCAGTGGGGGAGGCAATGGCAGAAGTGTCGAACAGAGAGCTATATATATCAACAGAATGCAAAGAAAACGCAGCGGAGGATCACAAAGCTCTTATAATGGACCTAATGCCTATGTATTTCTTGTCTTATTGTTGATACCTGTAATTTTCTCCTGGTACATATATGCATATATTCACTATAAGCATATTTCTTCTGGTCCAGACCGTATGCGTATAACGAGAGCTTAATTATTGTAGCCACATTCTTCAACCCAAGCCAAGGCATATACATGCAGCATGCGCCGGCTGCGGGTTGATGACTTCTGTATATTCACCTTTGAGGAGCCGTCATCATACCGCTCTGGCAGCCAAATAGACACAGCTTCACCTAGCTAATCCTCTTTAACATGGTGAATGTGTAAACCATAACTTTAGGTGTAACTTTCCTTGATAAAGATCACTTAAACTTTCCCAGCACATTTGTGAAATGTTTTCACCTCTATGTGGAAATCAATATGGATACAGTAGTTACCCACAATGTTTGCGTTCGGCGGGGGCGGACCGAGGGAGGAGAGTCTGATTGGGTCACCAGATGTAAAGGAGGGCGGTGGTCTTGCTTTATATATATATATATATTAAAATAATCATTAATCGCATTCATCCTATCTAGAATATGGCGATGGACATAGTCTTGCTTTAGCCACGTGGGGGACATCACAAAGTGAGAAACGTTAAGCGCATCACCCATAGTGGTCATAGCCGCTATGCCGCAGAAACGCCAAATCAACCAGCAAATGGTGAAGTCAATTGCTATAAGGAAACTGCGCTAGTGGGAATACTTTCAGGCGAAATAGGCCCTGGGAACAAGCTGCAGAGCCTCATTTGTGTCATTTGTGTATATAAGTCCCGCACCCCCACCGCCAAACATGAAGGAAAGGTCGAAACAATCTGCAGTCAGTCAATGCCAACACATTCATAGAATATTCCAAATCCATACAATATCAGGAGATATAGACCGTATCCCCCCCTCATGAACTTCAATTGACTGTTGTCATCTCCTGCAGTGTTCACTAGGCTTGCGCTGAGATCCATGCTAACCACCATCCCTCGTCCTCTGAGTTGGTGGTACGAGAGCCAGCATTATAGGTAGCAGTCTCTGTAATACGAACCTCCGGTTGGCATATATACCATGATGGGGACAGCTGTGCCCGCCACTGCCGCTCTTGGGAATGATCATATCCCGCCGCACCCGGAACTCCAGTTTACCCTTTCTGCCACCGACAGTCAGGCAGGGGAGCAACCCGCCGCGTCGATGGTGCCGAAGGCTGGCCTCCCTCCCAAGAAGAAAAGGAGGGGCGCAGGCGCGCCATGGCAGACCCATGTTGCAGTAACCCCAGAGGTGACAAGCGGCTACGCTTTACGAAAACGGAAGTCACCCCTGGCTATTGAAGCCCCAAGCGCACCAGCCACAGTAGTAGCAAAGAAGCGAGCGTGTAGGAAAGTTGTCAACATAAATAAGCCACAGAAGTCACCAGTCCTAACTCAAGAACATCCCGCGAATCCTGGGGCGAGCAAGTCACCTCCAGCGTGTGAAGGCCCTAGTATCCTAGCTACACCAACACCGAAGACGCGACTCCGGAAGAGAGCGACAAGGCCCGGAGGTGGGTCAGTATCAGCTCTGGTAGCATCTCCAGAAGGTATGCCCGTGGTGGCAGGCGAAACTAGTAGCTCTGCCAAGCTGCAAAATGCTGTGTCCCCAAATAACAACCCGAAACCAAATAAGGGGAAGGAGCGGGTAAGAGACTCACCTGTACCTCCTAGCTCCATCGTGGGAACCCATCACCACAACCTCTTGGCCCTATCTGTCCCGGGAAGCTCTGATGGAGATGACTGGGATGCAGTGGAAACTATAGAAGACAACCAGAGCTATGCGGAGGCCGAGGGAGAGGGAACCGGGGAAGATGATTGCATTTGTTCCGAGCTCAAATTGACAGAGGAGGGAAGACTTATTGTGCCGTTCACCAGTTTGCTGCTCAGTGAAAAATCAGTCGATATCTGTGCTTGTGGCAAGATACTCGATGGGGATCGGGGAATACCGGCTGTTTGGATGGGGCAACAACCAGACCCACGAGAATTTCTATTAGGCGGTTTCACGGATACACAACTTGAGCAAGCCCTGAGGGATCGGGCAGAACACGAACAAGGCAGGCAAGGTTCACCCGAGCCCGAATATCTGACATCGATACAACAAACAAGTCTGGATCCATGGCAACAAGCTGTTAGAGAATACGCTGATCAGTTTCACGAGCAAGTTTATGCAGTTGAACAAGTTGGACGGAGTATCTGTGCACTATACGAGACCATGGCTGCTGAGTGTGACAACTGCCGGAGGCAATCGAGGAAGCTGATTCGACTATGGGAGCATAGACGGGATATGATTTTTGACCATGGGCATGCTGCATTTGGTATTTTGGATGTGAATAGTCCTGATATAGTAAAGGGCGAAGACCATGTATTCCTTGAATTGAAGAGAGCAGAGGCGAGGGCACGACGTCAGGAGGAAGAGGCGCAGGCTCGGGAGATTGCATATTGGCAGAAGCTGGTTTCGTAGTGCGACTCCTGCAAGGGGACTGAGGCAAGACAGGGGGGGGGGAGGGGTTGAGAAGCTCTATGGCATTTATGGCCTGAGGAGGGGGGGGGAACAGGTTGCAGGGGTCCCACTAGAGGCTTACGACGAAATTTAACGAACCTGCGATTTACCTAAGTGCTGTGAATACTTTGGTGGAATGCACCACGGTGGCAATGATAGTGGCGGACCCCGGGGTAGTCTGATTTCACGCTCCGACATCTACAGATTTGTACCAAGGGGGTGGCGGGAGAGATATCTACGGCTTGTGAAAGGGGGGAGGGGGAGATATCCAGCTCCAGCACATGTCACACAGTGTGAGAGAAGAACAGAGGCAACCTATATCACAACGCTAACCCAGATCGCCTGGACCCTTGTGGACCACGGAAACATTAACTGCACGGCCTTCAATTGAACCCCGAAAACGGGGAAACTTCACTGCTCCGACACCGAGGTGAGAGCGGCTATTTCTTAGGGGTGAGGGGGGAACACCACCAGAGGTCGAGGGGTATTTCTCCGACGTGAGGGGAAAGGAGCCCTGGTGCTTTGTAGGTGTTCCGTAGCTGGATACTCATGTTGTTTGATGGTTTTGTGGTTTTGTCCCGATGTCACTGCCGATGTGGGCACGTTCTTGAGACTTGATGTTCTACGGCTATTGTTTACGTATTACTGTTTTGTTGGGTACATCTTCCTGTTGGGTGACTATTTAATCTTCCCACCCATTGCTCAGTACCTTCTTTTGATTGAATCATGTTATACTCCTCGACTGCCCACCACGCACCTTCCCCCTGCTAGTTGAATTAGTCTAGTTGGCACAGCACCCGCTGCCCTATAGCCGAACGTTCGCTGAATTGCTCACTTTCTCTGGCGATATATATCTGGCGCAGTCACCTTCCCGGCTGCAACTGTTGGGTACCTTAGGGCCTTGATAAAGTGCGGTCCGGTGTTTCCTGTGACAGAGTGGATACAGCTGGGTGGGTCAAGGCTATCTGGAGAGGAATTCCTCCGTGATGGGTCAAGGAAAAGGGAGTGGGGATGATCAAGGGTTTCGAGTGGGGTATTATAGTACGATTATGCTAACTGTAGCACCGAATTCTTCACTACCAAGTATATATATTTCCCGAGGCAGCCCAGTTTCTCTCTACTTCCCGTCCCCCTCCCCTGGTTCATGCATCCAACTGCCGTGCCCTGTTGTTACCGCTTCCCGCCGCATCTGTTTCTCAGGTTCTATTCGTGCCCTCCCATTATTTTTTGAACCCACCGGAAGTCCTCTACGCTGCCTGCTCTGATGATAACAGGTTGCATTCTTTTTTCTTTTGGCCAATATTATATCGTAGCACCTGCAAATATAGATTCTGTGTTGTTCTCTTGTTTCTTCTCTCATTTCGCCTGCTTAGCAAGCACTGCCTTGCACCTCTCGACAAAGTACGAGATGATTACTCTCTGGCTGCTGTGGCGAGACTGCCGGTCCTGCAGGTGGAGATGCAGACAGAAGTGGTATCTATTCATGGGTACAGCCCCGTAAGCACTTGCAGCGACTCCCTTGTTGAGATCCCGCGCTCTACCTCGTTATACAGGCTCGGCACATCAGTCTGCCCCCTCTGTTAACCCTGCGCCCCAATTCTTCAGCACAGTGTGTGACTGCCGAATCTCCCACGCCGAGATAGTATGCCACTATCCGCTGGTTGTTTTGGTAGTCTGCTGGCTCGGCTGGTTCGCTATTTGGGCAGTATAAATGCCCATCTTCCCTCTGCGTAATTGGCAGCTTTGGCCAACCACCCTACATCTACCCCTCTTTTCTGGGCCCTTTCCCCACGCTCAGCCAATTCACCCACAGTACATTAAATCATCAACCAATCCGGCCTCGAGAGGGACCACAGTGAGGCTGTTCGTTAGGGACTCCTTACAGGCGATTTTCTGGCGTTAATTGACTGGGTAAGCTGTTCTTCATTGCCTCAAGGTTCCCTTGTTTTGTGTTTCTCTCAGCTAATGCTGGCTTGTTCTGCACCACAAAGGGATACCCACATTGGCTTTCCTATTGATTGGGTCAGTGCATTCATCTCTCTGGCCTGTTGGGTACTTGCTTTCTTGTGAACTCTGTCAACTCTCCCTAGGTTGGCCCACCCTCGTAGTATCTTTTGTGATTGAACTGACCATTGCTATCACTCCATACAGGACCACTTCGTACTATCAACTATTCAACGACTCCACTTGAGTATCTAACGAACTCTCAGTAAGTGCCCTGTCAACCTTTCTAAGAATCCGCCATGTGAAGCACGTGACTTACCCTCTTCCTTCCTGCCACCTAGAGTCCGAAAATGCCGATCGTAACCCGCTCCAGGGCGAGGAGGGTACACTTTACCCCAAAGCCCACGCCTAAGCGCAAGGCAATTGGCAGTGCTCAAAGGAAACCGCCAAAGACACCAAAGAAGAGTAAGCTCTCCCGTGGGAGGTTGCCACACAGTCTGGAAGAGTCCCCTTCCGGACAAGGGCACCACCATACGTCCTTACCCCTTACAGGGTCCCCAGTGGACTTTGACGAAGTGCCGCCCGGTGCTAGCCCATCTCCTACGTCTCTGGTGTTGCATAAGCGATCCCGCCGCTCGGGTGTATCGCTCCTTCAGCGAAGATTGTCAGGTGGGCCCGTGCGTGGTTACGCCACAGAGGAGATGAAGTCCTCTCCGCCAGTCGTGGGGATGAACACTGTTAGTGGCGGCGATGGTGAGGTCGCTTCAGACCTTCAAGAGAGTGAGGATGATGGCGAGGTCGCTCCAGACCTTCAAGGTAGTGATGATGATGAGGAGGTCGATTCAGACATTCAAGGTAGTGGCAATGATGGAGAGGTCCCTTCAGACCTTAAAGAGAGTGACGATGATGACGAGGTCACTTCAGACCTTAAAGGCAACGGCACGTCCGCACTCACGAGTCATATGGAAATGCATCCCACCCAATCCAGTCATTCAAGAAAGCGAAAGGCCGACAGTGGTAGATCATCCGATCCAACAAAGACACACCCTCATAAAAAGAAGAAGGTGGAGCAAAGTGGCGCGAAGACTGGAAAGGCGAAGCAGGAGCCTGTGAGGCACCAAACTCCCAAGAAGGGTCCTCCCAAGAAGAAATCCGCAAAGAAGCCAAAGGCAAAGAAACTTGTCAAGAAACAGCCTGCTAGACAGGCCAAGTTAAACAAGGGCAAGTAACATTACCACGTCTCCTGGGTATTTCTTGTTCCCCTGGTTCCCCACCATGTTTCTTTTATGCGGCTTCCATTCTGAGTGCGATTTGAGTGGTTGGCGATTGGATTGATGACTCTCCTTTGATTGCACTGGTTGGTCACACAGCCTTTCCCTTTCTCTCACTATCAATCTTTCCTATTTTTTGCTATTTTCTGTGTTTGTTCACAAAGAACTTTTGCTTGCCAATCTCCTCTCCTCTGCTGAAATTTCTTTTCGGCAGTTTACCACTGCTCTAGGGCCCTGTTTGAAAACCACAATGTTTCGTGAAATAGATGACAATGTTTTCGTTCACCATATCCGAGACTCAGATGTGGGTGGTCGTCATGTTGTTTCTTAGGTCCGATTTGTAGTGAGAGGTATCTTTTTGCTCTTGGGGATTTTTAGTTCACGGCTGGCGTGCCGCGGTCAACAATCAGATTATCACTTGTAGTTCTGTGCACTGAATCTCGGACTTACGTGAGCATGAATGTCTAAGCCACCGCTGGCAAAGTCAGTGATGTAATTGCACTAGTGCCTGTTACCCTGAGATGCAGCTGTAACCCAACCCCTACCGTCTCTGCATCTTCTTCGCCCCCCGTGATATTTTTTTTATTTAAATAATCATTACTCGCATTCAGCCTATGTAGACTATGCCGAGGGACCGCATCCCCCGAGTGGAAACCCGGCAAGGAAGTCTCTCAACCACTGGGCCGATCCAGCCTCTAAAAAAACCGCCCCAAGAAAAGAAGAACTACTACAAAATCGCGCAGGTCACACATCCCCAAAAAAGCGCGGGTAAACAAGAAAAATTCTTAGAACAGCGCAGGTAACAAACATCGTGGGTGTCAAAACTCATCCCCAGCTAAGAACAGCGCGGGTAAACCAAAATAACACACAAAGAATGAGATGCGCTGGTAGAAAACTATCCCATCCCCCCCACTAAATAACCGTGCCGGTGATAACACGCCAACCCAATTATCAACGATCCCATTCATAGCCGGTGGTGCAGAACAGCCTCCTCCCCATCCGTAACTTCATAACTTCCACCGGGTCTCTCACTGTATATGACTAGGGAGGACGCCTCCTGCCCCCTCCTGTCCTCTCGCAACAACCACCGAATCCCCACTATACTCACCCCCCTATTGTCCTCTTTGATCCACCTCCGCATGGTGCCTGGCTTATACTTTAGTGGGTCATGCACGCCAGAGCTGTAAAGGTAGGGGTCTTGTAATTTATAAGGACTTAGTAATAAGTCATATACTTATAAAATATCAAGATTAAATAAAGATAAAGTGATAAATGTGTTGAGGGTAAGAGTCCCGGAGGGACTGAGGAATTAACTGGTTGATCTCTTGTATTGAAGTTGTTAACTACGGAATGATCTGAAGAAAAGAAATCTCAATCTTAACGGGAAAACAGGCCCCTTAAATACTATTCCAAAATCCTGCCAAGCTAGTCTTTCAAAGACTATTTGGTCTTCCAAAGCGCAACCTGACTTTCAAAGCGCAACCTGACTTTCATAGCGCAAAATTAAAAATAGGATTAGATCAGATAAAGAAATAAATCATGTGCGCAAAAATAATCAGATTCTATGAAATCCTCCTATGAAGGTAGTGTCGCTACCTTGTTACATAATCCTTGTAAAATATATGAAATTGTAGTCTTCCCCGGTGGTCAACTTAGCTAAGTGTATGGAAGAGATAAGAGAAGTGCAACGAACTTATGTCTTCCTTACAAGAGCTCGTGTGGTCGGTGGTCTCCGGGGTAGGTGCCTTGAGTGGAGCCGCATGCATGACCAAAGCTCGTGTGGTCGGAGGTCTCTCAAGGTTGGGCTTTTCTGTCGGTCTGTCCTGTCCCCGCTTCGCCTGCTGCTCTTGCCGTTGTGTTGGCGGTGTTGCTTGGGCGGCGCCGTGTCGTGAAGATGTCCGCTGTGGAGTCGCCTGCCGTCCCTGCTTCCTCTGTACTGGCAGTGTTTGGACGGCAGCTGCCGCATACTGTACCAGCGGTGTTTGAACGGCAGCTGCTGCGTACGTGCGTGTCGGGGGTGTCGGCGGCGCATCCGTTGCCGCGCTGGTGGTGATTATCCGCTCCGTCTGTGTGGAGACCTCGCCAGTAGCCCGTTTTTTCCTCGTCTCGTACATGCCTCTTACCTCATTCAGCCCCTTCGGAAGTTCCAAACACACATCTTCCATGCAGCAGATTTCTTCGACATCCTCCTCCGGGTGCAAGTCGACCACCCACATCAGAGCGATGGCTTCCACGTGGTGGATCCAAGCAATACGAAGATCACTCCCTGAACGTCCCCGGGTTCCATTTTGTCAGTGTTCCGGGCCCCCCGCGGGAGCGTACGGGAGCAAGCTATCTGCTAACAATCTCTTTTTTTTTGAAGTCTTAGATTCCGGCTTACGGCTATGATGCTTTACTGCCTAACTAGGAAATGCGATAATATGCAGAATGAAATAAATAGGACTTTTTTTCTTTTTCAACAACGCCATTCTCGGTGCAGGTAAAAATCAAAAAGAAAGACGAAAAAGTAGAACACAATTGGCCAGTGGGGAAACAGAACTCAGATATAATTAAAATAAAAAAAAGATTAAGAAAGAATAGATCGGCTAGAAACACGAATAGTACTATGCAGATCTTGTTCTTTGGAAGACCCTGAAGAGGACGATTGAGAGTCTGGAGTTGAAGATTTGTTTGTAGATTTAAGGTTTTGAGAGTGGCAGCCGGTAGTACATTGTGAGCCCAAACGTTTACAGGAACACCGCCGAGTTTCACATTTTCCCTTGCACTTGCATGTAGCCTCCGGAAGTGTTAAGGTACTTAAATGTGCTGCCTCTCTCAACGATAATCGACCCGCATTATATGGAGAGAGGGTTTGCAATTGTACCAGGTCAGGGTGTGTGAAGTTGGGTGGTAAGCGTTGGAGCTCTTTAGTAGGATAATACCGGTTAATAATGCCATGGATGGTCTGGAAGATTGTGAGATGGCAATACTTAAATCGGCGATAATTTAGAAAGTGGTAATAATTTCCAAAGTGGCGATAATCACTGAGTGGTAG
>Ga0307514_10002717_pt1 | contig 17866 bp, 23 predicted proteins | sample 16_EM_MG_FD_203088 | JGI IMG/M metagenome (GOLD analysis project Ga0307514, IMG submission 203088) | Populus trichocarpa ectomycorrhiza microbial communities from riparian zone in the Pacific Northwest, United States - 16_EM | ecosystem: Host-associated > Plants > Roots > Unclassified | place... | reverse complement strand
AAGCTCAATCCTGGCTAATATCTCAGCCGTAACAGTAAGTAAATAAATGGTAAGAGAGATAGGATAGATTTGATTGATTCAATAAAATCTCTCAATATTGATCATGCAGGTTGGTACACCTGTAAAAAATATTCCGGTTTTGTGATTTTAAGGTTTCTCTTTCTAACATTAATTTTGTATAGATATACGTAGTTGGTTGAAGTCCCTTAGCTGATTAGCATAATTCTTGAGCTATCATGATGGGTAGGAGGTAAAGAGTAAGACAAGGGTTACTAGAGTGATTATATTGCCAGGGAGGGCATTGGGCATTGAGTTGAATTTTGTGGGATGGCAGCATTGCCATGTTGTAGAGCATAGTTATTTGCATAGATTTCAATATAGCCAGGGTTGTCTCTTATTATTATGCTAGCAAGATATCACGAAATATCACTAATAAGAAGGAATATTTACCAGCAATTGAATGAGATCCAGGTGCCTGCTTGAGTTTGATTCCTAGCTGAGCCGTAACTTTATCTTTTTTGCTAGGGCTTCTGGCGCCAAGCTACACCCAGACACCTGTATCTATCCCCATTAGGAAACCCAGAATATTATCCATCGCTATCCCCATTAGGCATCTTGGCCTATCTCACGTGAGGGCGAGAGTATTAACATGTTGCACTGGTCTGCATACACGAGAAGGGGATAGGGAGAAGGTGGGGGAGGTGAGAGAATATGGACATAAAGAAGCGGTGGTTGAAGCGGGTGAAGGAGCCCAATAGGGTGTACGTGGTAGACTTGGTTGAAACTTCTTTCGCCAAGCTGGACCTCGAGGGCTAGTGGGCGTGGTGGTGATGGAGTATCTACACATCTCAGGGTTTTTGTGTTCGGAAGGCAGGCAGCGTGTTATCCCGTGCATAAACCCAAAACCTCCAAAGGGGCGGGAAGGGGATCGTCTCATAGCCTAAGGCTCCCTTCGGGGGATATATGTACAGACTCAAAGAAAAATTAACCGCAAAACTCTTCAAAGGGGCGGGAACAGGGCTGGCTCATAGCCTATGGCTCCCCTCAGGGGACAGAAGTATAGACCAAAAAAAAACAAAAAATTCGGCAAAACTGTCACCAGTCAATCAACCCGCCACTCTATCTCTAGTTTGTCCATTCCGCAAGCAAGTTGGCAGAATCGCTCCGGCGTTGTCAAACCACCCCGCTTGAATAGAGTTCTGCCCAAATAGATGTGGTGTATGAAGCTGGCAGGTCAGTAGCCATATGGATTGCAAATTAGGTCAGTTGCGAACCATAGGCGTCTTTTGCCAACAAAACAACGCTTCGGTTCGTTAGCAGTGATTTCAGATTGATCTTGAATGGCCTCATGCAGTCAGTATCATCCCAAAGGCAGATGGCCGTGCCCAAATCCGATCCAGACAGTCACAACTTCAACCACCGTCGAGTTGTATGTACAACTCTTGAACAGGTGGCCATAAAAATCCCACCATCACTCCATTACTTTCTAGTATGTCCTCTCCTGTTCTCTTAATAAATCTGATCGGAGACTTGAGTGCTGATATTGAGATGTGATATATACCGATATATGTTTGCACTAGGGTGGCATCACCTCTCCCCTAAAGTAGTACTGAGGAGGTTAAAAATTGAGCTAGTCTGTTGAGATACCTTTTGGGCAGTGCCGGTGGTCTCATATCAGTGTGAGACTGAGCAGGGCATGAGACTGGTAGCAGTCGCATCCATAATGCATGTCAGCAATTTGCAAAGGAGTTTTACGTACTTCTTCGTAATCCAGGACACTCTGTAATCCCTCCGTGATTTAGACTAGGCCTCGTGCTCGAAAGGGAGCCGGGAGTAACGGTGATGTACCGATGAAGTCCCACTAACCCAAAGTAGACCAATACCTGCAACGTATGATTTCAAGGTTCACGCTCACGGCAATCAACAGGCGTCGGCAGACTCCAGGTGGGGCTCATTCCCTCGACCGACTCAAAGCCGCTGGGTTGGCAGATATTATCTGCTGCCTGAGCTGTGTGGGCTCTAGTTGGTCGGAAGCCTCAAAACCGGTGGGTATTCAGGCAACGTCTAGGATAAGTTATCCCATATTCAGGTGTTCGTGGTGCCCGCTATGGGTTGAATATGGACGTGTATGTGGGTGTGCCTCCCTGTGTCCCCGTGTCCCTCCGCGACAGATAATGTATATGGGTGTGGGTTCGTAATATACAACTTTAGAAGTATCAAGTACTTAGTACCACCAAGGCCCGAGAAAAAAGTAAAACTGCCCCTAGGCAAGAAGAAGCAATGAACGCCAGCGTGAATCATGATGTACCGGGACAAATCGTAACTCATGCAAGCCATTCTATCACCTTGCCGAAAGGTAGGTATGTAGAGTACCTACCGCATCCACTGGCGAACAACGGTCCATGTCGTTTTCAAGACATAGGCCGAGCTCAGGCAGGAAAGTGGATATACAAGGTCAAAAGCAAGTAGCTTTAATGTGAGCTCGGCCTATGTCTTTAAAAGCGACATGGACCTTTGTTCGCCAGTAGGTACTTGAGTACATACTGCATTAGGTAGGGCGCAAATACAATGATGAAATGCCAAGTTTTGAACTGGCTCACAGGAATGCGAACCACTGTTATTCAATGTATTTCAACAAAATTGGGGGCGGCATGCGCAGAGCGTAAACATTCTCATTAACAGGAATGACTGTAAGGAACAAAAAGAAGCAGGTAGCCCAGCTAACCAACCATAAGGGAGACATCAGGCATTTCTCGTTTAAGATTCGTTATAAGGAGGGAAGAGACGACTCAAGTCGCGATCGGTTATATAGCGCCATTCAGTAGCTAACTTCTTACGAAGCCGAGTAGCCGCAGCTCACGCGTGATCAGCCATACCAGGCCTACCAGCTGCAGTCCATTCAGAGTCGACTGTCTCGCCGTTGATCCCGAGAAGCTCCACCTCACTATTTCGCCTCCTTCATTAATCATCAAGATCACTTGCCAAAAGTACCACAGGATGACATATGGTCACTCACAAGGTCAAAGCCGAGTGTGGGGGGATAATCCCAGGGAATCCACTATTGCCTTCCTTGTCAGTGATGTCCAGGACAATGACCACACCTGACAAGATATTGGGAACTCACCGAGCTCCGTAGGCATATGATCTATGTTCAATTACAGGTGTTAGGCAGCTGCATATCTCCTGGAATCGAGGAGGGGTTGTGACTTACGGTGGACAGGTTAATTTAGCAACCTCACCGAGGTTCATTGTTGGGACTAGCATATCCCAGGCTGCCAACCCAATGTTAATCTACCGCCTTATAATCATCACCTATATAGGAATTTGCAGGAAGAAGATTGGTTCGTTTTTTGAAAGCTCTTATATTACCTTTAATCACTTTACCAACGCCAATTTGGATAATAAATATGGTATTCCGGTCGCGTGAGGAGTCGAACCTGAGCGGAAGCCATCAGTATACATAAGTGCAGCGCATCGAGAACCATTTCGCATGCAACTTACAGCTCTCCATTTTCCAGCGTGCCAACATAGTGAATATGGACCGTATCGCCCGCCTTAGGGGTCACATTTTTGCTGCCTTGCCAGATAATTACTTTCTCCGGCAGCTTTGCAGCTGTGTCCTCTGCAGCTGGTGCTGAAGGGGGCGAGGCTTCAGCCATCTTGTTGCGAGTGTTTGTGTGGTAACGATACTGAATGGAGATTGTCTGTATACGAGGTGGTGGTAAATTCTGAATATCTGGGGAGTTGAGCTCAAGGTACTGATGTTATTTAGAATATCAGGGAGTGCGAACCTTATCTACGACTCCAGGTCGTCAAAACTGAAAGAAGTTTAAGTGTCCAGAGCGAGAGACCAGAAAGATAGAACCTGAGGAACCAAATGCGCCAGTGAGTGGGGCCCAGTTACGTCTGTGAGAGTTCTTTTTTCCTTTTGACTACTGCTTTGATATGTCCTGGCTATGCCAGAATCCTCAAGGCGAGCTGCAGGCCTGATGCTTCACAAAACCACCCAAATTTACAACATTCCGTTCTGGAGTCTTCCAAACCAACTGGCCCATAGGTAGCAGTAACCATTTCATCATTGTGAAAGCTGCCGAAGAATGTGCTGCACTGTATGTATATTCGATGGCAAGGCCAAGATAATCTCTGAGTGTGATATAGATATCTGACTCTTCCGGATCCACTTGGCCTTAACGTAAACGCCTGCTTGCGGAAAATTGGATCAACAACAGGTAACACTAATCCTATACAATGACCTAGTCAATTTGAGGATTGTGTGGCCAGTCCCGCAGTTCGATTGCCCAGTGGGCATGTGAGTCTGGTGAGCCTGCCGATGCCGCCTCGCTCCCGCTCGAAGAATGCTCTTGCGTCTGCATCCAGCTTCAAATTCGTTCGTTCTGACCCTCTCCATTTTTGACTGCTAATGAGCTTTTTGCATTGAACTTGTGCGCTGCAATCAGGTGATGGCAATGCAAGTGTGGGATACAGATCATCCATACAGCAAGATCACAGGTATGTGGTCTAAAATCGTTCAGATATTCCAGGGAACAACGGTCAACCATGGACACACAGCATGTAGACCATCCCAGCAGCCTGCCCTGCAACTCTTGACTCCTCTGCATGAAGCAGCCAGGGGTATCTAGCAGCGGAGAGACACTTTACATTTTTACGAGCCTGCTGAGACCTCTAGAACACTACCCTGACTTTAGTGTACCTTGATCCGTCGATACGATGACTGCAACGTTGCTCAATAGTCACATCCCGATTCCTCTGCATGGAGCCCAAATTCTTGGAAGATTTCACTATTTCCCTGTGTATGTGTCGAGAGTGCTCGACAGCATAAGAATTCAATCTTCGTCCAATGTCGGCCCAATAGCTCCTCTCGCATCGGTAGCTTGTGTACTCACCCTTTTTCCTAGGCAAGGGTGATGGGCTTCTGGCTTCAAAGCAATCATTGTATTTGTTGGAGCAGAGTATGGATGGGATCATCAATGTTCTATCCAAGTGCAGTCACTGTGCATCTGGACTTCTGGGAATAGCAGTTTGTCAAAGGTGTTACTAAGTAATAACTTATCGGCCTCCGATCGTCATCTTTGCTGGAGAATCTGTATCACGCACAACGGCAGTTGAATTCTCTTTCCCATCCCGGATAATGAGGAAATGAGATCGAGAAATTTACGAGGCGTTAGTGCTCGGCCCAGAGCCTCTATTGGTCTTGCTCTGCTTAATTTACGCGGCATCCTGTTGGGGTTAAGCTAAGGCTCTGACGGTAAGAAAGTACCGACTAGAATCGGTTGATCTAATCTTCAGATGCTTGTCGTATATGGTCTGTTACACGCTGGGGCACCTTGTGGAGATCCCTTCAAGTTGTATGGTAGGAGGAAAGATACAATTGAGTGGATGAACCAAGTTTCGGTGACGTATTTCCTCTGGACTATTGGGGAGAGGGAAATTGAGGTCTGAGATTAACATCATAATACCTACTGTGTGCCATATACTCTAGGAATTAACTTGCATGGCATCACTACTCTCTTGAAGCTCCGCTCGATGTCACCCCACCTCCCCTGGGGTACTCGTCACGGCCGAGTAAATTGAGGGATGGGTTCCGTCAACGGTCGCGTCAGCATGTATAGGGCTAGTCTGGTTGGCATAGATTAATTTCCAGAGATTCACTCGGGTAGGCTAGTGTCTTGCATGCTATGCGGTCATAGGTTTTCCAGATGGATGCTTTCAGGAAGCATGCAAACTACTGCAGGTAAAGAAGGTATCTGCTATTGTGGCAGCCAACTTGCTTTTGAGGGGCAAGTGGACTTGAAACATTCCCATCCAGTAATAGTAATAGGGCTGCTGGCTTTATGACCTTTTATTCTTATATTGTAGTACTAGTAGTGATATTTTATATGGCCGAGAGTCCGCTCAGTAAAGATAAGTAGGTGGGTTTCCGGTAGTCTGGTCAGAAAAGATAACAGAAAAGATGAATGTACACCTAAAAGAAGTGTTAACTAGACTACCAAAAGAATTCAAACACTGGCTACCCAATCGGGCTAGTCAGAAGCTCCAGATAAAGCAAACCAGACTGAATGAAGCGATGATTATTGGCTAAACATTTCTGGCATCCCAAACTAGGAAAAATTGAACCTCGTTTCATGATTTCAACAACAGAGCAAATATCAAAAAGGGGCTTATTACCTGGTGGTCTGATGAGGTGAGGGTATTACCCAGATCTTACTCAGGTATCCCAATCATGTGGATAGTCACGATTACCACGTATGTATGTGAGTCGCCTGAGTACCCGAGAGATCCAAGCATCCTCGGCCCGCGTCAGATAGCAGACCAGCGAGTCTTACAATTATCCCTATCGTATAGCCGCCACAGGAGCTGATCTTTACCTTCGTTATCTCAGTTACATCGTCGGTAAGAGATCCAGAGTACAGCTTAGCTACCGGTCGCCAAAATAGTGACAAGTGGGTTGCTACTGATAGGGTCATATCTAACCCGTATTTCCATGGAGAATATATTGGTGGGGGTATGTTCAAAGAAGAAACTGGAGGCACCTGATTAGACAGCCGCACGCGAGGAGCAGATCGCCCGATTAAAAATTTGTACCTAGAATACATCTGTCATGTTTGAGCCATCGATTTTAGCAGCCTATCGGGACGTTGGTTACGGTCTCTGGTAGACGACGGCACATACAAAAGCAACTGCATATGATGCGCATATTAGGGGAAGTGCGGCCTTTTGCACACCACATTACAGTACAGTAAGTACTGCCACGGTATTGTGAAGCGAGAGTATCGGTATACTGTACTATATGCATAACTCACCCCTCTATACCACAAACATATATCACCATACGTCATGTGATACGAGAAACTGGCTCAGTGCACGTGACCAAAGATATGGATACCGAGTCTGACTAATAAAATAGTTCAGCAAGCAACTAATATCTATTTAATGTATGCAATAACCAGGAATTACATGTCATGCACATGTCCCCCACAGAACTGTCGGTTGTACTTGCAGCTGGCCTCTCGCACTCTGAAGTTAACAGCTGAAGATCTGGGCCTAAAACCTTTTGTTCGACACCAGCATATGCGAAAAATGGCCACAATAACTCTACCCCACGTAAATCAAATGTCAAGGGAAAGACTATCAGCCTTACTGGCAGCTTCAGATCCCGTTGTGGTTATTGATGTTAGAGATAGTGGTAGGTTCTTTCTATCAGGTTTACCAACAGAAGGCCGGCCTGGTAAACCATTCCGCCCATCCTAACACCCGTTCAGTTGCTAACTCACCTGCTCGAACCCTGCCTTGCTATGTTACGCTCACGAGAGCCCAGAAATAACTGACTGAATCATGACACCCCACAGATCATGTAGGCGGTCATATCAAATCGTCCCGGCATGTCCCGTCGTCAACCCTTGACTATACAGCATCGGACCTTGTCAGGCAGTTTCGAAATACTCCCAAGATCGTCTTTCACTGCGCGTTAAGCCAGCAGCGTGGGCCTAGTGCTGCACTGAAGTACCTGCGTGAGCGAGAGAGGATGTTTCCCAGCAGTGTGGTGGATGTTCTTGGGGAAAAGGAACCCGATGGTGATACCCAAGAACCCAACAAGGCGAAAGACATAGACGGGGAATCCAGAAAGAAGCAAGAAGTCCCGCAGCAAGAGGTCTATGTGCTCGACGGTGGTTTCGTCAAATGGCAGGAGAAGTGAGTCATATTCCACTTCCTTTCACTTCCCATCTGTCCCCAGTTTAATCACAGCCCGGAGGTGTAGATCAATTGATGTAAACTGCAAGCACCCTCAAAGCCAGTGTAGTGATATCTATAACCACCTATGGTGATACTAATGCTAAAGTTATAGGTACGGGCATGATGAGCGATTGACAGAGAACTATGACGCCGACCTATGGGCGAATGGGTATTAAGCTCTCATGAGAGTCAGGTCATGGCCCCACTGGTGCGCTTCTCTGCTCATTGATTCGATATACCATATGTCAGATCACTCGATTCTAAATAGCCTCATTTCGCCTCCACCTTCTCTATATTATATCTCAGGGAATGGCCTATGAGGGAGATTCATCATAGTCGCGTGCCTTATACCAGATCTATTGATATTCAGATTGGGCGTTTAAAGCATCATCTCAGCGTTTCCTTTCCAAGACCGCAGTGACATACATATCTAAGTAGCGTATGGCGCACACTATCAACTACCCTCCTAAGGTATATAGATACCCAATGACAAAACCCATCTCAAAACCTTGGTTAAGGTCGCTATCTTTTTTTACTATCAGAAATTCAATCACATGTATCAATGCTGCTTCTTACTTCATTTCTTTTTTTTTTTCCCGTGCTCCTTGGGAACTCCTCGGACAGTGCCCTGCTATGAGCCATCCTCAGACAACGGTAGTCAGAAAAGCTCTTCCTCGCTTAGCCAGAATTGCGATATTTAGTTCTTGTAAAAGAGCTTTACACAAGCACATTTGCTGCAATGTAATGTAAATCACCCAGGCACAAAAAGCAACAGACCCACAATAGGATGAAAAAAGCAATTTGGAAACCGAAAAAAAAAAAACATAATAATGGAGATGTGAAGAATGTCGCCACCATTATCAATAATGCAGCTGTAATGTACTGTCAGCAACAACACTTCCGGTGGGTGGCCACTATGGCGAAAACTGCCGAAACTGTTCAGTGAGCTCAGGGTAAGAGTTTGCATCACTGCGTGATTTTTGCGAAATATGGGACTAGATTATGGAAATCTAATTAAAGAAATACAAAAAAATACATCCCATTCAGAAGTATGTCAGCTAGTCAGCTTTTATGCAGGGAAAACCAAGAACACAAGATCACAGCTCTCTCATGTTTGGTTTTTCCGTCCGATTAAAAATAATGCGATTGATTCGAAATTGAGCCTTCACACACCCCATTTCCTGGGTATGAGAACACCTTATTTCCACGCCTCCATGTTCCTGGGTTTTCTTTCAGGACCACAAAACGACTAGCCATCCCGTGCGTGCCCTGCATATATGTAGGCAGATGAGGTCGCCGGAAAAGCACAAGAAAGCCATCAGGCGCCAAATCTCTGCGCTCTAAGGACCCTTGAATATCAATCGGTATGTATAAACCACCTAACAAAAGGACTTGCATTCGCTACATTCTGTACTTTGTTCTGGGATAGGATAGGGATATTATCGCCCCCCCCACTGGTGCACGAACATCGCTAGCACTTTTTGCGTAACACCTGCAAAAATAACCCAAGGCAGTTCCAATATAGAATTGACGTAAAAAGACCAGATTTGGCGAAGGAAAGGAAATTGGAATGAGCCTGCACAAATACTAAAACAGATACAAAGTAAAGCTAACAGGAACACCCCAAAAAGAATAAAATCTGATGACGTGGAATGGATCTGTTGGCCTGACAGAACTGACTGAAATGGCCGTGAAACAGAGATGCTTCCGCCACAAATTTGACGCATTTATCGGTCAATGACACTTCCAGGGCCGGGATCTCTGACACTCCCTATACCGTCCATACCTCCTAACTGCCCGGGGCGATTATAACTCCAGCCAGTGAACTGCTGCTGAACACTTTGGCTGAGGAAATCCCCGTCAACAACACTGTCAGTGGGAACTTCATCAGTGAACTCCCGGTCAAAGTTTGCGGTGTCCATGGCATTCATCACATTGGGCCTGAAGGTGGGTTGGATTTTCTTCTGTAGCAATCTTTTCCAGTCTACAGTCTCGAAGAACCTGTGTGATTTAATCTCTGCCGCACCATTGGCACCCAATCTTCGAGCCGGGTCTCTGTCCAGTAAACGAATAAGCAAGCTCTTGGCGTCATTTGGCACAATCTCAGGACCTGGGAAATGCAGCGGGTCCTGCAAAATCTTTCGGTACATTTCATTGGTGTTCTCGTCATAGAAAGGAGGTAGACCCGTCAACATCTCATAGAGCAGCACCCCCAATGTCCACCAGTCCACACTCTTTGTGTAGCCTTGGCCCAGGAGCAGTTCCGGGGCAAGGTACTCCGGAGTCCCACAGAAAGCTATCATAAACCGTCAGCTAGGTGAACCTTTTGATACATTCCTTCTTAACTTACTATTGGTTTTATCATCCTCTTTCATGTTCAACTTGCAAAGGCCGAAATCACAGAGTGCAATATGCCCGGTATAATCTAACAAAATATTCTCAGGTTTCAAGTCTCTGTAGATAACGTTGAATCCATGTAGGCACTCTAGGGCACAAAGCAGTTCTGCTGTGTAGAATCTTGCCCTGTTGACATCGAATTTCCCCTCACGTTGAAGGTGGTGAAACAGCTCGCCTCCGTTTACAAAGGCTAGAACGAAGTACAACTTTTCAGGTGATTGGAAGGAGAATTTCAATGGAACGATAAAGGGGTTGTCGATCTGAGCGAGAACAGTGCGTTCGGCTAGAGTATGGTTGACTTCACTGCGAGAAATAATGTGAGCCTTTCGAATAGTTTTTAGAGCATATACTCGACTGGTATCTCGCTTCCTGTGACAAATTATTAACAAGCCTCTTGAATGAAGGGGGGTGATGGCGGTGACCCACCTGACTTGCATGACCTTTCCGAAACTGCCCTTTCCCACAACTTTCAATAAATCGAAATCGTCGATCGTTAAGGGCATATTCTACCCGGATGATCATGAGCATAAGATCCTCGCTGCCACAAGGAATTGGTATCTTATTTTACTTACTTGATTCTTTCTATATTCTACACCAACTTTCAAGCTACCCGTGCCACCTGTGAATTGTACCCATTCGACTCCACACTGGCCAGGGGCGGGCGGTGGTTGTCCCTTCTTGCCCTGTAACGCAGTGGGTACAGGCTCTTCGAGCCTCGGTTGAACCTTGCAACTGCCCAAGAATAAATCCTCCTCGCGGCCCCCACTTCCAGGATTTCTCATGTAGATCCCACAGCTCAGGTCTGTATCTCTAGACACGTCGAACTTGTATTGTGTGGCAGGCCCCGCGAAGATTGGGGCATCCAAGGTGCCGGAGATAGCATTGACAATAACTTGAGTCTTGTCAAATTCCAACACACAGTACGTCCGGAACAGTTTTGATAGAGCTCTTGTATGTCCATGAGCCTGACCCCCGTGGTTGCTGGAAGATGATGAGGGTCGGTGGGAACCAGCCACCGAGCCTATACCGCCAGATTTCGATGAAGATGATGTTGGTCGGCCATTGGAACCGGAGAGGTTGGAGCCTCCTGGCATTGTTAGCCCCTGGGCTTCATGGATCGTGACGATGAGAAGCCCCGGGGACACCGTTGAGGTTGACTTCTCACTAGACCCGACAATGGTACCATCACTGGAGACTAATGTGCTTGTAGATGTTGATTGCTTCAAAGAACTAGGGGTAATAGTGGAAGTTGAAGAGGACCTGGATTTATCGGGGGTAAGGTGGGCATCCTTAAGCTCTACAGGTCCATATGATTAGCTGCATCCAGCCATGAGGGATTTCTCCTTTCGGGAGGCCGGCATCAAGGGGCATCTGGTAACGAGAACAAAGCAAACTTACGCTTCAGGGACTTCGTGAGCTTCCAAGACATGGTTTTAGACTGAGGAGCTGCTGTGATGTAGTTGTATTGAGTATTGAATGCCAGATGTTAGCCTGAGTTCCGAGTTCTCCACCGATAAGTTTTAGGTGGAGTGGTTGAGTAGATTCACGTATATAATTTGAGGAGATTCGATGGCAACAAGGTAAAATTCAAAACCAAACCTGTGGCAGTGTAAATTGTAAGGAGAAGAGGAAGAAAGGATACCTGCGGAACACAGGGTGAGTTTTGGGGGAGGTGATGGGAACGATCCCTGCTGTTTTGCGAGGGATAAGGTCTCGAAGAAATTGGTAAAGCTAGTCCAGGGACCTTCACTACAAGTCTGAGCGCAGCAGGAAAGTATGCAACAAAGGGTTGTTTAGAAGAGTCGCCCAATAAACGAAGCTCAGAGCTGAATTCCCCAGACCCGTTGGCTCTTGGGCAGTGGCAATATTAATAAGAGCTATAGGGGAGATACCAAATACCTACATCTGGTCGTGGTACATGATACTAAACTCGGACCGACAATTATGTAATCATATGAGACTCTCCCACCAAGCCTCGGCCTCATAACTCCTCCTTTCAGACCTAAAATTTAGCCCCAAGAATTCATATTCTGAGCAAGAGGCAGCCTACCTCCTGGCTTGCGATTCCAGGCTCCCCCGACCTAGCCCAGCTCAAGATGACGGTAGTCAAGGAGAAAGCTGCAAATACACCCCGAGGAGATCAAAACCATTACATTGATACCTATATCAACTCATCCAAATTCACACTCCAGAGTTATCAGACCCAGGTGATACCGGGGGCTGGACAGGATATCCAAGGGAGGGTTTCAGGCGAAGAAAAAGAGAAGGATAGAAGCCAAGAAAGCTGCATTACAAGCATCGATCATATGGAATTTGAGACTGAATCTGACAATGATGGGGGGCATGCAGTGGCAGCTATGTTTTTTGTGCCTGGGGAGCCATCTTGAACCTGAGGTAGAGCTGGGAGCTACCGTTATGAACATCTACAACTCGAAGCTTACGCGGCGTGCCTTACGGAGGAGAATCATGTTTGAACATGGATTGCTGGAATTTAGGAAAAACCAAGCAACTGACAAGAAGCGAACAAAGGAGGAGAAGGACCTCCTTATGAAATCCAAACCATTTGCAAGCCTAATGAGCAAGAGAGACTATGAAAAGTTCTCAAACGGCGTATTGAGAAAAAACGGTATAATCAGCTTTGAGGGTGGACCAACGTATGAGATTGAAAAGGCTCAAAGGGTGAATTCTTTGTATTAAAGCGTTGGGCCCTATGCTAACGGAGTCTTCTACGAAATGTCAACAGAGCAGTACCCTGAAAAACGCTCTTGGAAATATTGTCCGTCTCTCCCATCGACATTCAAAAGCAACCCTTTCAGTCGAAGCAACCCCCGCTAAACCCTCTAATCCAATCCACACCGGATCCAGGAAATCCTCTTGCCATGTTGCCTGGAGGAATCCTGGCTCCTCTCTGTTGCCCGGTCCTACCTCTAATCCTTTTGGGACCTCTGCATCATCATTGGCCTCTTCCCCTTCTCTGCCTAAGAAGGAACCATTAAATGCCATTACTGGAGGGCCGTGGCAGCCTCTTGAGTTGTTAGCAAAAAATATGATTGACTCTCCATTTTTACTCCTGCGGAACAGACGAACCTGCGACTAAAACCCAAGCCATACATGGTGTTCAAGGGACAGTTGATGGAAGAGGCTACTAAACAAGGAGGAGTGCTTAAAGGAAGAGGTTGTGATCTGGTACTTAGTGGTTGGGCCGTCTACTAGTACAGGCTTTGGGAGCCTGACTAAAAAATATATATGTAGATATAACAAGCCGATCAAACCGTCGCCAAACTCCGGATCCTAATGAAATACAAAGCATCAATTCGAGCGCGGAAGAGATAAGCCCAGAATTGGGCCACGGTCTACTTGTTAATCCAACCGCTCATTACAAAGAAACCATGGTCCTCACGGAGGTTTTCCCGTGCTCTATCTAGTCAGTGAAGTCACTACTGAGACTAGTGTGTCAGTGGAGGTAAAGGAGGCTTTTATTACCGTCAATCTAGAATGTATCAATATTAGCAATACCACATGTTATCGCTCAGTTTATAAGTTATCTTACAGAGCGGAGACCCCCCCGCAGTGCGCTTCCGAATCAACTCGGGCCCTAGGAGGGTACCCACATCATGAGTATAGAAGGGTAACCAAGATGATCACCAAGAATGTGGAGAATTCAACCCATAAAACCATGGCCACGGCTGTTGCACGGATAGCTGGCACAAAGTGTGATATTGAGAAGGCCACAGTGTCGCCGAGCGCCCTTACTTATGCCAAAGGTGCTGGTGTGGAGGCTACAAGACACCGCGCGTTCTTCAGTCTTTTAGAGGGTCCCAGTCTGGGAGCGCACCAGCCAGAGGGCAAAGAGGGTGACAAAGGTATGTCACAGGGCCTTTGTGGCGTTGGAAAGCAATATGGGAGATAGATCAGAAATGCTGTTAAGGAGCTGAATACAAGAGGGTTGAAAGTACAGAGAACGTGAACCTATATGAAAGCAAGCCGATATATGTCCTTGATTCCTTAATGGAGTGTGCGAGGTATATTCCTTGGGCGGGCGGGCAAGGAAGAAGACACTTTAGTGTGTACCGATATCTAGCTGTAGTTGCACTGGTATAGTCGGTATTAACGCAAATAAGGGATAGATCAAACACTAAACTGGGCTTTGGACTTTGATACCTGGCTCAACTATTTCAAATGTTGTTCTCTTACCTCACATCAGGGTAACCATTTATACTCTCTAGTTATGGCACCAGACTTGCCCTCCAATTGTTCCTCGCTAACAGATTTAAATTGTACTCATTCCAATTACAAGATGTACAAAACTATCAATATTTATTGTGACTACCTCCCCGTGTCGGGATTGGGTAATTTGCGTGCCTGCTGCCTTCCTTGGATGTGGTAGCCGTTTCTCAGGCTCCCTCTCCGGAATAGAACTATACAGAATATACCTTTCGCTTCAATTCTCTCTTTAGAATCAATAAATATGTTCTCATTGCTGAAATATCCACAAAAATCTCATTATGCTGTCTGCCATCTTGCTGCAAAGTTATATTAGCCGCAATGCCACTTAAGTATACTAAAGTGTCTTCAATTTCCCATCCCTGCCCGCCCGCCCAAGGGATAGATCTTCTCTCTTTGGTATGACCAGTATCCAACCTAAGGTCGAAACCACACTTCCCCCAATAGGCCTTCTGAGAGCCCAAAGATATTGAGGATACCACGGGAAGAAAAAAGATCATTGACAAAGGCCCAAGAAATACTGACTTAGATATCTTGTTTGTGATGAATAGTGAAGTATTGCCGATACCCCATAAACATATGTTGGAGACAGAGTTTGTTGTACGCCCCCTTTGCGAGTATGCCGCCGTCAAGCCAATGTCTCTCTATATAGCATTGGCTGACTTATAAAGTATTGCCGCACATCAGCTGCTTTCCGTGCTCATCTACAGACACTCCCACCATCGGCAACTCCCCCGTCCGGACCTTTGCCCCGCTGTCTCCTTCTATACCCCCTCTGAATCCTTTGAACCCAAATCGCAAAACTCTGCTGATTGCAGTGTTGAATCTCACCCCTGACTCTTTCTCCGATGGTGGAAAACACTCCACAGGTTCTGGTTACATTATATCAACAGTCCAATCATTCATCCATGCAGGTGCAGATATCACCGATATTGGGGGGCAGTCAACCCGCCCCGGAGCAGCTGACATTAGGAAGGAGGAAGAACCCAGAAGAGTGACCACTGTTCGAACTATACGTGAAGTGAGTATTATAATTCCTATATCGGTGGACGTACAGGGCGGAGGTGGCGGAGCAAGCCATTGCAGCTGATGCGGATATCATAAATGATATTTCTGCTGGCATGTATCATGAGAGCATTCTCAGTGTAGCCGCTCTCATGAGGGCTCCAGTTGTTTTGACACATACCCGAGGCACGCCAAAGACCATGAACAGTCTCGCTGTACAAAGATATGATATCCGAAGTTGGGGAGGGGCTTGAAGGACGTATGGGTGAGGCTTTAGTGAAGGGGGTTAGACGGTGGCAAATAGTTCTTGATCCCGGCTTGGGGTAATCTTGAAGTCATCAGGAGATTAGAAGAGAGAAGCTGAAAGTGTTATCATGGCTACTTGGACCGCGGTTCGTAGGGACAAAAACTGAGGTGACAGATCCCTAAAGCGCAGGAGGTGCAGATATCGTCAGAATTCACGATGTCGAAGAAATAAGCAAGGTGATTGATGGCGGATTCTATACGGAGGAACAAAATTACTGCATGATCACAATAATGGGCAACAAACATAGTGATTCAACACGTGACTGGAATCACAACTTTAGTCAGCATCGCTCATAATCAAGTTCATCTCCACTCCTAATGCAAAATTTCACAACGGCAACCTAACGTCGCACTTACAACCAAGCTACACCGTTGAATAAGGGACGTCCAGAAAGTAGAGCCTTGATATCTTTCTTCTGTTATAAGCATGTCTGTGTGGAAAAGCACAACAACCCATTCCGTGATGAACACTAATCGTCAGTCTCCTTTACTTCCAATGGAAATACATTCAGAGTCAGGCCTAACTGATGTATCAGGTACTGGGGCATATACAGCAGTGAACGCTCGCAAGACTTTGAGCGGAGGAAAAGTACGTACAGAGTTACTCAATTCACCATTCACTTCTAATGCACCTTCCAGTCTGAAACATCGATACCTCCATCGAACCAAGCGGGTGCTGGAAAAAAGAAAACCGAGTTCCCGCAGAAGCTTAAGAACTATGTGGCTAGGGCTTTCGAAAATCTACCAGACGCTGAGAAAAATGAAGTTGAGAAAGAGCTAAAAGATATAATTACGGATGCATTTGATAGGGATGTTGTGTGGAAAATAGATTGGGACAGCCTAGATTTACCGCAACAGAGGATCATGCGAAGGAAAATGTATGGGCAACCTGATGGAGATATTATGATGAAAGATGTCGAAACAGAGGTCAAGAGAATGGAGGGGACTTTGAAGAGAGTCAAGACTAATAACTTCGACGGGGCTACTGCCACAACAACATCGCCCTCATCGTCTACAACAGTTTCTCCCACTAGATCACCACCCCGACAAGATTGTGGTTTCACTGTGATCGGCTCAAAAAAGCGCAAGAGGTATGTCCATCACGGATGTTGATATATATCTATGAGATTTTATACTAATCACAATATTGCTTTTTCTAGCACCGATAATCACACGCCAGAGTCTCCAGTCAAGACTGATAGACGCTCCAGTAAGCAATGGGAGAAGGACCCATATGCATATGGCGAGGACCGATCTACAGAGCTTGAGAATATGCGAGATAAGCGTGCGAAGAGATTCGCGAAAGAGCTCAGCATCAACACTAATGCTCCCCTGTGGAAGAAGGAAAAAGAATCACAATACTCAACCCCAAAAGCTGACATGGATACCGAGGGCCCAGTAGTGGGGCGGTGTATGGAATTGGAAAAAAGATATCTTCGCCTAACCTCTGCTCCTGATCCCAACATGGTCCGACCGTTACATGTTCTAGAAAAGACACTAGACCTTCTAAAGAAAAAATGGAGAACAGAGAACAACTACTCATATATCTGTGATCAATTGAAATCACTTCGACAGGACCTAACTGTTCAACACATTAAATCGGAATTCACAATCACAGTTTACGAAATCCACGGCCGAATTGCACTAGAGAAAGTATGTTGTCAAATTTCACCCGCATACGAGTCATCTTATTAACTTTCGTCTCTGAAATGTAGGGCGACCTGGGTGAGTATAACCAATGCCAATCTCAGCTGCAGAAGCTCTACCAGGAGATTCCCGAGACGGGGCATCCCACCGAGTTCAAAGCGTATCGTATTCTGTATCTCCTTCATACCTGCAACCAGACGGACATGAGCGATGTTTTAGCAAGCCTAACAAAAGCAGAGAAGTCCGACAAAGCGATCCAACACGCACTTGCAGTGCGGTCAGTGTTGGCGGCCAACAACTACCACAGGTTCTTTCGTCTATATCTTGATTGTCCCAACATGGGCGCCTACCTGATGGACTCATTCATTGAGAGAGAAAGATTAGCGGCTTTAGAGATTATTTGCAAAGCGTAATTCCAGCCACATTGTGCCTGATTTTGTGACTTGGCTAACTTTTTTTTTTCCACATCCGAATTTGAAGTTATCGAGTGTTCGTTGAACTTAGGTTTTTGACCGAGGAGCTTGGCTTCGAGAGT
>Ga0307514_10002715_pt1 | contig 17878 bp, 20 predicted proteins | sample 16_EM_MG_FD_203088 | JGI IMG/M metagenome (GOLD analysis project Ga0307514, IMG submission 203088) | Populus trichocarpa ectomycorrhiza microbial communities from riparian zone in the Pacific Northwest, United States - 16_EM | ecosystem: Host-associated > Plants > Roots > Unclassified | place... | reverse complement strand
TTTTGTACCAATAGCGATGATCTTTCTGCGTACTCAAATATGAATGATCGATACTCCGATACCGAAGAATCTTGTTGTTGTTGCCTCATCTGCTGCACCATATTTTGCAAGAAAGCCTCCGTATTACGTTGTTGCTCAGAATCCTTGTTCTTGAATTCTGATTTTAATTCCGCAACAAATCCTTCCCAATTATTGCCGCGAATGTATGTTCCGAGTGTTTTTACATATTTTCCTATGATTTTCTCACAATAAAGAGGGACCTTTTTTATGCGCGGTCCATCCAACCAGTCCATGGTAAGGTCCTCACACTGAAGTATGAAATCACTAACGTCCTTTCTATCAAAGAATGGTGCCCCCATTTGATGAGTTAGTGGGAATAGCGTTAAGGCCGATGTCATAGGTCTATCCGTCGTTGTGTACTCCGTGCTCCTCTCTCTCTGTTTCCCCGTTGATGATGACTCAGCGGGCTCTGGCATTTTTTTTTTTTTTTGATGTCGTTTTTCGTAAATATATATTGTGGAGAATGCGAATATATAGAATAGGGTGTGCTTTTGCTATGCGTATTCGTATTTCGAAGTCGATGTTCACACAGATACCCAAGCGATCTAGTGTTTAGTCGATTGGATTTGCGTTTTCGATGTGTTGAGCGTGTTCGATCCATACCTGCTTGCTTGCTTCTTGATTTCGAGGGATCCCATGCCCCTTTAATATGTCGAATGATCCTAGAGTTCATCCTTTTGAAGATGCCGAAAACAAAGATAAAAATCGCTAAATATGATATAAAAGTCACGAAACACGTTAAAAACAACAAAACAGGGCACGTAACCATTACGTGTAGATCCATGGCGTATTGTTGGGGCTTTTTGTAAAATCCCAACCAACTGAGCGTATGCGTAATCGATTCTGGTGCTTTTCGTTGATAGACCCAACAATTCCTGCTGCCACAGCTCTCCAGTCGAAGGGACCAATATGAAGAGGCCGCTATTTTTGTCCGTAGACTAGTATAGGCTATGTGAATTCCGGAGAAGCGTTAGAGCTGGCGGGATTATTAGATATATCGAAAATTCACCAGAAGTCCTGTATCCTAGCGTAAAGAGCATTGATTTGATTTGAGTAGAGTATCTGATAGAGCATTCACCCAAATAGAACCTCCCGATAGGTACAAAAATCCCAAGAGCGGAAAAATTAAAGCGTTATTCCACAATTTGTGCGAGCGTTGAAGTTCGTCCCCTTTGGATGAACCATGCATACAGATCCAAGATGATGCCCTCCAAACCTCCCATGAACGCTGCCTAAATACCGCGATTCCCATCAAAACAAAACAAACCTAATTATCCAAACAATATATACTTCCGGCACAAAACAACCTTCCGGCATAACCTAACCTCCCGAAATAAAACAAGCCGAACGTTTTAAAACATAACGTGATAACACTACATACTTAGCGCAAACTAAGTAAATGACATAACTTGCAAAAACTCGCGCCTGCTTCACAACGCATGATTCCTGAGCATGAAAAGCATACTGCATTCAAGACACCCTTTGGGGTATACAGAACTCGAGTCATGCAGCAAGGTGATAAAAATACACCTTCGACGTTTCAGAATGCTATGAACACCCTCTTCCAGGACGAACTCGGAGTTTTTGTCTACATCTATATTGATGATATCTTCATCTTTAGTAAGACTTACAAAGAACATGTCAATCATATCAAACATGTGTTGAAAAAGCTACGACATAATCAGTTCTATGCTAATCGAAAGAAGTCTCAGTTCCTACCTGAAGAGTTGAGCATTCTTGGACATGCTATTAGCACAAGAGGTATACAACCAGTACCAGGTCGAGTTAGGAAAATACTTGACCAGCCTACCTCTTCTAATATCAAGGAACTTTGAACTTTCCTTGGTATGGTTAATTACTGTTCTCAGTTTGCCTCGCAATTAGCTACTATAAGCAGCCCATTGACCACAATAGTGGGATCTACCACGAACTGGGATTGGACATACACACATCAGAAATCATTCGAGTTAATTAAGCAATCGCTATCTGCTGACCCGGCAGTTAGGCCACTGGATTACGAAAGTGCGGATCCTATATTCCTTGTTACTGATGCCAATCTTATTGGCACAGGTGCATGGGTTGGTCAAGGACCCAGTGTTTCGGAAATTTGACCAGCTGCATTTCATTTAAGAAAGTTCAATTCAGTACAGCTAAATTACTCGACTTTCTATAAGGAACTTTTGACTATTGTTGACACACTTGAGCACTTTTGACCTGTGCTATCAGGATGCAGATTTATGATCCTTACGGACTACAAACGTTTAGTGGCATTCCCCAAGCAAATCGTATTGTTGGGAAGACAAGTCAGATGGCAAAACACAATTAACAGCTTCATGTGCACCATCCACTACATTGATGGGTACAAGAACGTGATTGCAGATGCCTTCTCTCGAGTCTTTATAAACCCACAGGTTCTCCGTACTCTGTCAGATTTTATTCCTTCCAAAATCGACGCTCTAGAACCTCCTGCTGATACTGCTATCAACGCTTCTATATCTGCTCTCACACACTCTGCGAATAGCCCTCTATATCCACCTTCAGCACCTACATCTATCCTCATGTCAGCTGCCTCTACAACTCGTTCTATGGCCAAGAAGATTGAGGAGACCCCTCGCTGTCATCCTCTTCTTGAGATTCAGATCCCCAAGCATCAGGTGACAGGTTCTCCTCTTGTGATTGCTGTTCCTGCCTCTCCTGCTATTCCAGCTTCTTCTCTCCCCGCTCCTACTCCTGCTCCCATGTCTGCTGTGCAGACAATTGAGCAACTTGTGAAAGCTGATCCGGAGCATTACCAGACCAAGAAGATACAGTTGCCTAAACATGATCCTATGAATGAAGCTTCCAGGGAAGCTGCTGCCTGGCGTGCAACTCACGCACTTATGCATTACACCACTTGTGATGATCCCACCTGTGTTATTCATTGATCTTCTCATGAATACAGGAAATGCTTTACTACCTGGAATCACTATCAGTACTGCGACAACAATGGACACTATACTGGCTTGTGTCCTGTTAAGCTTCATAATGATATATACACGGAATCCCCAAAGCTTCTTCCGCAACGCTTGCAGCCTGGTATTCCAGGTTGGGTTTTGCAAATGGAAAGTCTACCAAATTCATCAGATATCTCCGTCGGTCTTCCAGCTACTACTCTGCAGTCTACTACTCCTCCCGGAGCTCCTATACTGCCTCTCCATATCGATTATGATTCCTCGACCTCTTCAGAAATCATAAACTCATCTCCTCCATCTCCTGTTACGAAGCTAGCTCCTCATCCTCGCTCTCCAGGACCAAACTACTGATCTAATCCCGAAACTCTGCCCTCTTACTCTCCAGTCCCTAAAGGACAAGAATACGCATTCCGCCCTAGGATCGTATTCAACGATGGTGCTAATGAAACCACAGAAGAACTCTCATTCAAGTCATTTAATTCTGCTGACACTGATATGGAAACTTGTAAGATTCCTATCAATGGTAGTGGAAATAAGTCATTGGAATACTTGCGAGCTGTGGCCAAGGAGGACTTGAAGGACTTTGGAGAATGCCTCGGTATTGAAAAGATCTCTTACCCTCAACTCATTCCCGAATTGCAGCAATGGCATACTATGCTAATCCAAGGTTATCTTCGTGACAAGTTATTCCAGAAGATACTCAAGCAATCGAAGAGTTTTGGGCAAGGATACACACTCCGAAATAGTATTCTGTACTTTACCATGGACAATCAGGTACGACTATGCATACCAGATTCTACGGACTGCAACGTACACATTAAGAATGGCCTCCTCGATCGAATTCACCAGTCTTTAAGCCATGCCTCATATAGCAAGACCTACCATACACTCGCTTCTCACTTCTATTGGCCAAAGATGGCAAAAGATCCCTTCGAATATTGCAGGACATGTGATATCTGTCAGTTAACCAAGCAGTCAACTCAACGCCCTTTTGGACTGCTTAAGCCTCTGCCAACTCCAGATCTTTCTTTCACACACATATCAATGGATTTCCTATTTCTCTCCCAAGTTATCAACAAGACTACGCAGGTTTCGTATGATCATGGTTAAGTAATTGTGGATAGGCTTTCCAAGTATACGATCATTCTTGCTCTCCTTCTCAACTATACTGCAGAGCATCTCATCAATATCTATAACTATTTCGTATATCCTTTCTTTGGCTTGCCTCAGGATATCCGTACTGATAGAGATGTTCTCTTTAACTCGCTGGCTTGGAAGAAGTTCTGTACAGGCAACAACATCTCCCAGTCTATGTCGTCAGCTTATCATCCTGAGATAGATGGGCAATCCGAGATTGCCAATAAGTCTATCATAATAATATTGTGTTCCCAGTTGTTAGAGTAAGGACTGGACTGGCTGACCGCAATCCCTTCTGTACAAGTTGCTATTAATACGGGAATTGATGCTTCTAGGGACACCTCCCCTCACACTCTCTGCATTCGTTTTACACCCAAGTTCGAAAAAGAAGTTGTTGTCCCTGCTGCCTCTCTCAGACCTGACATGATCTCCAACGCTCTCTGGGATTCTGTCAAAACAAAGCTTGTTCGCAGCCATGTTGCAATGACACAACAGGCCAACAAACGCCACTGTCCCTCTCCTCAGTACCAAGTTGGAGACTTGGTTAAGGTCCTCTCCTCCTGCTTCCCTAAAGAGACTCAGTTCAATAAACTTGAGCCTGTCTTTATGGGACCATACAAGATCTTCGGCTGCTTCCCCGAGACCGACAACTATACGGTTGAGATTCCCTTTGCTCCCTCCGGTTTTATTATGGTCCACACTTCTCTTCTGGCTCCTTGGTTGGAGAATCCAGATGGCAAGTTCCTTTCCAGGACACATACCAATCTGGGTTCTATCGACGCTAATGCTTCTGCCCCTAGATACGAAGTCGAACGTATCATCAAGCATCGTACTCGGAAGGACAAACAACAATTCCTTGTCAAGTGGCTAGGTGATGGACATGAACACAACTCCTGGCAGAACAAGAAAGATATTGATAAGGAACCAATCAGGGCATATTGGGAAAAGAGCAAATGGTCTGGCAAGGTACAGACTAGGCGTGCTGGGCATTGGAACCGCCCTCGTGGGTAAGTTTCTTTATCTTGACCTTGGGTTTCACAATTGGTTTGGGTTTTTGTGTTGGAATATTGGGATTTCCGCATTTTTATTCTTTGGGCTGGTACCCCAGTTTTCTTTATCTTTGGCAATGAATCTTGTGCTTCTACGCACGTTTTATGATTGGGTTTTCGTTTGTCTTTCCCTCCTCTCTTGTTGTTTTGAAATTGGGGGGACTTCCTTTTTGGGTTGGTTATGTCCTAATTGGGTAGTCATTACCTAATGAGGGAAGGATGTAAGGAATCTGTAATTCCTACGATTTCTTATCTTGTTATCTTTGTTTATTTCCCGCTAGTTATATCTTTCTTACAGTGTTATAATTGCGTCATGACTTGATTAAGCAAATATGAGCAATTCTCGGGTTTTTTGAGTCGTTATGAGTCATCTTGCATACCAGGCTGGAGCCTAGGTTTCATGTTGTTAGCTTGATGTCAGCGTACGCTCCTGATGACGTTTTTGTTATTTCTTCATGACTCTTTGCATTGCTCATAATGACTGCGTCATTGTGATTGCTATTGGACTCATCTAGTATAAGTCTTGTACTTCTGCATTTGGACATTCCAGTTCTCTATTAAAGAGACTGTTTTCCACACTCCATTATGCCTTTCTTCTTCACTCAATCTCCTACCTATCTGTTTAGTTAGCAACAAGCAATACTCGCTATTCTGGTCAACTTCTTTTCTCCCGAATTTTTGAACTCAATCACTTCTCAAACTCTCTATATCTCGAGCATCTGTCTCGAAGCCTTCGTGCTCTTAGCCAGACCCTTTAGATTGTACCTACTTAGATAGTTCATAGTATCCAGCTGGCCTGGGTACTCAATGCCTAAATAGCCCACTATTTACAATCATCCTCAAACTGATGGTCAAACAGAATGAGTTAACCAAGTTTGTGAGCATTGTTTGAGAACTTACTGCACTTGGGACCAGGATAACTGGGTCGAGTTACTCCCATCTGCAGAGTTCTGTTATAATAATACAGCCCATTCTACTACAAAACTAACACTCTTCTTTGCCACATGCCAACAGCACTCACAAAACAACTTTAAGCATCCTGAAGAGGCCCACCCTGAATCAAACAATCCTGAAGCAGTCAAGATGGTGGAAACCCTGGAAGCTATAAGAATCGCAATGAGGGAAAATATGGAGGCAGTGCAATGCCGAATAGTCAAGTACTTTGACCAAACGATGGCAGAAAAGGAACCAACATTTAAATTGGGAGATTGGGTATGGGTCAATGCAAAAAATATCAAGACAAGGCGTCCGACCAAGAAGCTGGATTACAAACTATGTGGGAAGTTTAGAATTAAAAGATTAATAGGTACGAATGCCTATAAGTTAGAACTTTCTCCAAGTACTGGCAAAATACACCTAGTTTTTTACATTAGTTTGTTGGAACCCTACCCCTGAACAACATACTAGGCAGGCGCTTGCCAACACCCTCACCTGTTGATTTGGACGAGACGAGGTACCATGTAGAGAAGATCAGGACCAGTGAGTTGACGAAGGGCTGGGTGTGGTATTTGTTTTCTTGGAAAAGTTATAGGCCGGATAATGATACTTGGGAGCCATATGAGAACTTACGAGACGGTCCAGCTGTAACAATAGTGAAGTTTCATCAGGACAACCCTAGGAAGCCGTGGGATATGGCAATTTTCATTTGAGATACTCTTTTTCCTATTGTAGGCAATAGTTTTTGATGAGGTCTCTTATATGATATTTGTTTTATGTGTTTGACCTTTTTTCCTATATAATTGTCACATACCAATTGTCCCAGGGGTAAAAAGAGACGTCCGCTTGCTGAGTTCGGCTGCACGACAAGGGGATATTAGTCCCAGGCCTCAATCAATGTTCTAAGTTTGAATTATTGATACTTGATGCTTGCGTGCTTAATAACGTTCTTGAGGACAAGACCTTAAGGAGGGGGGCGCTGTCACAGGGTGACACCTAGCCCTTCCCGAGGAACTTGGATCAATAAAGAACGACCCTGATAACCCTAGATAGGAATCAGGAAGACTTGAGGAAGTCTTGCACATATTACACAAGTTAGAAATACTTAAGTACTTCTAACTTGGACAATGCAGTCACTGGACAACCGTAGTGTTGTTGGGTTGGGATGAGACTCTAATAACATGTTCAGAGAGGTACACTCTGCTGTGCGTGCGAGTTTCATCAAGTTCCGACTACTGGTTGTTGAGTTGCATCAAGTTGAAAATACTTAGCACCAAAATTATATGGTTGCTATTACCCTGAACTTGCATAGGTTACCCTGAACTTAGTAGCCTTACCCTGACGTTTAGTCAGCCCTTACCCTGAACTAAACTTCAGAGCTTAATAACTCAACCCACGTCGCCCGGATTAAATTAAGAAAATTACTATTACGTCCGGCTCACCGAATACCCCTAGATTCAATCCTCAAAGTATGAATCTGAGAACATTTTTACAGAAGGATAATTCCGTAAAAATAAATAAAAAAATCAACCATGTAGGGGGTAATTTAGACCTAAGTGAGTCTGGTGACACTATAAGGGGGTATAAGCTGAGTTGAGCTGAAAATCAGGTGTAGTGAAAAGTTAATTGGAAAAGATTCAGTTCAAGTTAACTCTAGGACAGAATTACGCGCTGATTCCAAATCTGAACTCGGAATATTTTTATGATTTAAACCCGTGAAGTTAATGACCTGTTTTGGTGTAGGCTATAGGTCTCCAAAGTGGCAAGTTAGGCTTTTACATTTATCTCATGAAGTACATTCCTGATTAAGATGAACTAAGATTCTATTATGAAGTACGCATCAAGGGCTTTCCAATGAGATGATAACTAAGTCGTTCGGAAGTATATCCGCAAAGTTATGAGTACTTGAATTACAGGATTACCTATAATATCAATAGACACTAGCCGCCAACATGTGGAATTACCGAATACTTACTTTGATATCTTATGAGACGTGGCTAGCCGAGTCTAGACTCGTATCGAGGATTTGCTAATGTATTGCAATAAAATAATGTGGGATCACGTGTGACTTCCAAATTAATTCATAACTACTTAACAGTTGCAGAAAGCTTAATGCAACAACAGGATTTTAGTTCTCAGTTAAGTCAAGTGTGTACAATGAGTTCTTAGGCAGGGGTAATGCCGGCGACTGAGAATTAAACAAGATGGTGTCAAGTGACTATTATTAGAATTGAATGAACCGCACGAATAAGAACACTACTCTCTAACCGCGCATTATAAATAGTTAAAAGTAGCTGAAGGTTGGGATCACGCCTACTACAAGTGTTAATCAAGTCTCGAGAAACATCTCACCTACAAAGTTCTAAGTTTATGTTGGAATACGGATTTCAGCTAGTTAGGAAAATACTTGTTGAGTTTGACTAAGTATTGAAATCGTACTGAATTTTAATCCTGAAAGACTTAACCTGAGTTGCAGGTTATTTCAGTTGTGTAATAATATTCGGCCCCACTATTTATCTGCTGAAATTCAAGAATAAAGGGATAATAGTGGCCCCGTAACATTACTTTGTAGCCAAAGTATCTCTGTACTTGTGAATTTAGTGAAATAACCATGTCACACACTTAAACCCCAGGTGGTGAAGGGTCTAGCCAGCCCTTCCGACACCTCGAATTCGATTAAATAACACCCTGAGCAGTTGTACGAACTGTTCAAAGACCATAATCAGACACCAAGTCGATTGACGAACCTATGCCGGATAGTGACGCACCTGTCCCTGAAGTACGATACTCGTAGCAACAAGTCCACCTCACAGGCTCACCTGACGATTTGGATATTCCCTCCCAATTCCTCAGAGAATTTATCACTCAGCCCACTAGCACAACCCACTGCAGTGGTCGAAATCCTTGAACTGAACGACAACCACCACCACCAGCTCCACGTGGAGTACCACAAGAAGCAGCAGACGAACTACTCAATGAAATAGTCAAACAAGGACGAGAAGAGTTCAAGAAACAAAGTACCAAAGTCAACGAACTTGCAGCAGCTATCATGTCCTAGGCAACCGAATTAAAAAAGCAACAGGATATCCAAAATATCATTCATGAACCTGCTAGGACACTGTATACAGAACTCAAAGTACTCAGATAGCAGGTCCAGGCCGAACTTGAACTATTGCAAGGTGAGAGCACCTCCCAATCCAAGAAAGTAAAAACACTTACTGATCGAATAGCTGACACATTAACAAAGCAATGGGAAGTTATGACTAACGTTCTAAAAACCAAGACTACCTCAATAGTTGAGGCGGCATGCAAGGAGTTCAAAGAAGTTAATGACCAGCTAGTCTAGCTGCACGAGTGGACAAAGAAGAAGATCAAACAAGAAAACCAGGACTGAATTAATAGTGACACCACTATTAAGGAAGCTGGGGAAGCCGCACTAAAAAACATTGCATCTCTTAAGAGGAAGCTGAGGGATCCCGAGGACTCTTTGGGCACCGTCTCTACTAAGAGACAGAGACCACCTCTTGACACTATCAGACACTCCTGCCAACAATCCGAAATTCGCCCACCTCCACTTACAAAGAAGGAACATCGAAAGATTCCTCAATCAGACAAATATGATGGAAGCTCAGCCAAACTCAAGGCATTTCTTAATGACGTAGCTACTGTATTCGAATGCATACCAGTTACATATGAAACTGCTAATGATAAGATTCTTTATGTTGGAGCACTCCTCACTGATAGTGTGAAAACTTGGTATCTAGCCAACAAACAAAAATGTAAACCAGACCCTCTATCTGGTTGGACTTTGTGGGTGACCTATGAAGACTTACTGAAAGACTTCATAGCTATACACGAAAACAAGAATGAAGTCCGTGAGGCTAAGAAAAACCTCCAGATGGAATACCAGAAGTCTGGGAAAAGAATCAAAGACTATGTGTCAAGAATGCATATGCATAACATGCTCGCTAACCTACCCCGAGAGCAGTTATGGGAATACTTAATCACTGGGTTACAAGCTGATATACGCGAGTATATGAAGGGTGTAAATAAGGACTCTTTGGACCTGGCACCGGCCAGTCCTGAGATGTGCTTCCAAGCTATCATTAACGCAGGAATGGAAGTCGAAAATGAGAAGCAGCGTGAGCAGTGGATGCAAAATCAACGCAAGTTGAAGGAGCAGACAGCTGCAGCTGCAAAGGGGAGAAAACCCGAGTACAAACCTGAATATAAGCCTTCAACTGACAAGAAACAGGCGGCACCTAAGCCAGCTGGTATCCAAAAGAAGAAGAGTAAGCCAGCAGACAAGCGAAAGCCTACTACTGCCTCTGATAAGTCTACGACCTCAAGCAAGTATGAGAAAGCGGCCGGAGAAGATACAGTTACCAACTCTATGAGGCAAGCTCGCATGACGGAAGGACAGTACATCAAGTGTGGTTCCAAGGACTACATTAAGAAAGAATGCACTTCAGGTTGGAAACCAGCAGCTGAGAGCTCGAGTAAGAACAAGGGAAAAGAGAAGGTGGATAACAAGAAGGTAGCAGTAGTACAGGTGGCAGATGCGTCGATTTCTTCAGTAATAGCACTGGTATCTTTTGGAAGGATTATTTCGGAGGATGAGCAGGATTACGAGTATGATTAGGGATGTGGGCTGTCTTGTACGTCGGGTCAGACAGTCTCGCAGGATTGGTTTAACATCTGTGTTGTGAAGAAGGGCATCTCTGTTAGTGATTGGAAGGAGTAGCATAAGGGGGAGATTATGGATATTGATCCGGTTTCTATTTCTTCGTGTGTTTGCTTTCTTTAATACAAAAGACAAAAACAGCAAAAAATAGAAAAGCTGAGGAAGAGTTGGGTCCTCAACTCAGTGACCATGAAAAAAGACCACAACAGGTGGCGGTGTGGGATATCTCCTTGGTTGGGAATGCAGACGCACGGGCAAAGGTATTAAAGTGTGAAGGAGTGAAGTTTCTGGTTTCTGTTAAGTTATCTTGGACATACGAAGGAAATATAAGGGAAATTTCTATTAATGCTTTGGTTGATACTGGTGCAGAAGCAACGATGTTTGATACCGATTTTGTGGTACAGATAATAATTTCCTGAGGGAAGAGAGAAACTCGATTGAGATTGGAGAGCACCGACAGCTCAATACTCAAGAGATCGGGTACAGTTCAAGTGAAGAACATGGAGATGTGTGTGCCTGATGCAAGATCAGGAAAAAACAAGACTCTTGACCTGGTTATTGAAGTGGCATGCTTGAAACCAGGTTATCACTCATTTTAGGTTTCGATTGGATAATGGCGCAATGTGATAAGCTAAGGGTCACCACTTCTTATAGCCTGGAGCTAACAAGAGCGCTGGAGAGAGAAGAGGTGATGGATTTTTCTGAATTTGGTGAAATTCTGGAACAGAGTTCTCATGTCGGTCTTATACATGTGGGCAAGTGGGAATCTAGGCATTTGTCAACTGGTAAAGTCCGCAGGATAATGCAAATTATCGTGGGCGAAGACCTAAAGACACTGGCTGAAACATTGCTAGTCCAATATAGAGATTTCATTGAAATCTTTGGAAAAGCTGCTCAAGCTTCCCTCCTTGTACACGGACCTCAAGACATGGTTATAGATCTCGAACCTGAGAAGCAGCCACCTTCTGGGAAACTGTACCCTCTGTACCCTGATGAGCTAGAACTGCTCAAAGAATACCTTGATAAGATATTGAGAACTGGCAAAATCCGGCCAAGTAAGAGCAGTGCTGGAGCCCCAATATTTTTTGCCAAACAAGCCAACGACAAGCTGTATATAGTGGTAGACTATCGTGGCCTCAATCCTATTACAATTAAAGACAAGTACTCTCTACCTCTGATGACTACCCTAATAGAACAAGTCGGAACTTCTCAAGTCTTTTCCAAACTTGACTTGAAGTTGGGATTTAATTTGCTATGCATAGCTGAAGCAGACCAAGGGAAAAGAGCATTCAAAACTCGTTACGGTTTGTACGAGTATACAGTAATGCCCTTTGGGCTGACAAATGCTCTATCGGTTTTTCAAAGGCATCTTAACAATATTCTATCTGAGAAAATTGACCACGGAGTGGTCTTATATATAGATGATATCTTAATATATACTCAGACTGAAGAAGAGCACGTAGAACTTGTGTGTTGGGTGCTTAAGAAGTTCTCAGAAAATGGCCTCTGTGTCACTATTGACAAGTGCATTTTCTATATCCCAGAAGTCGAATTTGTTGAGTTTCAGATAGGTACTCAAGGTGTCCAAATGAGCCAGAAGAACGTCAAAGACATTCTCAACTGGCCAGCTCCTAGAAGTGTGAAAGAGGTTGAAAAATTTATTGGGTTTGCTAACTTTTATCGCCAATTCATCCAAGGCTTTAGCAAACTCACACTCCCCATACAAACCCTCACACACCATGGCGTCATGTGGAATTAGACACAGCAATGTCAAGAAGCCTTTGAGGAGTTAAAACACAGGTTCACGACTGCTCCTATACTATGTCACTATCTGTTACGAACCCTTACCGGAATGTGGGTAGCGGGACTAGTATTAGAAGTGAGAGTCATGCCGGGTACTGGCACGAGTGTCAAGACGAAGAGGCACTAAGACTCGCGTAGTACGCAGCTCTTCAGGGAGCAGGTACAAGGGAATGGGACGGGACCCATTGCGTCAAGGTAGGGACAAGCGACTTGGGTGAAACCAAAGTCGAGGGTTCGAAGGCAGGTGAGCGGGGCGGTTTGAGCTACCGTAGATAGAGTATATTCTTGAACAACTAGATACAGAAATATATACAAGTTTTTTTTTTTTTTTTTTTTTTAACTCCGATATATTATTATACTAATTAAATAATAATTGGCATGCAGCCTTGCGGCTATGGCCTAAAAATAGGGACAGGAACTATCTAGGTGTGCAATAACAAAGGGAAATACCTGAAGGGTTGACGCAGTTTATTCTGCTTGTGGTGTGACGATGTCCTCCTGGATGGTTTCCCGAAGTCCGACTTTGTTGCGTGTAACTATCTCATTGAGTTTGGGTAGGTTCGAGTCTTCGTATACCAGGTCCCTGAATGTGAGTCCGTTCGTCAGGTGGTCGGTAGGATGTGGCATAGTGTTGCACTCCATGATTATGTATTGTCGGTTTACGTCTTTGGCCCGACACCATGGGCATTTCCCGTTATGTCGTCATATGCGCTTGAGGTAGTGTGGGAACCAGCCGTGTCCTAGACAGACACTGGATATCCAGTGGCAGAGTCTTCGCGGGAGGAGGCCCTTCGCACCTGTGTTGCTTGGAGCCTGGGGTGGGTATGCGTATGGTGGGTTTGGTCTTTTGTTGAAATCCTCCAGGGTGTACTGTTGGATATATGTGTGTATTGCGGGTTTTGTCGGTCGTGTCGGCTGGGTCGTGTCCTCAATGAGTGGGAGGATATTATTGAGTACCCCATCGATTTGGAGGTGCGACGCATACCCCTGCTTCACTGGCCAGGGTCATGCATAGTTTCGTGTTCTTGCTTTCAGGTTGTAAGCCTTGGGCCTGTTCCAGGGCAGTAGTGAGTGTAAGGGGTGTGTTGGTGGTCTGTCCAGCAGGCGGGCTGCCCCTAAAATGGCGCACTTCTTGATCAGAGGGTAGGGGGTGTGTAGGCCAGCTTCTCCACAGATTGCATGGAGTTCTGCCTTCTGCCACCCTCTTATAACTATTTGTGCTGCCGCTTTCAGGCACATGTTGATTGGTACCACTTCCCAGTTGTTGATGTGGTTCCTTATGTATATTTCCAGTCCGAAGGTGAGGGCTGAGATCACTGTTGCTTTGATAAGTCGGGACGCCATTTCTGGCTTGAGTTTCTTAAGGAGTGGTGTGAGCTTGTATAGGGTTGACCCAGCTTTGGCTGCGTGTTTTTCGATGTGTAGGGTGGCTCGGAGGGTTCTGTCGAAGAAGACTCCTACCCATCTTTGTTCCAGATTGTTTGGTATGTGGGGTTCCCCGAATTGTACCCCAGGTAAGTTTACTGTTGGGGTGATCTTGCCGCAGGGGAAGTAGAAGAGCTCGGTCTTTGAGAGGTCAAAATTCATTCCCCCTTGGTTGGCTTCGAGTTGTAGCTGGTTTCCTGCAGCTGTGAGGGTGATGGCGTTCCGCTGCCACGACACTGAGATTGCCAGCAAGCAGTAATCGTCGACATAGGATACCATAAGGTCTAGACCCAGTGTTTGGTAGTTGTGGCACAGCGGGGAGCTGTAGACATTGAAAAGGAAAGGTGATAGGGGCGAACCTTGTGGTATGCCCACTTGAATTGGTGTGAAGGTAGGTTCTGAGGCCGCACCGTCCGTGATTCGGACTGACCTGTCCGATAGGTATGATTGTACCCAATCAACTAGGTATGGCGGGAAGTTGTTTGTGGTCATAATTTCGGCCAGCCGTTCGTGAAGTACCTTGTTGAAGGCGCACTGGACGTCCAGGAAGAGAGCTGAGCTGTATAGCTTGTCGTTTGAGGCCTTGTGCACTTTTTCCAGTATTAGGTGCAGAGCATCAAGTAGAGAATAGCCTTTTCGGCAGGCAAATTGGAGTGGTGAAAGACAGTTAGGTGCGAAAACTGTCATTCTGGCAAGCGCGACATATTCGATTGTCTTGGATAGTGTCGGTAGGAGGGATATTATTCGGTAGGCCTTGGGTACCGAGTAGTCTGGTTTTCCTGGCTTGAGTATGACCATGGTGAGTACGCGCTTCAGGATGGTAGGGAGCATACGACTGCGTAGTGACCAGTCTGTCATGTTGGTGAGTATGGCGGGGCAGATCTTGTATAGTCGGATCCAAACTGAGGGTGGCAGAGTGTCATCTCCTGGGGCCGAGTTGGATGGGATGGCTTCCAGCGCCTTGAGGATTTCCTCTTGAGTTACTGAGTGGAAGCCTTCGAGGCTGTCCGAGGCTTGGTGTTGTGGGGGTGGGTCACTGGCTGGGAAGAAGGCTTGTCGCAATACTTGTGCCTTATCTTCGAAGCTTGTAGCTCCATTGATGGTAGCAAGTGATACTGGTGGTTTGGGGAGTGCTTTCCTAACTGTCTGCCAGAGAGACGATGGGTTGGTATTCTCAACCACTGTATTCCAGTGATCTTGGGTTGCTTTCCAGATTGCTCGTAGGTAGGCGTTCCTGACTTTGTTGTACGTGTGTTTGTCAGCTTTGCTGGCCCGAAAATCTCGGAAGGTGGTGTTCTTGATTCAGTACATTTCGGCCAGGTTTGGATCCCACCAGGGGTGAGATCACTTGGTAACCCGTCTGGTAGGTGTGCCGATCCGGAGCGCTCTCAGGATCAGGTGGTATAGGTGGTTGAAGTCTTGTTCATTTTGGATGTCAACTTCTTCTGGTGCTGGCAGGAGTTCGGCTACTCGGGCCCAATTGGTATTCTTCCAGTTATATCCCTTGTATTCTTGGTGCATGCCTGTCTTCGGCCAGGCTTAGTATGAGATCGGAGTGTGGTCCAGAGCCTTGTGTTCTAGGTGGGTGTACCAGTTCCTGACTGTGATGTGTTCTTGGCTGAAGAAGGTAAGGTCGAGCACCGCTGGCCTGCTGTTGTTGATTAGGTAGGAGGTGAGTGTGTTGGGGGTGTTTGTGAGGCGAAAATTTGCTGCATTGCAGATATCGACTAGGTTCTGGGCCTATTGGGAGGGTTGGCGGCCGCTCTCCCACCTGGGGTGGTGTTTGTTCATGTCGCCTGCAACTAAGTCTGCAAGTGCAAAAATTTCGTAGTAGAGGGCATCAAGCAAGTGTGTTGGTTGGTCTTGGGTTCTCCAGTTGCGGTTCTGGAGCCTGTTGTAGCAGTTGGCTATGTTGATTGTTGGAGGCTTGCGGTCCTTGCTGTGTAATGTCACTGATACTACCAGGAAGTTTGCATGTGGGTCTGAAATGATTGAAGTTGATTTGAAGGCTTTCTTTCTCACATAAGTTACTGTCCAGCAGGCCTGTTTGTGGGAGGGGAAGCAGTGGAAATCATCTAGTGCTGGGGGGGTTCCGTTGAGGAGTAGGGGTTCCTGTACTAGCAGGACGTTTGCGTCTGTATCTAGTATCGTGGCTTGCATAACCTAGAAAGCTGTGGGCGACTTGCCAGTGTTGTACTGCAGGATGCGGGCCAGGGGGCACCCTGCGTATTGTTGTTGTGGTGTGTTACTCATTCTTCCATGGTTTGTGCACCTTGTGGTGGGGTGCTCTGACTAGCTCATGGTGTGCTTCGTGCCTCATAGGTGGGGCAGTTTCGGTCCAGTGAGTAGTGGTCACCCATGGTCCCACACAGGTTGCAGTTAAGTACTGTATGGCGGCAGGGGGTCTTCTCGTTACAGCCTGGTGCCATGCACTCGCAGTTAAAGTGGTTGTGGGTGCCGCCGCAGTATCCACACTTGGGGACCTTGTTGCTAGCCATGCATACATCAGTGGGGTGGCCGAATCCAAGGCAGTTCTTGCACACTGAGTTCTTGTGGTTGGGGTGCATGCGTTCTGCTTTGCAGGACCTGTTGTAGATGCGCCAGGTGGTCTTTTCAGTTGGTATGCGACCTGGGATGGCGAAGGTTGGTTATTGTTCGAAGGTGGCCACGATTGTTACGAAGCGGCCTTTTGATTTGCTGTTTTCCCTGTGTTCCCTGTTTCTGAGGAATTTGACTGTGGTTGGGGTGGCTACTATATTGGCTGCGATCTGTCTGCCCAGGTTCTCGAGGTATTCCTGTTCATATTGGTCTTGGGTCTTGGTGGTTCCTCGCTCAAACCTCGGGACTTCGTGTATGAGGAAAGCTATTCCAGACTGGCACTCGTTGGTCGTTCTACAGTTACTTCCTGTTAGTGTGGAGATTTGGGGGAGCAGGGCGTCGATGTTGGCTTTGATGCTCGATGCTGGTGCCCTGGTAGCTGTGGTGATTACGATGCTTTCTTTTTTGCTTTGGCGCACCTCGATTGGCAGTGCTAGCCTGTTGTTGCACTTTGTCAATTCGTCGGTGATAATGCTATATAATTTGGGCAAGATAGGTGTGATGTCTGTCTGGCTGCCAGTGTAGATAATGAGGTCTCTTTCCTCTCTCGGGAAGGTCTTGGCTCGTGTGGGTGCTGCTGCTGGTACCTGTTGTTGTTGTTGTGGTAGGGGGCCTCCTGTGGCGGCTGCTTGTATCAAGGTTTTTGCTTTTCCCTTGTCTTTTCTAGACACTTCGACCCAGTCATCGGTCTGGATGCGAGGGGCACTAGATGGGGCTGGGGTCATCCTCCTGGGTGGCTGTAAAGGTCTGGGCGGGTACTCCTTTTCCTGTGCGTACTCTAGAGTGGTTTGGTGTGTATGCTCACCGAAGTGTTGTCCTGCTTCGAGGTTCATTCCCCCTGGTAGAGGTGCCTATGGGGTGGGGGGGGCGTAGCCTTGTTGGTATGGTTGTGGTTGCGGTTTGGGTAGGCGTGGTGCTGGAGCTGGTGTCTTCTGTATACAGCCGGCTTCTTGTTGCAGCTTCGTAACCCCAACCCTGATTCTGTTGGTCTCGTCTGCTAGAAAGCTGACTGTGCTTGTAGTAGAGGCCTGCTTTTCTGCCAGGCCAATGATTTGCGTTTGTAGGGAGTGGATGGCGGCAAGAATTGGTGTCATGATGTCTCGATTTGTGAGGTCCCTGGTGGTTGCACCTGCAATCAGGTCTTCCGCCGATTGCGGGTCATCGATTGACTGGTTGATTCCATGTGCCCAACCTTCGGTGATAATGTGGTTGGGTTGGTTGGAGGGACGTGGGCG
>Ga0307514_10002714_pt1 | contig 17880 bp, 15 predicted proteins | sample 16_EM_MG_FD_203088 | JGI IMG/M metagenome (GOLD analysis project Ga0307514, IMG submission 203088) | Populus trichocarpa ectomycorrhiza microbial communities from riparian zone in the Pacific Northwest, United States - 16_EM | ecosystem: Host-associated > Plants > Roots > Unclassified | place... | reverse complement strand
GGCATCGGCCGCGTAGAGCCGGAAGGTCAGCGGGCGGGCGGTCTTGTTGGCGACGACGACCTTGTCTTTCAGGCTCGTTCCGGGGTCGGCGGAGAGGTAGAAGTACGGGCGGTCGGCGATCCGCGAGGAGGCCGGGAAGACGGACCAACTGCCGTTGTCGGCGCCGTGGGCGGGCCCCGCGGTCAGGGCCAGGAGCAGCAGGCCCAGGAGGAGGACGGAGAACTTGCGCATGGGTGCGGCCCCCCACGGATGTGGATGGAGGCGACGGGCGGGTGCGGTCGCCCGTGCCGTCGGACTCAGCTGAGCGTGAGGGTGAGGACGCCGGAGTACGAGCCCGCAGGCGTGAACGCCGGTACGTCCAGGGAGAGTCCGGCATCGACGGTGAACTCACCGCCGGTGCGCGTGCCGTCCGGGGCCGACGCCAGGGTCGCCCCCGAGGTGCCCACCGTGCCCGCGGAGCCCGCCTTGCAGGTGCTGGGGCTGCCGGCCTTGGTCGCGCAGGCGGGGGTCCAACTCAGCTTCCCGGCGTCGATCTTGGCGCCGGGATCGGTGAGGTTGGCGCCGGAAGCGGTGAAGTCGGTGACCTTGCCGGTCAGGGACCAGCCCGCGGGCCCGCCCCGGAAGTCCTTGACGGTCACGGTGTTGAGGGCGCCGGTCGACGCCCCGCCCTTGCCGAAGTCGACCGCCGACAGCGAGACGGCGTTCCCGGCCTGGGACATGGACAGCGTCCCCGCCTTCACGGTCGTCGTCAGCTTCTGGCTGCCGTCGGGCGTGGGCGGCGTGGTGCCGTTGACGACGTAGGCCCCGGGCCCGGCGCCCTTGTCCGCGTCCCAGGAGGCGCCCTCGTACGCGACGATCCCGGTCGTCGTCGTGTCGTCGACGACGAGCGATCCGCTGAAGGCGCCCTGGGCGGACGCGGTCACGGTCGCGGTGTCCTGGGTCTGCTTGTCCCCGGAACGTCCGGCCAGTGTGACGGTCGCGCCGGCCGTGAAGCCGGTGCCATTGACGGTGACGCTGTCACCCGCGTCCCCGGAGGCCGAACCCAGCGTGATGGCACGCTGGTTGACCGGGGTCGAGTCCGTCGCGGTGACGGTCTCGGAGACCGGCGCGGGCGGAGTGATCACCGTGCAGGGGGTGTCCAGCTCCAGGATGTAGCTGGTGTGGATGTTGTAGTCGCCCGGCGAGAGCGTGATCGCGCCGGCCTCGGTGACCTTGAAGGTGCCGGTCATGGAGAACGACGGGAAGGCGCCCTTCCCGGGCACCGGGTCGTTCTTCTTCGGCCCCGCGACCGTCACGTCCCCGGTCTGCGCGCCACCGAGGGTGACCTTGCCGGTCGGGGTCATGATGTCGGCCGGCAGCGCGAGTTCGGTGGGGTTGCTGGCGGCCGCGGTGACCACGGTGTACGTCACGGTGACCGTGTCGCCGACCTTGGGGCTGGTGTTGTCCACCGAGACGTTCCCGGTGGTGGTGCCGTCGATCGGCGGGATGCCCGCGATCGCGGGCGGGATGCAGTGCGTGGCGAAGTCCACGTTCGTGCCCGCCGCACCTGCCGGGCAGGCCAGTGCCCCGCCCGCGGTGAACGCGACCGCGGTCACCCCGAGCAGCGACGCCCAGCGGCGTCTTCGGATGGATCCCATGTGTGCCCCCTCCAGAGGGATGCGGCGCAGCGGCTCGTCCGCGCCGACAGGGGGCATTGACGTGCGGATCGCGTGAGAAGTCAATGCAGATGCCGCAGAAAGCTGACGGGTCATCAGTTTCCGCGGCATCCGGAGCAGATCACTCAGTCGATCACCGGCCGGACACCCGGTCGGGTCCTCGGCCGGACACCCGGTCGGACACCCGGTCGGGCCCTCGGCCGGACCCTCAGGCGAACACGAACGGGCCCGGTGCCTGCTTCGCGCTCGCCGTACAGGTGACCGAGATCCCGAAGATGGTCATCTTCAGCGAGCCGCCGAAGAACTCCAGGCTGTCGCCGGAGGCCACGGTGCCGCTGAGCGGTCCGACGGTGACCGGGCTGTTGGCGGCCATGGCCGGGTTCTTCTTCCCGCTGAAGACGGTGGTGCCACCGCTCGCCTTCACCATGGTGAGCGTGGACGTGATGGAGTCCGCGTCCAGTGCGAGCGGTGTTTTGATGGCGGTGGACGAGAGGGTGATGGTGGCCGAGGTGCCGCTCTGCGTCGCGGTCAGCGTGGCCGCCCCGCCGCCGAACAGTCCGCAACTGGCGTTGATCGTCGCTGTCGTCGGAGTGACCGCGGCCGCGGTGGGCGCGAACGCGAGGCCGGTGACCGCGAGGGCCCCGACCAGTACTGCCGCACCTGTGGTTGTGCGCTTGCCTCTCATGGGGATGAGCTCCCTTCACAATTGTCTGGGAGTGCGCGTTGACGGCCGTCGCCTTGGCAGGTGGGTGCGGTCAGCTGCGGCGGCGTGAATCTGATGGGCCGTCAGGGGATACGGTTTCATTGACGCGCGGGAGGCAAGCGCTTGCAAGGCTGATTTCCGGCCTACTCGCGCAGCCCGCCAGGATCGTCAGCGGACCGCAGCCCGAGGAGACCGTCAGCGGACCTCAGCCCGCCGAGACCGTCAGCGGACCTCAGCCCGCCGAGACAGTCAGCCGCACCGCACCATCGGGCCCCGCCACGAGCACCGGCGTCCCCGCACCGCCAAGGTCCCGCACCGCCGCGAGGTCCTCCGCACTGGCCCCTTCCGCCTCCGTCACCACGGCCGCCGCCTCCAGCGACGTCGCCCCGGACGCCACCGCCATCGCCACCGCCGTCCGCAGCGCACTCAGCTTCAGCGAGTCCAGGGCCACGCTCCCGGCCACATACGTACGTCCCGTCTCGTCCCGCACGGCCGCCCCCTCGGGCACACCGTTGCGGGCCCGCGCCGAACGGGCCAGGGTGACGATCTTGCGGTCCTCGGGATCAAGCGCACTGTCAGTCATGACCTGAGCATACGAAGAACGCCGAGGCCGTCCTCGGACCAGGGCTCACGCACGGTCGAGCCGAAGCCGCTCCGCGCGCGGCAACCCCGCCACCACCAGGTCGTACGAGTCCTCGACCAGCTCCCGCACCAGCCCGTCCGGCAGGTCACCGTCCGCCGTCACCGTGTTCCAGTGACGCTTGTTCATGTGCCAGCCGGGGACGATCAGTCCCGGGTGTTCGCCGCGCAGCCGGACCGCGTCCTCCGGGTCGCACTTGAGGTTGACCGTGAGGGGACGGGCATCCAGCGTGGTCAGGGCGAAGAGCTTGCCCAGCACCTTGAAGACCGAGATCTCCGGCCGGAACGGGAAGTCCTCCACGGCCTCGTTGAACGACAGACAGAACGCGCGCAGCTCCTGGGGCGTCACTCCGGCTTCTTCTCCTCGTCCTGTGGGGGCTCCGTCGGGCCCACCGGCTCCACCAGCACCGTCACGATCTTGTTCCGGCGGCCCGCCGCCGCCTCCGCGGTCAGCCTCAGTTCCCGGCCGTCCGGAAGCTCCACGACCGACGACGCCCCGGCGATGGGCACCCGGCCCAGGGCCTTGGCGAGCAGGCCGCCGACCGTCTCCACGTCCTCGTCGTCGTACTCCTCAAGCCCGTACAGCTCGCCGAGGTCGGTGATGTCGAGGCGGGCGGTGACCCGGTGGCGGTCGTCGCCCAGGTCCTCGACGGGCGGGAGTTCGCGGTCGTACTCGTCGGTGATCTCCCCGACGATCTCCTCGAGGATGTCCTCGATGGTGACGATGCCGGCGGTGCCGCCGTACTCGTCGATGACCACGGCCACGTGGTTGCGGTCCTGCTGCATCTCGCGCAGCAGGTCGCCGGCGTTCTTGGTGTCGGGGACGAAGGCCGCCGGACGCATCGCCGTCGACACCAGCTCGCTCTCCGCGTCCCGGCTGATGTGCGTCTTGCGCGCCAGGTCCTTCAGGTACACGATCCCGACGATGTCGTCCTCGTTCTCGCCGGTGACCGGAATACGCGAGAAGCCCGACCGCAACGCCAGAGTCAGCGCCTGGCGGATCGTCTTGTAGCGCTCGATGGCGACCAGGTCGGTCCTCGGGACCATGACCTCCCGTACGAGCGTGTCGCCCAGCTCGAAGACCGAGTGCACCATGCGGCGCTCCTCGTCCTCGATCAGCGACTCCTTCTCCGCGAGGTCGACCAGAGCGCGCAGCTCCGCCTCGGAGGCGAAGGGGCCGCGACGGAAGCCCTTGCCGGGGGTGAGCGCGTTGCCGATGAGGATGAGGAGGGACGGGATCGGGCCCATGATCCTCGCCAGCGGCAGCAGGATGTACGCCGCCACCGTCGCCGTGTTGAGCGGGTGCTGGCGGCCGATGGTGCGCGGGGAGACACCGACGGCGACGTACGACACGAGGACCATCACCCCGATCGCGACCAGGAGTGCCTCGGTGGTGCCGTCGAACTCCCGCAGACAGGCGTAGGTGACGAGCGCGGCGGCCGCCATCTCGCAGGCGACGCGCACCAGCAGTGCCACGTTGAGATAGCGGGTCGGGTCGGCTGCGATCTGGGCGAGCTTCGCGCTGCCGCGACGGCCGGTCCGTACCGCCTCCTCGGCCCGGAAGCTGGAGACCCGCGCGAGGCCCGCCTCCGCACAGGCGGCGAGCCACGCGACGACGACCAGGGCGATGGCGCCCGAGACGAGGGTGGGACTCATGAGACGGTCGGGGCGGGGGACGGACCGGTCAGGCCCTTCTCCGCGCGCCAGCCGTCCACGATGGCCGCCTGGAGGCCGAACATCTCGGCCTTCTCGTCTCGCTCCTCGTGGTCGTAGCCCAGCAGGTGCAGCACTCCGTGGACGGTGAGCAACTGGAGCTCCTCGTCCATGGAGTGCTGCGTCTCGGCTTCCTCGCCCTGCTTCTTGGCGACCTCGGGGCACAGCACGATGTCGCCGAGGAGGCCCTGCGGGGGCTCGTCGTCGTCCTTCGACGGCGGACGCAGTTCGTCCATCGGGAAGGACATGACGTCGGTGGGCCCCGGCAGGTCCATCCACTGGATGTGCAGCTGTTCCATGGCGTTCGCGTCCACGACGATCACCGAGAGCTCGGAGAGCGGGTGGATGCGCATCCGTGCGAGCGCGTAGCGGGCGATGTCGAGGATCGCCTGCTCGTCGACCTCGGTTCCGGACTCGTTGTTGACGTCGATCGACATGGTCGCGCTGGTCTACTTCCGTTTGTTACGGGCGCCCTTGTGGGTGCCGTTCTCCGTACCGTTCTGGCTGTCGTACAACTCGTACGCGTCGACGATACGGCCGACCAACTTGTGCCGTACGACGTCGTGGGACGTGAGCCGCGAGAAGTGCACGTCGTCGAGACCTTCGAGGATGTCCTGCACCTGCCGCAGACCCGACTTCGTGCCGCTCGGCAGGTCCACCTGGGTCACGTCACCCGTGATCACGATCTTCGAGTCGAAGCCGAGCCGGGTGAGGAACATCTTCATCTGTTCGGCGCTGGTGTTCTGGGCCTCGTCCAGGATGATGAAGGCGTCATTCAGGGTCCTGCCACGCATGTATGCCAGCGGAGCCACCTCGATCGTCCCCGAGGCCATCAGCTTCGGGATCGAGTCCGGGTCCAGCATGTCGTGCAGCGCGTCGTACAGCGGGCGCAGATACGGGTCGATCTTCTCGTAGAGCGTGCCCGGGAGGAAGCCGAGGCGCTCCCCCGCCTCCACCGCCGGGCGGGTCAGGATGATGCGATTGACCTGCTTGGACTGCAGGGCCTGCACCGCCTTGGCCATGGCGAGGTAGGTCTTGCCGGTGCCGGCGGGGCCGATGCCGAAGACGATCGTGTGCTTGTCGATCGCGTCGACGTACCGCTTCTGGTTGAGGGTCTTGGGGCGGATTGTGCGGCCGCGCGAAGAGAGGATGTTCTGCGTGAGCACCTCGGCCGGAGTTTCCTGGCCTTCGCTCTCGCCGTTGTCACTGGCTCTGAGCATGGCGATCGAGCGTTCCACTGCGTCCTCCGTCATCGGCTGTCCGGTGCGGAGCACCAGCATCATCTCGTCGAACAGGCGCTGGATGAGCGCGACTTCGGCGGCCTCGCCGACCGCGCTGATCTCGTTGCCCCGGACGTGGATGTCGGCGGCCGGGAAGGCCTTCTCGATCACGCGCAGCAGGGAGTCTCCGGAACCCAGCACGGTCACCATGGGGTGCTGGGCGGGGACGGTGAACTGTGCTTTGGCCTGCCCCTGCGCGGGTGTTTGAGCTGTTGGTGTCTGAGTCATGGGCCGGCGCTGTAGGCCTGCGGTTCCTCCTCATCACGGCCGCGTAGCTGAGAGCGGCCTCGCGATACCAAGGGTACGACGGTGCACTGACAACGCCGTAAGGCTTTTCGCCGCCCGTCCCGGGACTCCGGGGCGGAGGTTCCGGGGGAGACGCTCATGTCGACCGGCCGAATCCGATCGTCGGCACCGCCCGCCGCAGCGGCCACGGCCGTCCGGCCTGCTCCGGCACCAGACCCGCCAGGAATCCGTACCGCCGCAGCGCCGCCGGTTCCTGTCCTTCCACCGACTGCACCTTCCGCCACCACGCGCCGATCTCGGACCATCCCGGCGCCGACAACGAGCCCCCGAACTCCTGCACGGACAACGCGGCCGTGAGACCGCCCAACGCCAGCCGGTCGGCGAGCGGCCACCCCGCCAGCGTGCCGGTGACGAAGCCCGCCACGAAGACGTCCCCCGCTCCGGTCGGATCGAGTGCCGCCACCGCGATGGCCGGAACCTCCGCCGTCTCCCCCGTCCGCCGGTCCACCGCGTACGCCCCCTCCGCACCGAGGGTGACGACGGCGAGCGGTACGTGGGCGGTGAGCGCGTGCGCCGCGGCCCGGGGCGAGTCGGCGCCGGTGTACCGCATCGCCTCCTGCGCGTTCGGCAGGAACGCCTCGCAGTGTTCGAGATCGGCGAGCCCCGCCAGATCCCACGCCCCGGTGTCGTCCCAGCCGACGTCGGCGAAGATCCGGGCGCCCTTGCGCGCGGCCTGGGCGATCCAGGGGGCGCGTTTGCCGGGCGTGAGGGAGGCGATGGCGGCACGCGCGCGTGGGGGGCAGTCCGGCGCGGGCTCCTCCGGGGGCGGCTCGTGGCCGTGGGAGACCATGGTGCGCTCGCCCTCGTACGCCATGGAGACGGTGACCGGCGAGTGCCAGCCGGGAGCCCTGCGGGAGGGGGTGAGGTCGATGCCCTCGCCCCGCTCCAGGGTGTCCCAGCAGTACTCGCCGTAGTGGTCGTCGCCGAACGCGGCCGCCAGTGACGTGCGCAGGCCGAGCCTCGCCAGCGCGGTCGCCATGTTGGCCACGCCTCCGGGGCTCGACCCCATGCCGCGGGCCCAGGACTCGGTCCCGCGCACCGGGGCGGAGTCGAGCCCGGTGAAGATGATGTCGAGGAACACGGGGCCGGTGAGGTAGACGTCCCAGGGCGGGTCGCCGGGCCTGCGCAGGGCGGCCAGCGGGTCGACCCTGGGCTGGTCGCGGTGGTCCTCTCCGATGGACGCGGTGGACGCGATCACGGTGCGCTCCCTGACGAGGTACGGATCAGGCCAGTCTGCACCACAGCACCGACAACACGCCGTCGTCACACCGGACCCGAACCGCAGGCCGCGTCAGGGCCCGACCGGACCCGAGCCGCGCCCCCCGCGTCAGGGCCCACCGTCCCGGACCCGAACCACACACCCCACGCCAGACCCCGCCACCCCGGACCCGAACCACACACCCCACGCCAGCGCCCACCGTCCCGGACCCGAACCGCACGCCCCACTCCACGCCCACCGTCCCGGACCCGAACCACACACCCCACGCCAGACCCCGCCACCCCGGACCCGAACCACACGCCCCACTCCACGCCCACCGTCCCGGACCCGAACCGCACACCCCACGCCAGACCCCGCCACCCAAAGCCCCTCGGCCCGCCGAACCAGCCCGGTCGGCCCACGACGCCGGGGACCCCGGCCCCCCGGCGACCCGGCACCTCCGGCGACCCGACATCCCCGGGGCCTACCCGCGCGGTCCCTACCAGCGCGGTCCCTACCAGCGCGGTCCTTAACCCGCGCAGTCCTTTCCCGCGCGGTCCCTACCAGCGCGGCATGGACGGCGTGATCCACTCCGGGTCGGCGACCCGCATCGCCGCCGCGTCGTCGCGCTCGCGCAGCGACCCGTCGTCGTCGAGCCACCGTCGGTTGAGGAACGCGAGTTTCTCGCGGTCGAGTTCGACGCCGAGGCCGGGTGCGTCCGACACGGTGACCCTGCCGTCCTCGAAGGTCAGCCGTTCGGTCAGGACGTCCTCCGACTGCCAGGGGTAGTGGGAGTCGCAGGCGTGGTGCAGGTTCGGGACGGTGGACGCCACATGGGTCATGGCGGCCAGCGAGATCCCCAGGTGGGTGTTGGAGTGCATGGACACCCCGACCCCGAACGTGCGGCAGATCGCGGCGAGTTGCTGCGTGTTGCGCAGCCCGCCCCAGTAGTGGTGGTCGGAGAGCACCACCTGGACGGCGTCGCGCGTGAACGCCTCCTTGATCTCGGCGAAGGTGGTCACGCACATGTTGGTGGCGAGCGGCACGCCCGCCCGTCGCCCACCACCGCCCTTGCCCGAGGCGCTTCGCGCCGCCCCTTTCGATCGCGCGGCGACCTCGGCCATGGCCGGGGTACCGAGGGTGGGGTCCTCCAGGTATTCGAGGACGTCTGCGAGCTCCTTCGCGACCTTCAGCGAAGTCTCCACGCTCCAGGCCCCGTTGGGGTCCAGGCGCAGAGGGTGGCCGGGAAACGCCTCGGCGAGTGCCCGGATGGCCGCGATCTCCTCGTCCGGCGGGAAGACGCCCCCCTTGAGCTTGAAGGAGGTGAATCCGTACCGCTCGGTGAACCTCCGGGCCTGCTCGACGACCCCGGCCGGATCGACGGCGGCGCCCCAGTCGTCCTTCTCGGCGGCCACGCCCTGTGGGTGGTCGGCCCACTTGTAGAAGAGGTACCCGCTGTACTCGACCGTGTCCCGGAGCTTGCCGCCGAGCAGCGCGTGCACGGGCAGGCCGAGGGACTTGCCGAGGGCGTCGAGGCAGGCGACCTCGAAGCCGGAGACGACGGACAGGCGGAGTTTGTCGGCGGTCTGGACGCCCCGCAGTCCGCCGACGTCGACCTGGCCGGTGACGCGGGCCTCGTCGACGGCCACCTCTTCCGCGACCACGAACAGGCCGCCCAGATCGCTGACCTGACGACCCATCAGCTTGGCGGCGAACGGCCGCGCCAGCTCCAGGTACTTCGTGTCGCCGTAGGTCTCGCCGACACCGGTGATCCCGTCCGCGGTCACGACCTCCACGATCAGCCGGGGGGTGTACGGCTGGTGCACGCCCTGGGTGTTCAGCAGCGGCGGATCGGCGACCAGGATCGGCGTCAGCCGTACCTCGGTGATGGTCAGGTCGCGGGTCACAGGGCGGCTCCTACGAGGTCGAGTCCGGTGGTCAGCACCAGCTTGAGGTCGTTCAGGTCGGCGGCCGAGGGGTCGGTGAGCGGGGCGCGCACGGGTCCCACCGGGCAGCCGCGCAGTCGGGCCGCCGCCTTCACCAGGGACACGGCGTATCCGGGTACCCGGTCGCGGAGTTCGACGAGCGGGACGTAGAACTCGCGCAGCAGCTTGTGGACCGTGTCGTCGTCGCCGTCGTGCAGGGCGGTGAAGAAGGCGTTCGCGATCTCGGGGGCGAAGGCGTGGACCGCGGAGGAGTAGGCGGGGACGCCGACGGTGGCGTAGGCGCGGGCCTGGATCTCGGCGGTGGCGGCGCCGTTGAAGAACAGGAAGTCGTCGGGGGCCGAGAGGGTGAGGCGTTGCAGCCGGTCGAGGTCGCTGTGGCCGTCCTTGAGGCCGATGACTCCGGGGATCCGGGCGACCCGCCGGAACGCCTCGACACCGAAGGCGACCTGCCCGCGCTGGTAGGCGATGAGCGGCAGCCGGGTGCGGGCCGCGATCTGCTCCAGCTGGGCGACCAGCCCGTTCTGCGGGGCGGCGACCAGGTAGTGCGGCAGGACGAGGAGGGCGTCCGCCCCGGCCTCCTCGGCGATGCGGGCGAAGCGGACGGCCTGTGCCCAGCCGTAGCCGATTCCGGCGACGACGGGCACCCGACCGCCGGCCTCCTCGGCCGCGATGGTCACGACCTGGCGGTACTCGTCCTCGTCGAGGGAGAAGAACTCGCCGGTGCCGCAGGCGGGGAAGAGGGCGCCGGGGAAGGTCGCGATCCGGTCGGCGACATGTGCGCGGAAGCCGTCCGGGTCGAGGGAGCCGTCGGCGTGGAAGCTGGTCAGCGGGAACGACAGCACGCCGTTCGCCATGCCCTCCCGCAGTCGCCGGGTCACGGCGTCCGTCTCGGGACTCACCCTCGATCATCTCCCTATATAGACGCTATCTACGTATGAAGATGAAGGTTAGATACACGAACGAAAACCGTCAATGACCCGGTCACTCCCGATTACGATCGACACATGTCAGAGACAGCCGGCGTCCGTGAAGTGAAGTCGGCCGCGCGCACGGTCGAACTGCTCGAACTGCTCGCCGCCCGCGGTGACCGGCCGGCCCGGCTCCAGGAGCTCGCGGAGGCGCTGGAGGTGCCCCGCAGCTCGATGTACGCGCTGCTCCAGACCCTGATCTCGCGCGGCTGGGTGCGTACGGACGTCACCGGCTCCCTCTACGGCATCGGCATCCACGCCCTGCTCACCGGCACCAGCTACCTCGACTCCGACCCGCGCGTGCGAGTCGTGCGGCCCTATCTCGACGAGGCGTCCCAGGCACTGGGCGAAACGATCCACCTGGGGCGGCTCGACGGGCGGGGCGTGACCTATCTGGCGACGCGCGAGTCGCACGAGTACCTGCGGACCATCAGCCGGGTCGGGCGCCGGCTGCCGGCCCACGTGGGTGCGCTGGGCAAGGCGCTGCTGGCCGAGCGGGACGACACCGAGCTGCCCGAGGGCCCCTACGAGGCGCTCACCCCGAACTCGCACACCGACCGGGCGTCCCTGCTGGCGGACCTCGCCGCCGTGCGGTCCCGCGGCTACTCGGTGGACCGCGAGGAGGGCGTCCTCGGCATCGTCGGCTTCGGCTTCGCCCTGCGGTACGACTCCCCCGTCCAGGACGCCGTCAGCTGCTCGGTACCGGTGGCCCGGCTGACGCCTGAGCACGAGGCGCGGATCGTCGCGGTGATGCGGGAGATCAGGGCCAAGATCGAGGCGGCGGCACCGGGCGCAAGGGGCGCTCCGCACTGGCGTTAGCCGCGGGATTCCGCCCCCAGCCACCCGGAAATAGGCGCTCTTCTACCCGACCTCACCGACACCAAACGCAACGTGTGCCACATCACACCCCCCGCGTTTCTTCTCGCGACCGCGTGCTTGATACAAATTGCCCGCGCGTTCCTGTCCGTCGACGGCCTGCGCCAACCCCCCTTCTGAGCCGCTTCTTTCGCATGCCCTGGGAACGCCCGTGTTCGCCCGCACCACCATGCCCTGGCCCCTCGTCGCCCTTTTCACGGCCGGGTACGTCGCCCCCTATCTCCTCCCCACCACCGTCGGCAGGCTGGACTCGGGGCTACCGCTGTCCGCCACGCAGGCGGGCGCCATCGGCAGTGCCCTGCTGCTGAGTTCGGCCTCGGCGGGCTTTGTGCTCGCCTCCCGGGTCGAGCGGATCGGCGCCCGTGCGCTGGCCCGTTTCGGGCTCACGCTGGCCGTCCTCGGCTACGGCACCGCCGCCCTCACCTCGTCCGTCCCCGCGGTCGTCGCCGGCGCCGTGCTGGGCGGCTTCGGATCCGGTACGGCCACCACGGTCGCCGCGACCGGAATCGCCGCCCAGAGGGATCCGCACCGCATCACCACCCTGGGGCTGCTGAGTGTCTCCGCGCTCGCGGGCACCGTCTACCTGACGGTGCCGCACCTCGGTCCCGGGCACGGCCAGCCGCCGGCCGCGATCGCCCTCACCGCACTCGCGGTCTGGCCTGTGACCGGCCGTCTCCCGGAACGTACGGCCACGACCCACCAGGTCCGCCGCCCGCGCGATCCGCTGCCCCACCTCCGCGCCGGGCTGGTCCTGGCCGCCACCCTGCTCTGCTGGTCCCTCGCGCAGAACTCCCTGTGGGGCGTCAGCGGCCGCATCGGCCTGACCCAGGCGCACCTCTCCGAGGCCACCGTCGGCGCCGTCTTCGCGGTGGCGCTGGGCGCGGGGCTCCTGGGAGTCCTGGGCGCGGGCGCGCTCGGACCGCGACTCGGCCGGGCCCTGCCCGTCGGCGTCGGCACCGCCCTCATCGCGGGCTGTATCGCCCTCAGCGCCTCCGCCACCGACCTGACCGGCTTCGCGACCGGCGAGATCGCCTGGAACACGCTCTATCCGATCGTCCTGTCGTACGTGCTCGGCCTCGCCGCCTCCCTCGACCCGCGCGGGCGTTGGGCGGTGCTGGTCGGTTCCGCGTCCTCGCTCGGCACCGCGGCGGGCCCGCTGGCCGGCAGTCTGCTGTCCGCGCAGGCCGGCTTCCCGACGATGGGCGTGATCCTCGCGCTCGGGCTGCTCGTCATCACCCTCCCGATGACCGCCGTGGCCCTGCACACCAGCGGGCGCCCCCTGCTGTCCCGCGCGGTGCGCCGCCGGGGTGGCACGCCGGCCGTCGTGGTCGCCGCGTCGACCGGCACCCCGGCGGACGCGCTCGCCCAGGTCGCTCCCGAGCAGCCGGTCGTGGAGATCCCGATCGACGCCCCGGCCGTCCCCGCCCGCCAGGACTACGGCACGGCGGGCCCCCGGCAGGCGTCGGGCACCCCGGGGGCCTGACGGCACCGACACGCACCGGACCTCGCCCCCCGGAGGCGGTCACGAGAACTCGTACGCCTCCACCTCGGCGAGGTAGCGGGACCGCCGCTCCTCGTCGTGCTCCAGGAAGGACGCGACGAAGGAGTTGCGGGCCAGCTCCCGCAGCCGGTCCTCGCCCAGGCCCAGCGCCTGGCGTACGGCGTCGAAGTTGTCGCCGGCGTAACCGCCGAAGTAGGCGGGGTCGTCGGAGTTGACCGTGCACAGCAGCCCGGCCTCCAGCATCGCGGGCAGCGGGTGCTCGGCGAGGACGTCCACGGTCCGCAGCCGGACGTTGGACAGCGGACACAGCGTCAGCGGAATCCGGTCCCGGACCAGACGGGCGACCAGCTCCTGGTCCTCCACGCATCGCAGCCCGTGGTCGATCCGCTCCACGCCGAGCACGTCCAGGGCCTCGGTGATGTACTCCGGCGGCCCTTCCTCACCGGCGTGCGCCACCCGCCGCAGGCCGAGGGCGGCGGCGGCCTCGTACACCGCGCGGAACTTCACCGGCGGATGCCCGACCTCGGCCGAGTCGAGCCCGATGCCGACGATCCGGTCGAGGTGGGGCTTCGCGGCCTCCAGCGTCTCGAGCGCCGACTCGGCGGACTCGTCCCGCAGGAAGCACATGATCAGCTGCGTGGACACACCGTGGTTCGCCTCGCTGCCGCCCAGCGCCCGCCACAGTCCCTCGACGACCGTCCCCATGCCGACGCCCCGCGCGAGATGCGCCTGCGGGTCGAAGAAGATCTCCGCGTGCCGTACGCCCTGGGCGGCGGCCCGGGCGAGATAGGCGTTGGCGAGGTCCTCGAAGTCCCGCTCGGTGCGCAGGACGGCCATGAGCTCGTAGTACAGGTTCAGGAAGGACTGAAGGTCCTCGAACTGGTACGCCTTGCGCAGTGCGTCCGTGTCGGCGTACGGCAGTTCGACGCCATTGCGGGCGGCCAGCTCGAAAGCCAGCTCCGGCTCCAGGGTGCCTTCGATATGGAGGTGCAGTTCTGCTTTGGGGATGGACATCAAAGTATCGTACGGCTGCTTTATCGCCGTTTCGGAACTGAGACGCGCAGGAGGTCGTGGGCGACGGTCAGCTCACCCTCGAAGCCGGCGGCCCGCGCCTGCCGTTCGAATTCTTCGGGTTCCGAGTACCGCTGGCTGAAGTGCGTGAGCACGAGATGCCGTACCCCGGCGTCCCGCGCGACGCGAGCCGCCTGGCCCGCCGTCAGATGACCGTGGTCGACGGCCAGTCGCTCGTCCTCGTCGAGGAACGTCGACTCGATGACGAGCAGGTCGCAGCCCTCGGCCAGCGCATACACCCCGTCACACAGCCGGGTGTCCATGACGAACGCGAACCGCTGTCCGTGCCGGGTCTCGCTGACGTCGTCGAGGCTGACGCCGTCGAGAACGCCGTCGCGTTGCAGGCGGCCGACGTCCGGGCCCTTGATGCCGTGCGCGGTGAGCCGGTCGGGCAGCATACGGCGGCCGTCGGGCTCGGCGAGGCGGTAACCGTACGACTCGACGGGGTGGGAGAGCTTGCGGGCCTCAAGGGTGTAGCCGGCCGTCGCCGCGATCACGCCGTCGGCCGCGACCGGCACCTCGGCGATCTCGACCGTCTCGCGGTAGGCGGTGGCGTACCGCAGCCGGTCGAAGAACCGTTGCCCGGAGCGCGGGTAGTGGGCGGTGACCTCGTGCGGGACCTTGTCGAGGTTGATCCGCTGGATGACCCCGGCGAGACCGAGCGAGTGGTCGCCGTGGAAGTGCGTGACGCAGATCCGGTTCAGGTCGTGCGCGGCGACCCCGGCGCGCAGCATCTGCCGCTGGGTGCCCTCGCCGGGATCGAAGAGGATGCCCTCGCCGTCCCAGCGCAGCAGGTAGCCGTTGTGGTTGCGGTGCCGGGTCGGGACCTGGCTGGCGGTGCCGAGGACGACCAACTCACGTACGGACACGCCGAGTCACCCGGGGGGCCACTGCATGCCGCGACCGCCGATGACATGCGCGTGGGCGTGCCAGACGGTCTGGCCGGCGCCGCTTCCGGTGTTGAAGACGGTGCGGTAGCTGTCCAGCTTCTCGTCGTCGGCGACGGCCTTGGTCTCGCGCAGGAGGTCGACGGCGAGTTCAGGGGCCTCGGTGGCGAGCGCGCCGACGTCCATGTGGTGGGCCTTCGGGATCACCAGGACATGGGTGGGCGCCTGGGGGTTGATGTCCCGGAAGGCGACGGTGGTGTCGGTCTCACGGATGATCGTCGCCGGGATCTGGCCCGCGACGATCTTGCAGAACAGGCAGTCGTCCTGCGGTTCCCCTGCCATGGTCCCTCCGGGGGTTGGCGGAATGATCTCGTGGGGGCATCGTATCGTCGCCGGGTGCGGGTGGTTTGTGGCTGGTCGCGCCCACGCGGCGGAGCCGCACATCGATACAGCCCCGCGCCCCTTTAGGTGGGCACAGTGGGCGGGGTTTTGGCCGGGCTGTCCTGCAGGGCCTCCAGTGCCAGCCTCACTGCCTCATCCAGTTGTGTGTCCCTGCCTGCCGCGTAGTCCTGGGGGCGCTGTACGACCTCCACGTCCGGGTCTACGCCGTGGTTCTCCACGCCCCACTCGTAGTTCTCGAGCCAGAACGCGTACTTCGGCTGGGTGATCAGCGTGCCGTCGACCAGGCGGTAGCGGCTGTCGATCCCGATCACCCCGCCCCAGGTGCGGGTACCGACCACGGGCCCGATGCCCAGCGCCTTGATCGCCGCGTTGACGATGTCGCCGTCGGAGCCGGAGAACTCGTTGGCGACGGCGATGACCGGCCCGCGGGGCGCGTCCTGCGGATAGCTGTACGGCCGCATCCCGCGCGGCACCGCCCAGCCGACGATCCGCCGGGCCAGTTTCTCGACGACGAGCTGGGAGGTGTGCCCGCCCCGGTTGTCACGGACGTCGACGACCAGGCCCTCGCGGGCGACCTCGACCCGCAGGTCGCGGTGGATCTGGGCCCACCCGGGCGCCTGCATGTCGGGGACGTGCAGATACCCGAGGCGGCCACCGGACTTCTCGTGCACGTACGCCCGCCGGTCCGCGACCCACGCGTGGTACCGCAGGGGTTCCTCGTCGGCGACCGGGACGACGACCGTGTGCCGTACCTCGCCGCCGCCGGACGGCGAGATGGTCAGCTCGACCGGCTGGCCCGCCGTACCGACGAGGAGCGGGCCGGGCCCGGTCACCGGGTCGACGGGCACACCGCCCACCGCGACGATCGCGTCCCCGGCGCGCACCGCGACGCCGGGCGCGGCGAGCGGGGAGCGGGCGCCGGGATCGGAGGTCTCGGTCGGCAGGATGTGGTCGATGCGCCACCGCGCCGATTCCTGGGGGCCGTCCAGGTGGCGGGAGATGTCCGCGCCGAGCAGTCCCTGCCGGGGGCCGCCGCCGTGGCCGCCGCGCGGCATGACGTAGGCGTGCGAGGTGCCGAGCTCGCCCTGGACCTCCCAGAGCAGGTCGACGAGGTCGTCATGGGTGGCGACCCGGTCCAGGACGGGGCGGTAGCGGTCGAGGACGCCGGTCCAGTCGACGCCGCTCATGTCCGCGCGCCAGAAGTGGTCCCGCATGACGCGGCCGGTCTCGTCGTACATCTGCCGCCACTCGGCCGACGGGTCGACGAGTTGCCGGATCCGGGCGAGGTCGACGGTGATGTTGGTGTCGCTGTCGTCGTCGTTGGAGGCGCGCCGGTCGCTGGGGACGACCTTCAGCCGCCCGTCGGTCCACAGCAGGACCCGCTTGCCGTCGCCGCTGACCGCGAAGTGGTCGACGTCGACGGCGAGATGCTCGATGCGCTGCTGGGCGAGGTCGTAGCGCTCCAGCTCGGTGTGCGGGTCCGGGTCGTCGGGGGTCGCCCGGGAGGAGCCGAGCACTCCGCGCACCGGGTGCCGCAGCCACAGCACCCCGTCCTTCGCGGCCCGCAGGTTGGAGTAGCGGGCCGCCTCGACGGGGAACGGCACGATCCGGTCGGCGAGGCCCTCCAGGTCGATCCGGGTGGCCGGGGCGCCCTCGCTCTCGGGGGTCTCGTCCTTGTCCGGCGCCTCGAAGGGGCGGCCGTGCCGCTGCGGGCCGAACGGCGAGGGCGTGGTCGCGGCCAGGGTGATCAGGTGCGGGCGGTCGCCGACCACGAAGGCGAGGTCGAAGACGTGCTCGTCGTAGACCGGGTCGAAGGAGCGGTTGGACAGGAAGGCGAGGTGCTTGCCGTCGAGGGTGAAGGCCGGGGAGTAGTCCTGGAAGCGCAGCGGGGTCGCCTCGGTGACCGACAGGTCGGTGGTGTTGGCGAGCCGCAGCTGGCGCAGCGGGAGCGGACCGGGGTGCGACCAGGCGAGCCAGCTGGAGTCGGGTGAGAAGGCCAGGCCGGAGGCGTCCCCGTCCTCGCTGCGGTCGACCTCGCGGACCTCGCCGGTCTCCCGTTCGACGAGCAGCACGCGTCCGTCGTGCGCGGCGACGGCGGCCCGGCTGCCGTCGGGCGCCATCGCGAGCCCGAGGACGCGGCCGAGTTGTCCGGCGGCGAGGCGGCGCGGGGTGGCGCCGGGTGCGAGGCCGGTGGCGGGCGCGAACTCCAGGGCGTCGTCGCCCTCCGCGTCCGTCACCCACACCACCCATTCCTCGCCGTCCGCGCGGAAGGTGCGCGGCAGCCGGGCCCGTACGCCGGGTTCGGCGGCGAGCGCGCGGGTGGGGCCGGAGCGGTGGGTGACCCAGTGCACGGCACCGCGGACGCCGATCGCGCTGCCGCGGGCGGTGTGGTCGGGGGCGCCGGAGCCGAACCAGCGGGCGGCGTTCACCGGGAACGGCTGCCGGTCGACGCGCTGTCCGCCGAGGCGGATGTCGAGCCGGCGCGGTTCGGCGCCGTCCAGGTCGTCGAGGATCCACAGTTCGCCGGCGCTCGCGTACACGACCCGGGTGCCGTCGCCGGCCGCGTGGCGGGCGTAGAAGCCTCCCCCACTCTCGGCTTCGCTCGAGCGGGAGGTGCCCCCGTGAGGGGTGTGCCGCCGCAGGTCGGAGCCGTCGGGGAGGGAGGAGTACAACGCGCCGACGCCCTCGTGGTCGGACAGGAACGCGACCCGGTCCCCCGTCCACACCGGATATTC
>Ga0307514_10002712_pt1 | contig 17906 bp, 18 predicted proteins | sample 16_EM_MG_FD_203088 | JGI IMG/M metagenome (GOLD analysis project Ga0307514, IMG submission 203088) | Populus trichocarpa ectomycorrhiza microbial communities from riparian zone in the Pacific Northwest, United States - 16_EM | ecosystem: Host-associated > Plants > Roots > Unclassified | place... | reverse complement strand
GAAGGTCAGCTTCAGGACTTTCAAAATATCATGAAATACGTACTTTCTCAATTATCTTTGCTAAACCTGGTTTCATGGCCGACACCTTGTTGATTCTAGCATTGCCCTCTTTTCGAAGTCTTTGACTGTTCCCAATGTCTATGCTTTCATTCTCTCCAAATTGCTGATCTCACTCATGGGCTTCCCAAGACACGGTGCGGCCTTTTACACCGAGACTGCTTATCAATGCACATAAAGCGAGCTGTATGACGTGCGCCATGCATGATATGTGGTTCCTCAATGCCGGCCACTCGATTCCAGAGGCCTCAAGTGTTGATTGCAGCTCGCGTGTCATCGAGTAATTTGAGGAAGCATTATCAGTTGTAATACCAAGCAAACGGCCGTCAGTAAGCTCAAAACGATCCAGCACATCCTTGAAATGTACCGCTAGCCTTGCTCCAGTATGTTGGCCCTTGACCTATCATCCTGAATTAGCTTTCGAAACAGGAACAGAGCAGGTGATCAACCTCATCGAAAGCGAGTTGAACTTCACGCAATGCCCAATTTTGATCCATATAGTAAGCAATGACTGACGTTATGGCCAATTTGTTTGTAGATGTCCATCCGTCCAAAGCTAAACTAACTTTATTTCGTATCGGCAATTGCTTCTTAATTGCATCCACAGTCAGTGCATATTCTATCCGGCAAATGTTACTAAGGGTTGTAGCCGACGGTAGCACTAGGTCATCACGTAATGCCTTATACGACCGTCATAGCTCGAGATTTGATATCGCGTTCCATGGAATATGTGCCGAAACAAACCCTCACATCAGGTAGTGATTCGACGTGTCTTGGTGAAATTCGGAAGTTTCAAAGTCCTTAGCTGCCAGTTTGGAACGTTTTGTCTGTCATTCCGGTCAATATGGAACTACCTGGATGTAGAATATGATTTGCCTCAGCGAACTTACTATTGTGATTCCTGGACTTCCTTGCCTCTTCAGGATAGCCAAAGCTGTTTCATCGACCGTCGAACTAGTCAATTCAGTAACCTCTGACTCTGTCAATTCGTTTAACTTTGCGATGTGAGCTTTTGCCAGTAAGTGTTTCCCCATTGAGCTGGTCCCATGATCTGATGGATGGCGAAGAACTTGATGACACACAATACATATGATGCCAGGGCTGCCGTTCTCCTCCATTCCACAATGTAAATAGAATCGCCACTAAGGCGCATGTCTAGAATTCTTCCAGGCAATTGGCCGCTTTGAGCCTACATTCATTGACGCCCACCACGCATCGAAGATGATTTGCAAAGTCAGGTCGCTCACATCATGAATAAAGACACGTTCGTTTTTGGAAGAGATCATAACCTCGAGCAAAGAGGTGATCAAAGATTGTGAATCCAACATGGTGGTAAAATTTAGAATGCTAGGTATTCCGACTTGAAAGACTGCCGAAAGTATTGTTATAGTATAGTAGACTGCGGGTTCTTAAAGACTGAATACAGCTACAAGCAATAAAATCAGATCTGTAAGACATTGCATGCATATTTGTGAAGTTGTATACAAGGACAGATTGCAAAGACTGACTGGGTAAAACTTGATTTAGGAGCATCACAATGCAGTACATTGCTGTATAGCATTCTGAGCCTCCACAAAAATTGTCAATGCTCTGTGGGTGCTCAATTGTTGGAGGCAGATGCGATATCGTCACTAGCATTTTTGCCATCAAAGGCTGCCGATAAGCTTATTTTGAGTATTCTGCGTTCTATTGCCGTTAGATTATCCAAGATGCAAGATTAAAAATTGTTGATGCTCTGTTGACGCTCATTTTGGTACATGGTTACGATCTTGTCGCAAGCTGTTTTGACTAAGAAGGCGGCCGATAGTTCGATTATTGATCAATTATATCGCACCGCACGTTGATTTTCCAAGATGCAAGGCCTAAAATCGTTGACACTCTGTTGACGCTCATTTGGAGAGCATTGTGAAGATGTTGAAATCATTGTTGCCTAGAAAGGCGGTCGCTAGTTCGATTATGGCTTAAACTCGCCGCACAGGATTTGAATTTTCCAAGATGCAAGGCCAAAAGTCGTTGACGCTCCGTTGACGCTTATTGTTAGGACATAGTAGCGATGTTGTCTCAACCATTTTCGACTAGAAAGGCGGCTGATAGTTTGATTATGGCTTGATGTCGCAGCGCAGCCCTTGCATTTGCTATGATGCATAGCCAAAAATCGTTGACGCTCCGTTGACGCTCATTTGTAGGACACAGTAGCGATGTTGTCTCAACTATTTTCGCCTAGAAAGGCGGCCGATAGTTTGATTATGGCTTAATGTCGCAGCGCAGCCCTTGAATTTGCTATGATGCAAAGCCAAAAATCGTTGACGCTCCATTGATGCTCATTTTTATGACATAGTAGCGATGTTGTCGCAACAATTTTCACCAAGAAAGACGGCCGATAGTGTGGTTATGGCTTAATGTCGCCGTGCAGCCAATTGATTTTCCAAGATGCATGGCCAACAGTCGTTGATGCTCCGTTGACGCTCATTTTTAGGACATAGAAGCAATGTTGTCGCAACACGTTTTGCCTAGAAAGGCGGCCGATAGTGCGATTATGGATTCACGTTGCTGCACAGCCCTTGCATTTTCTATGATGCAAGGCCAAAAGTCATTGACACTCCATTGACGCTCATTTTTAGGACATAGAAGCAATCTTGTCGCCACGAGTTTTGCCTAGAAAGGTGGCCGACAGTGCGATTATGGCTTAATGTTATCGCGCAGCCCTCTGGATTTTCCATGATGCAATGCCAAAAATCGTTGACGCTTCATTGACGTTGCATTGAAGTTCATTTTTAGGATGTGGCAACGAGCATATCATTTGCCTATTTTGCTTTTACGCCAACCAATACATTTACTTTGGAAGGATGTGACAATGCCGCCAATTGATTGCCGAATGTGTAAGACTGTAAATCGTTGACACTCTATTGACGCTCACTTTAATCACATCGAAACAGCCTTTGTGCACCCAATAATTGTACGCAACCATTCATATACACCTCATTGACATCCAATATTGCGTTTGTATATAGTATCGTTTGCATCCAGGAGTTTTATTACCTCTCAATTTCTGATCAGTGGCTATCCATGCTATCTGATTGAGAGATGACGTGGCCCTATCACATTCCCGCACTTTCGGCCGGCAATTGACGGCATGTAGAACAACTCACTAGTTTTTGGTAAATATAGCTCGACTTCCTCACCATTCCTTATCCAGCTCCTTCTCCTCGATTTCCATGACGTACCATACGCAATTGCAAATATCTCAACCATGTGCCCGAGGTCTGTGCGGAGAGTTATGCAGTTGGATACATGGATGAATGTGGCATGACGGTCGTCGTTCAGACTGATTCGTATTGAGCACTGACCGCTCTTTCTATGACACGTATGACATCACTCACTTAAATTTTGTTAGTATCTTTTGTCACTAATATAGCTGTTACTTTGTCGCTTAACAGTCACTGGTTAATGCAAATCGAACATGTCAGCAGATGTTTTGCCTGATTTGAATTCTAGAACATTCACATGGTGCGTTCGACCCTTGCACAAGCACAGACGAATTATCACGTCTCACAATTTGGTCACTGAAATCAAGAAAAAGCGGACATGTAACAAAATTGGTAAACAAATTGCTTTTCACAAACAGATGACGTCAAAAATCACACTTTGCCTATCTAAACCTCCACTGACGCAGGAGCGGTCACCATGTCTTCGTCCGAATCCGAAATCTATATGGTGATTAGCTGGAGGCTATATGCAGGGGTAAAAGCTTAGTGGCTCAACGGGCTTCGCTTTCAGCAATGGTGACGTATCGGGCTCTACGGCAGGCTCAAGCCAGGATATGCTGGTGTTCGACTGCGGTTTCACCCAGCCTAGCCGAATATGACTACTTCCTGGTCGAGAAGTCCCTTGCGGCATTTGCGATATTCCAGAGACCATGTCAAGCCTCTCCATAAGCTCTCCAAATGTTGTTGGTGGAGGTGCCGAAGCGCCATCATCTGTTTGAGATTGAACGACGACCGGAACCCTCAATTCGGCTGTGCCGTGCTTCTTATCTCGTTCACGGAAGTAGTCGGCTGCATCCTCCCATCCCGGTTGTGTCAATTCATCAAGCTTCATCTGCTTCTGCCGAAAGCTCTCCATGCGCTGCTGGACCGTTTTGGTGATTGTGCCCATCACCCAGCCGGGTTCATCATCTTCGCTCAGCTTGCCCTGCTCTGTGTCTTCATCCTCATCTTCCCCATCCTCCCCATCGTCGGAACTTGCAAGATCACTCAGACTGTCTCCAATAGCAGCCATCATCTCCTCAAAAGTCTTTTCGGGCTCTCTGGACGTCAACCCCGCAATTTCAGTATGCACCATATCGTCCTGCTCTTGCTGAACCGCTGCCTCTGCGTCTTCAACTCGCTTTCTTGCCCCAGCGGTCTCTCTCTCAACATAATCCTCAATCCATTTCTCTTTTTCTTCAGAGCTTAAGAAGTGCGTTTCGCGTCGTTTCTCTGCCGCAAGCTTGTTTTTGGATCTCAAGCTGCGCAATGCCCCCAGGGCTCGGATTCATTCTGCCTCCAAGTCGCTCTTCCCTTCATTCGCTTGATGACATCGCTGGGTTGAACGCTTTGTCGATTTGCTGTATCTGTCCGCCGGAAGAGGGGAAAAGTTCTTTTTCGGAGCATTGACCATTGTAGTTTGCGTTGACTTTATTGGGCGAGATGTTGGATGTTGCAAGATATGGACAATATGGAGGCAAGCTGCGTCTTTTATGTCACGGTTAGTATGTTTACTCATCTTGCACAAAGCAAAACCACTCTTTTGACCGTCAATCAATCGGGAATGGTTAGGCTAATCGTACGACATGACTTGATTGTTAGTGTCAGTTTCATGTATTATCCCGGGGATCATTTGAGACAAACATCAGCAGATGTCCTTTCCCTCGAACAATGTCCTATTTATAGGTAACAATCATGCGATTTCGGCGGCCGTACAGCGTAATTTATCCCTGTTAACAAACAAACAACATCGGACCGACATATTGCACATCTCGGAGCTGTGGGAAACCCCTGCAACTTGCCGCTATATGCAGCAGGATTCATCTTGAGTATAACGATCATGTTGGCAGCCTAATATTCCATTCTGTTACGCAGCTAACTATATAATCCTCAGGGCTTCCCACATCTTTTCGTTATCATCTTCCTCTCCGATTCCACACCAGCAAATCATGGATACACAACCACCTCAGCCAGGTCCAAGCAGATCAAAATCCAATCAATTGGCAGATGCCTCGTTGAATATGTCACTTATCGGCACACAGCAAGAACGCAGGCACCAGTTAGTCCACCGCGAGGCTGCCGACGCAGGAACCAAACACATGACCGAGGATGCACATTTAAAAATCGTCCGTAAGACTGGAAGCAGCACGAATAAGAAGCAGCATGCAGTTGGATGTGAGTATCTCCATACCGCGGTCAATAGCCGTCAATTGACCATATAACAAATAGCTGGTGTACGCCGAGAGCTACGTGACCAATTTATCGCTGCCCGTAACGGGAAACATCCATGGTCGACCAAGGCATTTGTCCGCACAGTCCGCGAAATCGAACATCATGATGTTGTAAGCTCTGGCATTTTCGCGGACGAATTTCCAGAGAAACATCCCCGAGAGTGGACGAAACAGGCTTTAATCACCTTAGAGGAGGCTACGGAAGCGTATATGGTCGAGGTCATAGCCGCATCTCAGTGTTTGAAGCAGCAACTAATTTCTTGTAGGTATTCAACATGTCTGCAACTATGGCAAGGCAAGGAGGTCGTGTACAGCTGGAACAGTCCGACATGCGCCTGGCCTTGAACATGGCCAAAATGGCCAAAGGTGGGTTTTCGCGCGCCGCTGTGGAGGAAACGCAATATTTGATCAAGAAACCACGTGCCGAGGTCCGAGAAGAGAAGAAGCGGGGTGTTGAGTTTCCTGGGCATAACAAGGTGAAGGCTGCGATAGCAAGACACCCGGCTATGCTTCGTCAAAACCAGACGCCCGGATGCCTTCCTTGCCAAAATGGCACCGCAAAGAATCCGCAGACGCGCTGGAGACGCAAAGGAACAGGTGCACCTCCGCCCAACCGACGCAGACAGCAGAATCCAGAGCCGACTCCAGAGCCGACTCCAGAGCCGACGACCCCTTTGCCCGGAACACCACTTGCCTCAACTGGTAACATTTCCGGTGATCAACGTCTTGAAATCATCAATTTGCCAGCCGGTTATACGTATTCGCATACTTCTCTTCCATGTGCTGAATCTTTTACTCTCGATGCATCTGCCCAGGAAAGCGAGCACGATACAGATTTTGATCCAGATATGCTGCCTGATGAAGGAACATCCACTGGTTAGTACACTATCTGCTGTTTGGTAATGCAGCTAACATTCATTTTGAAGACCAAAGCAGCCTATTGGGCGAATCTGGCAGTGATGATTAGCATTAATGGAATTGCACAGCATTTTGGTGATTATTATTATCCTGAATTCGCGGATATTGTAAAGTATATTTTAAAGGATATATTTATATGTATTATTAAACAACAATGCAGTGATTAAGATGAAAGTAACTCAAAATGCTTAAAAGGCTGACAACTCAACGTGAATGATGGACTACGCCAAATCAAATGATTGCATATTGTGGATACACCCGTGGCAAAATGAGCGTCAACAGAGCGTCAACGATTCTTGGTCATGTATCTCAGGTAATCTGCGGGGTGAGAGGTTGCAAATAGTCATAAATGAAGTATTCGCTTCCTTTATAGGCAAAACAGACAGTGAAAAGCTCCCTGCCCCATCATGAAAATAAGCGTCAACAGAGCGTCAACGATTCTTGGTCATGTATCTTCAGTAATCTGCGGTGCAGGAGGTTGCATATAGTCATAAACAAAGTATTGGCTTCCTTTATAGGCAAAAGAGAATATAAAATGCTCCCTGCGCCATCTTGAAAATGAGCGTCAATGGAGTGTCAACGATTGTTGGCCTTCCATTATGGTTAATTACCACAGGCTGTGGCCATTATTGTCTATATACCAGGTATTGACTGTTTTGGGACGCTAAAATGCTCACAAATACTTAGTAGTAGCGGTGTAAATAATATGGGTTGTTACTGTCCCGGAAGATGTGGCGGGAATATTCCGCATAGATCTGCCCATAAAGGCTGCTATCTCCTTGTTTATGGATACTTTTGATCAAGCGCCACTCATATTACCGACGATGCAAGACCCAAAATCGTTGACGCTCTGTTGACGCTCATTTTCATGATGGGGCAAGGAGCGTTTCACTGTCTGTTTTGCCTATAAAGGCGGCCAATACTTTGTTTATGACTATATTTGACCCTTCGGACCCCCACATTACCCAAGATACACGACCAACAATCGTTGACGCTCCGTTGAGGCTCATTTTCAGGATGTGGTAGGGCGCGTATGTCTACACGTTTTGGTTATTAAAGCAGCCAATACATTCTAAATGGACTGTAACGTACCTATGGCGCTATTTTACAATCAACAGTAGCATATCTGAATGCGACCATAAATGTGTAACCCGAAACGCGGAACCAGAGATTGGAACCGACGGGTATAGCCAAACCCGTCGAAACCCGCGTGTTGACGGGTACGGGTCCGGGTTTGGCCCGCCAAGAGTCAGCAGGGCGGGTTTTTGGACAGGTCTGGAACCGAACCGACCCGTTTTTGCGGTCCAAACCCGGACCGCTGGCGGGTTACCCGGACCCCTTGCTAACACTAGATATTGGGCCTCCAAGAGCATCTCCAAACTTCTCGCCCTATCACGGCCTCCAAGTGCATCTCTGAGTTATGCAATCTCAGCCTCCAAATGCATCTCCAAACTCGCTCGATCAACGCCTCCAAATTCATTGCTGAGTTCAACATGATCTCGGCCTCCAAGTGCATCTCTGTGTCACTCCATCTCGGCCTCCAAATGCATCCCCAAACTCCTTCGATCATGGCCTTCAAGTGCATCTCTGAGTTCAACGCGATCTCGGCCTCCAATAGCATCTCTGAACTCACTCGATGGCTGCCTCCAAGTACATCTCCCTATTCACATGATGCCGGCCTCCAATTGTATCTCTGGGTTCCCTCAATTAGCATCTCCAGGTGCCTCTCCGGTTACGCTTCAGTACTGTCTGTAGCCAGATTTGCCGTATATATATATATAGAGAGACTTAGATAGATACTATATGTCATTATATGATGTAGCGAATCTTGTGACTATAACAAGATGAATCTGATACTCGAAATGCCGTGTGGTTATGCAACCCTAAGAACTACTGCTGAGAGAATACGGCACAAGGTCTCCCGCTGAGCTGCGCAGAGGTCTCAGCTTCTCTCGAAGTCTCCCACAGACCTGCGCAGAGGTCTCAGCTTCCCCAAAATTTGACTATCATATAAGTAATAGCTCGTAGCATCCTGAAAATGCTCTTGCGAAGTCTGAGTGCACTTTACTTAGCTCCAGGGGGGCCTGGGAGTATGTCGAATTACTTGAGAGCATGGGTGAGGTCTACCGGAGTGTCTAGGAGGTTTGCCAGTGGCTTCCGGACCAATTTACATTTTGCTGATGCAGCGTCGCATTCTCTGCTTCCAAATCTGCGAGCTCAATCTCCAAGACCTCACTCAGGGTCGGGACAAGAGCAATGCCGCCTTCCAAGTCTGCCCTTCTGGTGGTAATCTGGCTGGCCCCTTGAGCTCCAAGTCATATGCGAAGCCCGAATTCATGTGACCCCAAAACCGCTGTGATTGAACACATCCTGACGCTATGATCAAAGGCTTCATTGCATTACTCGACAATATGCAAGATGTAATGCACCACGTCGCAATAGACACCGGCACCCGGGAGTTATTCAAGCATAAGAGTCGGACCAAGACATATATATCGGATGAACAACTGCATGCAATGGAGCTCTGCATTTACGATGGTATTAAGGTGCAAGTTGATGGTTGAGATGGTGATCGCATATCTCAGATGTGTCGATGCACAGGAAGCCAGAACTGGCGCGGAGGTGATCGATAGAACAACTAGGTGCGGGTAAAGCAATGCATGGGGAGGTGTTATGGCCCGCTGAATGAGAGTCTCCCGTGACAACTGCAAAGACTATTGAACATCCAGCTCCTGAAAGAGGATGGAGCTATCGTTGAGTACTGGTTAGCCCTGGCGCTCACAATAATACCTCAACACTCTGGTAACTTGGATCCCATCTCGAAATTAGTACGCTTGACATAAGAACTGTCAGCCGTAGCTTTGCAGGGTTTCAGCGTTGGAAACCTTGTTGGCTGCGCATGTTTAATCCCAGAGATAGCTACTAGTAGCAAGACAGAAAATGGATGGAACACGCGATGGATTGTCAATAGCCACAGAGACCTGGTGACATGGAATGATGTGTATAATTGGTAAAGAGATAATTGCATTTTGCACAAAGATAGAAGGAACATGAGGAGAGGTTTCTGCAGCATTACCCATCGCATTGCAGTCCCAATGCAAGCGCGTACCCAATGAACCCATTACAATGTATTGTTACAATGGGCCACAACGCCAGAGTGTTCCTTTAAAATAGGAGACCGACAGAGCAAGATGAACCGATGATACTGCGATTGTTAGGGGATCTGCGCTGCAACGCCTGGTATTGAGGCCAGGCCGAGAGTATTCTGCCAGCAGGGTGTCTCTGACCGCTTTGACGGAGCCTGTCAACTCTGACAGAGCGATTCCCACTGGACGGAAATTGAATTTATTGATGAAAGTCATCTGCCCCTGGGCCAATGGATGTTAGAGGACCTCCCTTAGGAGTAGAAAGGTGCATAGTGGAGAGTGATGTGAATACTTTGGAAGACACCTGTAGTCCAATGCACAACACCTATTTATGACATCACTATGTTGACCGGTCAAGTGATGCTTGCTGGGTTTGCGCATGAGCTCTGTGTCGATAGATCAGGGATGACTCTAGCAGCCTCCAGAGAATTCATTCCTGATGATTTACTTACTTCGCCACAGCTGGGACAGTTAACTTCAGAAACTTCAATCGTTGTGTATAATTATTGCCAGCACCTACTATGCTCATCTAGTGGGAGAATACCGAGGTTGTGTTGTGACTACACAGAATTACCTGTACAGCAGACGCCATGCTATGTGACTGAGTACAATCAATCAGCATAGCTATTCAGGAGTGGAAACACCTAATGGCAACGGGTGGTGTTCGTATCGTTAAGAACAGATCATGTATTTCTCTGAGTCATTGCTGGCATTGACAAAAGATAAGAGGCCTGGAGCGAACATTGTTAGTGAGATAAGCATGTATGCATCGCAAACCTATGTGTGAATCTTGATCTATATTGGATCAATATTAGTTTGTTGCCAGTTTGCTATCTGGCGCAATTGGGGATAAATATAATTAAAGCTAATGCAGGAAGATAATTGTGACAAAGTATTACTAGGTTATGTGCTGCCTAATGATCCAATTACTGGATATACCTAATGCACAATATCTCAGATGAATTTATAGTCTGGCATTTTGATACATCTGATAACTTACAGAGGACAGCCCCAGTTGAGAGAGCAATTCTTTACAATCACTCAGACATGAATAAAATAACCAATTTGGAACTCGCGGCTGTCTCGATGAGGGATTTCCAGAAACAGAACTCTCATCAGGTGTATCTTGTTGTCATCGGAGAGCAAAGTTCTGAGGGAGTTTGATCTTGAATATCTGACTATAACGAGATCACATTGAGCTGGTACTAAACTCACATGAGCTCAATGAGCATTTCTCAGTCAGACATTGGCAGCAAAGAACAACCTAAACTATTAATAAGATTTTTATTCGCAATTACTTAGCTTGTTCTGAAACATTTCTACAAGCCCCTGGATGAAGATTGAACTGCACCTATCAATTTCCAAATCACGATATGCCTGCTCTTGGATAGGGTGTATTGACTACAGTATACTTTCTGACTGTCTAATGAGTTGGATAGTTATATTACTATTACGATGGATGCAACCAAATTGGCACTGTGCTATTAAATCTAAACCACAACAACATCACTCATTTTGAATGCGACATAGTCAGATGTATCTAGCCAGGTCTTGCTCCCAGTGAATGGTATTGTAATTATTAGCAGAAAGGAGACCTCACTCTCCGTTGTCGAAATCATGAGTCTGTTCTTGTCTGAGTTGGCCTGAACTTGAGTATTGTGAAACAAAAGGAAACAATGACAGACTGAGAGAATAGACTGCAGTATATTATGAAATTGATGTTATATCGATTATAGGGATTGATTACCACAGTAACTGTATAGTATTGTAAGCAAAATATACTCAGTCTGATGGATATTCACCATTTTACTAAGAGCTACTGCAATATCTATGATGGTTATATGTGCTGGTATACACATTACCCTTCAATTATTTGTTATTGCATATATTGCTCTATTGAGTCAGGGATCTGGAACCAAACCTTTGGTCTGCAGGTAATGCTACGAAGAGGCCAGCTGCGATCATTACCTACAAACTGGGAAAATTCAGGAATTACCAGCCGTCTGAATGAACAATATCTGAATAGAATATTGTGAAGAAGATCATCGCTAGTGCAAGACTTCACATGCATGTCATGTCCCAGTGATCCTCTAGACAGATTACCTTCCATTACCAATCACCTATTCAACAATACCCAATTACAATGATTACCCCAAAACTCAGATTTACATATTCCAGCGGAGAGTTAACCACTGGTATTAGCAATGGATATTGACTGTCGTTTGGGTTCCGGGTCCTGGTTGGAAACGAACAGCCACCAACTTGGCGTTCAGGATGGTACATACATCCTAACCGTCGATTCGGGTACGGTTGAATAAATATCTCCAAACCCGTCTGAATTGTGGGCTTTGGCAGAGGGTTGTCCAGCGTGTCCATCAGTAAATACATATAACACTCTTACCTTTGCTGTTTGATAATAGTACTTGATCAAAATGGATTATTGAACAACCAGTAATTACATTTTGCATGTTTTACAGGTTGCGATATTGATAATACTTAAATCTGGGTATTTCCTTTAATATTTTTTATTTTTGACTATTCAGAAGGTGAATAGTACTATTATGGGCTTGAATATCCATGCAATGCATCCATTACCCAATACTCGAGATGTAAAGGCACGTACGCCTGTTGTCGGCTATGCAGGCTTATGTGCGGTAATTGCCTGGATATGGTTGCAAACGTCGACTCGAGTGATTATAGGTGTAGATGTGTAGTAAGATTATCGCTGCAGATATAAGGCTTCTGGCGAGCCAACTATATCAAACGGGCATTACCCGGCCCTGGACACGTCGCGTGCCTTCCCGTTACAGTATCCTCCGCATTATGTGCAGACCTCCTGAGCTACATAACCCTGTACAATAGTAGGAAAGGAAAGAAACGTAATGAAAGCAATGAAACAATGGTTCAACGTACGCAATCTCACGAACCCATATGTCCCACAACCGATCACTACCGCTCAGGGTGACCTTTCAGTGGATGCCCTGCATGGAGAAACTCCACCTCCCATTGACTGAGATCTGGATGTGGTAACATGCGTGCCGATGCCATTTATACCGGGCCGACATCCAAAGCAGAGAAGAAGAGAAGAGAAGGACAACAAACATCGAAGGGTGATCCCGTCTCCATATCTCGACTTGCTCACGCATGCTCCAAACAACAACTATCATTCTCGTCACTCATTCCTCGGCATATGTCTTTGTTGAATTTGGGTGGTAGAACTTCCACTCATTACTTGGCATCGATGGGAGCTCCCGCTGCCATCATTGGTCGTAGCCATAAATCATATACATCAATTGCATCGTATGTAGTCGCCTCTCGTTCGTTGACATCTAAGAAGTAAGCATCTCGAAAATGGTTATACTGACCAGGTTCCAGCACACTAGCGCTGGCTTAGCTCTGGGCAGTGCTTCCGCGTGCTTTGTGCAGTATATCTTGCAACCGGTAGTCATCTGTACTCGGCATTGACTCGTTGTTCGAAGTCCACTTCCGAGACCATCCAATCGCCTTTATGTCTGCCCTCTCGATAGGCAGCTTCATTAGAATCATGGTCAAGTAGATTGGCTTCTCAGTTGACTTCTCAGTGCGTATATCGGTAGATTGCCACCCGGTGGGCTTGTCTACTTGTCGGTAGGACTTGACTGATTGACTTCTCAGTATGTGTCTTGGTAGATTGCCTCCCGGTGGGCTTTGAGTTGTTGGTGATTGTGTAGAGGTGGTTATCTGCCCATTTTGAAAACTCGTTACTCCGTTGACGTCATCTTCATCATATCAATTGTCGAGTGCCATCATGTCACGGTTGCAGTGTAACTTCTATCTCCAAATTGGAATTGGGATTCAATGGTTATTCGGGATTGTAATCGAATTGAAATTGGGAATCATTGATTCTTCAACACATAATTCGGTTCGGCATTCCCTTCGTAAAGTTAATTCTAGGCATTGACCATTATCGGAATTGGCCAGGCTAAAGTCGGTGGAATAGTCCATCATTACCTGGATCCCGTCTTGACTTCGGACAATGCGGTGAGCTTCCTCTCCAGGCATTGTTACTGTATTTCCCATATAGCACTCGCAGTGACCACTCGGGGGTGGCACAATTGACGCCAATTGCATCTGGCCTGGGTAGCATATCGTTGATCCATATCTAACACGTTAACATCTGGGTAGGTCATACTCACCATGTAACATGAGCGCTTCTGCTCTGGCAAAGCTGCTTTGTACATTGCATTTGCAGAACTCGCCATCACTTGATTCGGCATTCAGTAGGGTCTCGGTGGATGGCTTCCCGGTGAAAGTCATTTGGATGATAGCTTTGGTGTGTTCTTGCTTGACTTCTCTATGGCTATCTCGGTCGGCAGTTTCGGTAGAATATCCGTTTGATTCTCGGTAGTCATTTGGTAGGCCTCTAGTAAAGTGATTTCGCATTCAGTTCGGTATGCCTTTCAGCGATAGTTTTGATCCTTCGGTACGCCATTCGGTAAGCGTCTCGGTCAGCGGCTTGGTACAGAAGGGCTCCTGGAAATCCTCCCAATCTCCATGTAAAGTCATTCAGTAGTGATACCCAGCGCTATGAAATCTCCGTGATCATCACTTGGTACTTATGTCAACTGTCTCTCGTGATGCCATTCGGTAGGGTATTCCTTTCCTTCGGTGGTCAAATTCAATCTCATTCAGGACCAATTGGGTAGTTATATCGCAGTTGTTTGGTATTTGATTCTGAACTTCTTCAGTAGCCGTGTTATAGTCATTCGGTATCTCGTTGGAAAGCTGTCTATGTAGGTACACTTGACAACTATCGTATGCTGCGTGAACTTATCGTCTCCAATCATGGGGCGCTCTCCGGCTTTCTTCTGGTGTGCTTGCCACTTCTTTGCCAGGTACGCTTGTCGACTCGGTGTCAGGTGGCTTCTGGATACAACTCTCCGGTGCACTTGCATGTACACTTGTTATCCATCGTATGCTAGGTGAACTTTTCATTTCCAATCGCTGGGTGCACTCACTAGGTTTCCTGTGGTGTGCTTCCAACTTCTTCGTCAGTAACGATTGTCAACTCTGCTTCACGTAGGCTTCTCGATTCATCTCATGGTGTGCTTCTCGCTGCTAGCCGTCTCTATTAGTCAATGTGTTGAGCTGTGCTTCGTACCAGCACTCCCGGTATGTTGATAGTCAGTGGTAGGGGTTCTTGACTCCGTTGTGGTCATTCCCCTCTTGGTTCAATGTCGCTGCTCTGCCGACGACTATTCTCGTTCGGCTTTATTGGGTGCCATATTGATTGGCAAGACTTGATTCGGTGTTGATTTGGAAGTCGATTGCACTTTCCCATCCTGTATCTCGAGGTCGCCAAGACTTAGTCGGGATCTCGTTTAGTAACATATTCAGCATAGAACTTTGTAGCTTTGTATTCCCACAATGGATGCTGAATCGTAGTCGGCTTTGTAACTCTGGCATGTATCTGTTTCATTTGGTATCCCTAAATAGTAATCTGGAATATACTCAGTGAAGATATGGCCCCAGTACATCATGTATCTGCATCTCTGCGCTCAATTGCAACTTTTGTACCAAGAACTCAGTATTCAATTATCTCAAGAACTGTATGACTTCACATAACATCGATATCATCATATAACAAATACGACCAATTGTCTCTCTCCTGTGATTCATCTCCAGTCACCTATCTCCGGCACTCCTATGTCCACTGCACCGTCATACGACTCCGTATCTGCTCCATCTGCGTTAGTCAAAGCAATCGAAAAGTGTGGAGGCGATACAGGGGAAAATCCAGGAGGCCATGTTATTAGCAGCTCACTCCAGTAGAGCCAAGCCCTGCCGTCCAGTCTCTCCCTTCGGGTCTCGGCGAGTCTGTAGCAGTCATTTCAGGTTCCCTTGTGGACGTTTTTCTGCCACAACTACTGCTGCAGCTCCTGCTCGCTCATCCACCATACAAGTGTATTCACATTTCTGGTGAGTCTGCTCTACCGTAGCTCCCAGCAATTCAAAGTAATCCTGTACTCGTAGAGCAAAAGCCACGGTAACCTCTTCCCTAGCAAGCAGTTCACCAATTTGCGGCCGAAAGCATTACACTGCTAACCCCTCTCCCTTCGTGTTGACCGAGTTGGGTATTCACAATATCGTGCAGACCTCTAAGGTTTGCAAAGACAATAATCGCTTCCGCAATGAGTATATCTCTGTGTTCTCCCCTCATAATGTTGGTAGCTCTATTCCAGGTTGTGTGCATATAATCCCTCGCCTGTACACGGGTTTCTGAACGCTGACCTCGGTCTCCCTGAATGCTGGCATGTACACCATTGTTTCAGTTCCGCAGGCCATTGAGTTCTGGATGGTGGCTTTGGAACGGTGTGCATGCAGTTCGTCTCTTATCTTCTCTTACTCACAGTCATCTCAGTCGATCTTCGGAGGTGTCATGGTGTCAACTGTAAGTGCGCTTCTCTCGTGCAATAACTCTCCGCCTTAGGTGTTATTCGATTGTAGAGTACCTCTTCAAGGAGAATTTCGTTCGTTGTTGCAAAGCATCTCCTCCATTGGTGTACTTTGATTGTGCAATTGATCTGCTCTGTAAGTGGGCTTCATTCTCCTCGTTGAGTGGGGTTTTTTTTTCGTCTCCTTAAGTAACCTTCGTTTCATCACTGATGTAGGCGCTGATACCCGGTAGGCTGCTCAGTCCGGGTAGGGTGCTTCTCATTCGTGTGTGGGCTTCATTCAACAGTCCCATAACTACGCTTCCTACATCGACTTTGCCGTAGAGGCACTATCAGGGATGCCGGTGCAGTGCTCACGACTCAGGTGATTGTAACCGCTAGAGCGCTTCATCAGCGTGTTGATTTGTCTGATATAGCTGTGTTGAGACTGATATGGTCCCCAACTTCGCGTATGGCTTTTGCGGGTGAATCAACGTGTTAAGAGGTAATGTGATCGTAATTGCATCTCCTCCGTCAATCGGTGATTGATTGCAGCCGTCGGTAGATAATTGTCTCCATTGGTAGCATGCGATATATCTTCTTCGGGGGGGTTTAGACTTGTTTGTAGGTACTTGTAGGAATTGTCGGTATTGGCTGGGACACGTCTCAGTGGCCATTGGAATATTGGAATCAACTCTGCTCCTGTCAATGTCTTGATTGAAGGATGAACTTCTTAAGGCACATCGCTCGTGTAATCAGCAGGGCTCTAGACTCCTGTCATAGTGGATTTCTGATTGTTGACTTAATATTCTTCCTTGTCGAAATAGGGTGAACTCACACATCCCGGGAGCGAAACATATCTGTTTACTAAAGAGCGATAATAGTGTACAGGTATGTACCCCTGCGGTTGGCTACCTAGGCTTAGGTGTGGTAATTAAGTGGATACGGTTGCAAATGTGGACTGGAGTGGTTATAGATGTAGATGTGTAGTATGATTATCGCTAAAGATTTAAGGCTTGTGGCGAGCCGACGATATCACAAGGGTGTTACCCTGCCCTGGACACGTCACGTGCCATGCTGTTACGCCTGAGCTGAACGTTTTACACTCGCTTGATGCTCTTTCGACAATCATGTTTAGAACTGGGCAGTGACCGTATCCCATTTGCTTTTCCCTATGAAGGCTGCCAATACATGTGTCATGGATAACAGCAAGCAAATCACTTTCCAATTACCTTACTTACAAGACAAAAGATCGTTGACGCTCCGTTGATGCTGATTTTCAGAATGTGGCAGTGACCATGTCGCTTGCTCATTTCCAGATAAAGGCAGCCAATATGTTTGCAACGCATAACAGCGAGTATATGCCTTTCCAATTTCCTTACTTACATTACCAAAATTCGATGATTCTCCGCTGACTCTCAGTTTTAGGTTGTAGCAACATTGACATTAACCATAATGTCCATAATGGCGGCCAATACTTCAATTATGGGTAAATGTCATAACACGGGCCTTGGATTATTCAAAATGCAATCCCAAAAATCATTGACGCTCCGTTGATAATCAGTTTCTGAATGTAGAAGTGACCGTGGCCCTTGCCATTGCGTTGGTACAGGCGGCCAATATGATCCTTATGCATAGCAGCTAGCAAATACCTCTCCAATTACCTTACTTACATTGTCAAGAATCGTTGACACTCCATGGTCGCTCTGTTGATGCTCTGTTGACGCTCTGTTGACGCTCTGTTGACGCTCTGTTGACGCTCTGTTGACTCTCTGTTGACGCTCTGTTGACGCTCTGTTGACGCTCTGTTGACGCTCTGTTGACGCTCTGTTGACGCTCTGTTGACGCTCTGTTGACGCTCTGTTGACGCTCTGTTGACGCTCTGTTGACGCTCTG
>Ga0307514_10002711_pt1 | contig 17908 bp, 19 predicted proteins | sample 16_EM_MG_FD_203088 | JGI IMG/M metagenome (GOLD analysis project Ga0307514, IMG submission 203088) | Populus trichocarpa ectomycorrhiza microbial communities from riparian zone in the Pacific Northwest, United States - 16_EM | ecosystem: Host-associated > Plants > Roots > Unclassified | place... | reverse complement strand
TGGTTAAGCGAGTATTCTCTCTGAGAGAAAAATATGAGATCTGTATGGAGCGGTATATAGAAGGAGATTAATGCAGGGAAAAAGATGTCCAACTCAACTCTCTATTCAAGACTTGGTTGATACTATTGGTCAGGTGCAACAAGGACTTAAATATTATCAACAGATCAGGCATCACTTAAGGACTTCTGGGCTCCGACTCCCTCTACCTTGGATGCCCCGTCCGGTTCTGCTAATTAATTTTCTATGTATATAATTTTTTTCTTCTTGAGATTCCTCGTCCGGTCCGGTTTACCTATTTGTCCGGTATAACCAATAAAATTCTGCCCTGTTGTTCCAAAATCGCCGCAGCCCGTCCGTAATAGCAAGTTTTCCGGTTAAAGGCATTCCGGTATAGCAAGGTTTAACTGTATCATACCCCACTGAGTGGTGCCGCTAGTGTGATTGCAGTAGTGCGAAGGATGCTAAACCGAAATCAACCGCCTCATGGGCTACCGGTACCGGAATTTCGGGGCTTTAGCGAAAGGTGCAGGTGCGGCTAAGCTAATTGTATCCAAGGAACTTGAAAGCACAGCATGGAACTCTAACGGGAGTTCAAAACGCTACAAAAGATTTTGGAGTCAGGGACAATCTTGGAAGGCGTTTGAAGTGGCCATTGCAAAAGGGGGGACGTGGAAAATCATTCAGTTACTTGAGCGGCATAAGACAACTCTAGTTACAGCCATGAAATTGCGACCAAATGTATGAAGCCGATTACTCTCTTTTGATCTCGTTCCTGTTCTCGTACCCGTGACTTTAGCCTGATCTTGGATAGCTTTAGCGCAGATAACCTAAGAGTCTGGGAACGAGATCAACTCTCTCAAGACTAATAAGCTAATCTCACTAAGGCGGCTGTTGTTCATCTTTGTAATCACCTAGAGCAGAGTTATCTCTCGGTGCAGACCCAGGAACAACAAAAATGTCTTTCGAAGCTACCAGATGCGGAAGGTGCAGCATATAACGACCGACTTGGGAACATGGAGACCATTATTTGCCAGATACCCGAGTAGAGCTCGTCAAAAAATTATGGACTGGTTCGAGGGTCCTAGTGGTGAATGTACTCCGTATCTTCCGGTTTAATGGGATGGCGGGTATTGGAAATCGACGATTGCTCGCACAGTCGCTTGAGACCTTGCGGAAAGGAAATGACTTGCAGCTAGTTTCTTTTCCTCCCCGGGCCGAGGAGATATCAGCCACGCTGGCCAGTTCTTCACTACTATTGCCGCTCAACTCGAAAGGAGTCTACCAGTTCTTCGACCATTAATCTCAAAAGCTATCGAAGAACACTCTGACATCCTGAGGCCAAGATTGAGTGCATTCTTGATCCTTTAAAAAAAGCACTAGCTCAATCAGTACAACTAGTCTTTGTAATTGATGCGCTTGATGAATGTGACAGCAAAGATGATATGTATTCTTGTTGTAGTCTAGCTTGGTATTGCGTGTGGTACATACTGTAGATAGATTAGTGCAGGTAGCCGCCATACCATATCTGCCTATCGGTGCAGTTGGCGCATGGATGGGGCGGTTGGCCCAACCTCATGTACTCTACACGTAGTTAGACAAGCGCAGTACCTAGGTAGGCGCACAGATCGTGTTGTAACCCAAACCTTCAAAGGGGGGTGTCTCATAGCCTAGGTAGGTTAGGTTCCATAGACGTATAGACTCAAAAAAAATGCAGAGTAGCTAACAGCTTCGCCGGTTCTGCCAGCTCAGCTCTCCCTAATAAACTCTGGCTCCTCCCCCGGCTCCTATTCTCCCAGCTCAGCTGGCCAGAAGCTCCGACACGGGTTCCTATACCATGACACCCTCTTTACCAACGACACCCTCTAAACCAATGACACCCCTCTATACCAGCGAATACTGCCAGCTTTATTACCAGCTCTACTATCAGTCTGATAGCCAGTCCTACCGACAGCGACAATCCCAGCTGTCTCCTGCCAGCCTTATTACCAGCGCCAAATAGCCAGCTCTACCAACAGCGAAGGTGCCAGCTCTACGATCGGCTCTACTGCCAGCTTAACTCCCAGCTCTACTACTAGCGAAAATACCGCCTCTACGACTAGCCGAACAGACAGCTGAATAGCCTACTTGTTGGTGTCTTTTTGCTTCCTACAATGCAGACGCAGAAGTAGAAGTCAAAGAGATTATTCCACACCATGCTGTAACACAGCATTTATTTGTTACCAAAGCTACTAAGGTCCGAGACATTGTGGATTGTGTGCGGATACAAGATCAGCATACAGTTACCTATGAAGCAGCACGCTTGTTGAAGATGGTCTTAATTCATCGTCGTGAACATCAACTACAGCAATTTCAACAAATCTCTGCCTACGTTGCCCTACTACACCAACAGCATCCAGATATTCATATCCACCTCAAATTCGATACAGCCACAAGCTACTCAAGCACAGAAGCTATATTCCAGCGTATTTTTATTTGTCCAAACGAGTCTTTTTCCATATGCGAAAGTTTATGGCAGTGGATGGTACCTTTTTGAAGGCCCGATTTGTTCAGACATTATTGTTTGTTGTCGGAATTGATGCAAATACCTGGGTTGTGATTGAAAGTGAAAATACGGATTCCTGGACATGGTTTCTGTCACATCTGAAGTCAGCCATTCCGCAGTCTGTAGGAATGACTTTAATTAGTGATCGAGATAAGGGATTTCTAGCAGCACAAGAAATTGTCTATGCAAATAGCATATACACTCATATATGTTGCTTTCACCTGAAAGGTACTTATAATTTCTACATATATACTCTATATACATGAATCTTTTGGCTGACACTACTTATTTAGGCAATGTATGCAAACGCTATTCCAATGCGATTGCACCTTACTTTTGGGCAGTTGCCAATGCACGAATATCATTCTGAAATAGCAAGATTAGAATTGGTTAATCTTGGTGCGGCGGATTATCTCAAAAGTGTAGATCCTACACTTTGGGTAACCGCATTTTATGCGGGTCCATATTATGGACATAAAACCTCTAATGTAGTAGAATCTACAAATAAGGTTTTTAAAGATCAACGAGAATTGCCAATTCCTGATCTTTTAGATGCAATTTGGCATTATACCATGAATTGTCGATTCAAAAGGTATATCAAAGTCACCCAACTTGGTACCGGTAGTCAAATTCATACTGAATTTGGCTTTCAACAACTTCCAAACAACCAACGTTGGGCAATGGCAAATTCTGTCGTCCTCTCCTCTCTTACTTCTGGTCTTGTTACCCAATCCAACCACAAGACCTATGTTACCAACCTACATCTCCGTACATGCACCTGTGGCCATTTTCAAGAAAATGGTATTCCATGTGGTCATGCCTTCACTTTGATTCGGTCTCTGCAAAGTCACATACCAGTACACCCTAACCCCCGAGACTATGTACCCTACTATTTTACAATAGTAGCCTAGCAACACACCTACATTCACAACCTCCGACCAATTTCACTATTTTCACTAAAAAGTGATTCTAGTGCAAATATTCAAAATGGTCAAGTGTCTGTAGTAGCACCGGCTACTGAGCGTAAGGTAATGGGACGTCCAAAAGAGGAGTGGTTGCAGGAGAGTCTCGAAAACATGTATTGAGAGCACAAGCAAGCCTCAATGGAATAGGACCAGCACCAATCTGGGGCGCAGGAAGTCAGGCATGTACACTATGTGGCCAGTATGGACATAACCGAAGAAAGTGTACAATAACGGTATAGATAATATCATGAGGTTAGGAATACAAGGATTGTTATTGATTGCAAATATGTCAAAGTTCAGTGCTTATATCCTTTGTGACGCTATCGGTAGAGCTGGTATTTTTGCTGTCGATAGGGCTGGCTATTCGGTTGGTAGTGCTGGTAATAAAGCTGGCATAAAGAGCTGGTATTTTTGCTATTGGTAGGGCTGGTAATAGATTTGGCTATTCGTCTGGCTGGATGAGCCTATATGGCGAAAGGCACGTGGATAGGCCTATATATATGAGCAAAAGGGAGCTGAGTAAGCTGTGGAATAGTGGCATAACCGTGGTAGTGATATAATGGTTGAACAGTGGTAGTGGTATAACGGTGGAATAGGAGTAGAACGCTGGTATCGGGAATGTCGCTGGCATCCGCGTATAACAGTGGAATAGAGTAGAATCATGGTATAACGGTGGAATAGTGGCATAACGCTAGCAAAGTGGTATAATACTGCTATGCCCCCCCCAAAAAAGAAAATTGCTAGTAGAGGGAGGTCGCTGGTATAGAGGGAGGTCGCTGGTATAGAGGGAGGCCGCTAGTATAGAGGGAGGTCGTTGGCATAGAGGGAGGTCACGTGGTATGGCATGGTATAGGAACCCGTGTTGGAGATTCTGGCTAGCCGAGCTGGCAGAATCTATTACGGAGAAGCCGAGGGAGGAGTCGGAGTCTATTAGGGAGAGCCAGACTAGGGAGAGCCGAGCTGGCAGACCAGCAATAGTGCAGATATATACGGTATTTGCCTTAAGAATAATCTTGCAAGATCGCCGCCAAGGCACTAAGTACCTAGTTACCGAGAAACAGGGAAGATTTTGCTAGTGTAAAGTCGACAGGACATGGAAGATGTAGATCAAAAAGATATTCATATTCACGTACCACAACGGCAACTATGATTCGACCGGGATCTTCAACAAAGCCACCTGGTGTTAAACCACGACCGATTCTACGAACATGGGCTAATGCAGCGAAGGCAAGGCAGAATGTGCAAGCAAATGTGCAGGCAGGTGATGAATGGGGGGTTTGATGGACACAGAGAGTGTACCATCTTAATCCACAGTTCGTACCAGCAGTGGTTCACAGAATTACGTGAAAGAGGTATTAAAGCAGGTACTCATCGGTGAGAATTGCGCAGATATCCAAAATAGCGTTCGTCACTATCGTATCTTTCTCCCTCTCATCACCTCAGCGGTGTGGCAAACAACTTGCAGCCTCCATGCATCTGAAGGTCTAAGGGATGATCGTCGAGGTCTCCCAGCATCTCGGAGAAGCACCATAGCCACCCAAGCATGAACATCGCCGAATGGAAACTCAATTTTAATAAAAGATGGCAGCGAATGCTTGTACTCCCGTGACACCTGATGAACCCTCGATTGCCAAGTAAACCCCAGAACCCCATAGCCTTAGCATGGAGCTCATGCGGCCATTGGTATCTGGTACTCCATCAGTGAGGACCATAGCCCAGGGCCACAGTCCAGAACCGCCGGTAGCCCCGGCATCCTCATCAACCATGGATTCTGGAGAGCGACTGCTGGTTCCGAGTACCAAGAACGTCCATGGCTATAGGGGGTGGCATTCAAGACCCAGTGACCCAGATTGCTGATAAGAACTATTCCCGCCTTAACCGCCTTAACCGAGAGGGGGTGTGAGTGTTGGGTTTTCGCGCTTGTATCTGATTGATGAAATAAGCTGAGTCGATAGCATATGGGGTGGGTGCATTGCAGCGGGGTTGTTTACCTCCCTCGAGCATGCACCTCATGTCCATGACATGACCATCGCAGATATCCATCTGCGGCTATACGTGTGCTGCAGAAGGATCTTCTGAGAGGGAACAACACCCGGGGATTCGTATTTGAGGGAACCAATATGATAGTCACAGAAGGTAAGCTACCGTTCCCCATCACAGATATTTCTTGACTGAGCCGAGCACCCACCCGCCAGTCACTGGAATGAGGCAAATGCGACAAGCTAAATGAAAGTAACGGGTGCTGGTATGAACCACAGAGTCTGTGGGTTGTTGCAATGGGAAAGGCGTTGGAAGCGAAAATCGATAATGTTGGAGAGGGACGTCTGGATATTTAAGTTGGATCTCCTGTATGGTTCCTTAAGCAATTCAGTCTTAGTATTCCGGCATGTGTACCGAGTAAACTATGTCAAAGGTCAAGCTCGGTGAATCTCCCCGGACCCAGCTAATGGCAATCAATTCCGGTCACGGTCATATCATAAGTGGTATGTTACCGGAATCTGGGTCATGTCTCTAGACAAGTGGATCGTAGTATTGGGACCTTATTGCCGATAATGAGGCTGCCAAACCTATAGGCTATACCCTCAAAATTGATATTGCAAGTGAAGGTGAGGGACGGGTGGTTTGTGACACCAAAGAGTGACAAATACATATGGTAGAGACAGAGACACGGGAGAATCTTTCATTGCTCTAATAATAATAGAATGAGCGTCGAACCCCCTCTTCCTTTCAAGCGAAGAATGGCATCGTATCGTTTGATTTCGCCTCCTCAAAAAATCCCAGAGACAAGCTCAGTTGATCCCGAGCAGTTCAACCTCACTAAATTAATTTCTCTTATTAGCCTACTGTTATCGAAGGCCTTCATTGGATTGGGAAGGCCACTCACAAGGTTAGGGTTGAGTTGGGAGGTATGACTGGAGGGTAGCCACTGTTATGGGGATATTGTTAGTTGATCCCAATGATATTAGACCATGGTGGAGGCCTACCGAGCTCCGTATGCATATTCACTAGAAAAATTCTCAGAATCTGAGCCTGGCACATATGGTAATGAGAGCAGTAAACTTACGGGGGACAGGTCAATACTGCTTTTTCCCCAACTGACATTCCTACAATCAGTTCATCCCAGGCTTCAATCCCATTGTCAGTTGCCTGTACCATACACCACAACGAAAGAAACAGGAAACAGGAGGCTTACCTTTAATCACTTTCCCTCGCCCAATTTGGACCTGAAATGGCTCATCACGATCCCTAGAGCTATCGAACCTGAAATTAAACCCAAATTCATCAGCAAAGCTTCAGCTTCCAATCACTGTGGGCCAAAATATTTGTACTTCTTTCCACTTGCTAAGGTTCCAACGTAGTGTACCCTGACTGTATCCCCAGCCTTGGGTTGCGTTCCATTCCCTGGAGTAATAATCACTTTTCCTAGCTGGGACATGTTGTGGGTTGTAGGCGAAGTGTCAGTTGTTGTTGGGTGAGAAGTAGAGCACAGTTGAGGGGTGTTGGTGGGTTTACGAGTACTTGCTGCGGGGTAAGGTAAATCGGAACACGTGCCTGGTAATCAGGACTATACTGATTTAGTTAAGCCCAAGCACTCAGGATAATTTATGGCGTCGCACGATGAAAGTATATTTTGAGGAACAGGGGTCAATTACATGTATTCGTTCGAATAATATATACTTACTCTTTGTCAAGCGATATGTACTCGAGTAACCTATCGGAGGGGGATCATACTTTTGATTTTTTTTAACGTGCTATGTGCTATGACTGGTCTACTTAAACTGTCCGCTATACCGTATCACGGCTCGGGAAGGGTCTTGGCATAAGACTACCAGTACGCATGCTTAGTCAGTCAGTTGCTATGGCCGTTATGTTAACCACCACCTAGGTACCGGTAGGCTCTAGGTAAAAAGAAAACCTGTTCTCGTGCCCAGACTCTTATCTACCTACACCTACACATCCCTTATTAAATCCCACGTTGCAATTAGCAATTATTGCTGGCTACCTAGTGGGCTTTTGATCAAGATGAATAATGTCCAATTTATCCAACAGTTTAAGCCTATATATGGAATTGGAATATAAAGAATCAAATCTGTCTCCTGTTTTTCATAAGAATATTCCGCTACCTGGAGCAATTCCGCTAGTCAGGTTGGTAATTTGATTGGTGAGTGGGTTGCGCCCCATTGGCCGATGGGTGACATGGTTGCATACATCGTCGTAACGTTGTAACGGGGTCTACCAGTACTGCACAGTATGGACAGGTACAGGTATGTATCGGTGTATCTACACTATGCGCCATACCGTATCACCCACTAACTACCTTATTGGGTAATGCTATATAGAGTACTCTCGATACAAGCATACCAGATGTAAGAATATATTGGTTACAAGCATATCTTCACCGGTCTCATATAGTAAATAAGCATATTTTAGATACTAGAATATTCTCATTTTTTTTGTTTAGTCACCATACATACGCTAGTATCTAGAGAAGTGCTAAACCACAAATAGGTGTTTATCGATTAGAACTTACCCCGCACTGTAGAAAATATCCATCCTCGCAATAGTTAGAACAATATACAACATCAAGTATCTTCAAGATGATGGCATCTTCTTCTATATCTCCCACTCACCAACGCCAGGCTTGGTCAGAGCTTGGACGTCAAGCTATTTTACTCCTCTTCTCCCTCCAAGCTGAACCCACAGCCAATATCAATGAGCTACAAGAGGTGCTAAGGCGTGAGGAAAAGCGTATTGAGACTCTGGAAATTCAACGCAGGCATCAGCATATTCAGTGCAGGATCACTGGCCTTCTGGGGCCTCCCGGAACCCCCCATCCTCCGACTCCTCCGCCCCTTGAGATTCATATCTACTCTTATTTGTCGATTTGTTGCTTGTATACTCTCCTTGTATTTATTACTTTCCCGCAACCTTTCCTACTGCTGGGTAGCTTCATTCCATATTGTCCTATTATCTCTTGACTTATGAATATATTGGTTATAAGCATATTTCCTCCTGTCCGAACGATAAGCTGGTATCGAGAGTACTCTGTATGCGGGGTTCTCGAGGGTCATTCTGTTGGAAATACTCTCGATCCCGTGAAGTAGCCAAAAAGGGTCAACGGTGCTATTGAATTCAAGGGTTCCCGAAAGGGCTATTGGTGACATGAAGGATGAAAGATATAAGCAGCTGGAGTCTGCGAAATGTAATTAGATTTCTGTGTCGGTATCATACCAGAGCAGTCTCCTTTAGCAATAGATCTCTATACACGAAGCGTCAGAATTGAAGTTTATCTCTGTTTCGCACATACACATAGCGACTATTCAGGACTCCTACCACAATACCGCCCCTCATAGCCTTGTTTCCAACACATTCACATTGGGTCTGGCCAGTTGTGTTCTCCCCAGACGGAAAGTCAGTTGCCTCTGTATCAGCTGATAACACAGTCAGGCTATGGGGTCGAGCAACAGGAGGGTTATGTGGGGTTCTCGAGGGTCATTCGGATTGTGTCAGCGCAGTTGTGTTCTCGCCAGATCAACACTTAGTCGCCTCTGCATCAAATGATCATACAGTCAGGCTATGGGATCCAACAACAGGAGGGTCATGCGGTATTCTCGAGGGTCATTCATATTTGGTCAGCGCAGTTGTGTTCTCACCAAACGGAAAGTTAGCTGCCTCTGCATCAATTGATAATACCGTCAGGCTATGGGATCCAGCAACAGGAGGATCATGCGGCGTTCTCGAGTGTCATGCAGATTGAGGCAGGGCAGTTGCCTCTGTATCACATGATAAAACAGCCAGGCTATGGGGTGCAGCAACAGGAGAGTCCTGCGGGGTTCTCGAGAGTCATTCAGATTGTGTCAATGCAGCTATGTTCTCGCCAGATGGGAAGCTAGGTTTTTTTAAGGAGTTATTAATCGTATTTAGCCTATCTAGACTATGACGAATGGAAAGCTAGTTGTCTCTGCATCAACTGACATAACAGTCAGAGTATGGGATACACAAACAGGAGGGTCATACGGCATTCTCAAGGGTCACTCAGACTGTGTCAATGCAGTTGTATTCTCGCCAGATGGAAAGCTAGTTGCCCCTGCATCATATGATAGAACAGTCAGACTATGGGATCCAGCAACAAAAGGGATCCCGAGGTTCATTCAGATTGTTTCAATCTAGCTGTGATCTCGCCAGACGGGAAGCTAGCCGCCTCTGCATATGACGGACGACACAGATGGACTATGGGTTGTTAGACAATTGTGCTACTCTAACATCTCAACTCTACTCCAGTAATACCACACGGGAGACCCTCCCACCACTTCATGTTGTTGGTGAATGCGTACTCTGAGATACGAAGAAAGTACTATTCCTCCCTTGGGATCATTGACTACACTCTTCCGCAGTGAACGACAAGATTCTAATAATGGCTGGTCGTATTACCTTTTTGTGCTTCGACCCTACGGCTCTCGCACTTGATTTTTCACATCTGGTCTCATTTACACAGCTGTTGTTTAAGGCAAGAACTGCTTCTAGCCCATATGCAATTGAAGGCGTACATAGTTCGCATTTATGCTAATTCATGACGCCGACTCAACAGGAACGTAAGGGGTGCTCTTCCAAATGGGCCGACGGAGTAACAGGGCTCATGCCTGAACCTGATACAGAGTACTCTCGATACAAGCATATCGTTCGAACAGGAGGAAATATGCTGATAACCAATATATTCTTAGGTCAGGAGATAATAGGAAAATATGGAATGAAGCTACCCAGCAATAGGAAGGGTTGCGGAAGAAAGTAATAAATACAAGGAGAGTATACAAGCAAAAAATCGACAAATAAGAGTAGATATGGGGGCCAGGATCTCAAGGGGCGGGGAGGAGGAGGAGGAGGAGAAGGAGGGGGGGGGTTCCGGGACGCCCCAGAAAGTCGGTGATCCTGCACTGAATATGCTGACTCCTGCGTTGAATTTCCAGAGTCTCAATACGCTTTCTCTCACGCTCTGATTTGTCGCCAGGTAGCCTTAAGGTTTTCCTCTGCATATCTCTTAATAGCTTGACGTTCAATCTCTGACCAAGCCTGGCGTTGGTGGGGAGGAGGTGTGGAAGGAGGTGCCATCATCTAGAAGATACTTGATGTTGTATATTGTTGTAACTATTGCGGAGATGGATATTTTCTACATAAAATATGCTTCTTTACTATATGCGTCCGGTGAAGGTATGCTTGTATCGAGAATACTCTGTAACCCTCCTGTTGCTGGATCCCATAGCCTGAGTGTTTTATCACCTGATGCAGAAACAACCAACTTTTTTTCATTTAAGGAATCATTAATCGCATTCAGCCTATCTAGACTATGGAGATGGACTGCAGCTCCCGGGTCTCCCCGGGTGGCATCTCTCATCCGCTCGGGCCAGTTCCTGCCCTCCCCATCCATCTACATGATGAAATGCTTTACACATCTCCTCCTCCATGCACATCCGCGCTCTACGCCATGAACTCTACCACCCTCTGACACCACTCCTCATCTTCCCACATCTGCTCCACTGATCTTCCGAACTCGTCCCCTACCCACGAGCAGCGTTGAAGGCGTGCTGCGTTCTGAGCTGTCCAGCCGTCACACACGCACCTCTGCCCTCACTATTTCCCAGAGCCATTGTCTCTGAGGTCCTTTATCCGTCACAATATAGACCAGGTCTTTTATCGCCTTCGTGGACCACCTCATGTATGCTACTCTAGGGTGTAGTGGGTGTGCCTCTCTGATCCCCACTGGTGTTAAGATGTCTGGCTTATGCATTTGCCAGCCCATCTCCACCTCCTCTTTTGCCTTTCTGTCTGCGGCTTCGTTTCCCGCCTCCCCCTGATACCCCTTCACCCACATCAATACCCTTGGCCTACTTCGCATCTGCTCTTTCAGGGTTCTCTCGAACCATGACCGGCATTGGATTGCAGGTTCCATATCCTCTGCATCACTCCCTGGCTATCCAGGGCTACTCGGTCAGCGTCCCCCCAGGCTAACATCACTCCTACTGCTTCCACATCCGCAACCGCCGCCATCGTGCCTAGGTACATCCCTCGTGTCCTGGTGGCTCCTGTTGCTCTTTCTCTACTCCTGCTGCCAGCCGCCCACTCCTGTACTTCCACTTCGTTTAATCCCATGATTTCTACTGTTCCATGTGTAAGAATTACAGGCCATAGGTAGGCTGAATTGTTGCGGTTGCACTTGGAGACGTGAGGATCTGAGAGGGTAATTGTTCACTATGGCTAAGAATTCTCTTAAAAGACTTGACTTGCTATGGAATAAAAGCTCTACTGAATAATAAAAACATATACGGAAAAACACAGCTCTTTTATCCCCATGATATTTGCCCTTTTGGCCTATTCAGGCGTTCTCAATATTCCCAGTGTGGCTGCCCAGTTGGCCCCTTATGGAGCTTACTCCCGTGACCTAGATTCATGTGGCGAGAGTAATCCTTACACCACGCTCCGGGCTGCCCCCTTGCATCCACCTTACATCCGCATCTTCCTCTATTACTGCCCGCAATATGGGCTCGGCTATCTCCCGTAGCTCCGGCATGTATCTCCCATATACGGATGCCGCCTACCTGACCCTCTTGTTCACCATCACCACCCCAATGTCATTCACTTCTGCTAACTCTTGCACTTTCTCCGCCCTGCTCCCTCTGTACGCCCCAATTGCCCATCGATACATCTCATTCGCCAATCTTCGCTGCTGCTCGCTGGGTGTTGGGTACAACTCGCACCCGTACGTCAAAATCGGTAGCAGCTGCTGTACCACAATTGGCATTCTCGTATTACCGCCTTCTTCAGCCACCTGGGCAATATGTCCCAATACTGCTTTGCCAATCGCTGTGTCTTTTATCATCTTTAATAGCTTCCAGCTTATCCCATCTGGTCCCGGCGCGCTGTTACTCCTCGTCTTTTTTAGGCACTGCACTATTCTGACCATAGTATCCCGTCTTGGCTGTCACCTCCCCTGTCCCACTGGTCGCTGTCGTTCGACTGCTGGCTCCGTTATGAGATTGCGTGTCACGAAGGCCCTCAGTTTCTCTTCCCCCGTCTCGTACGTCCTACCCAGTATGCCGCATCTCTCTCCGTTTCCAAATGGGTTTCTGCACACTCTGGCTATATCCCATACCTCCTTTCCTTTTTTTTTTTTTTTTTTTTTTTTGAATCATTAATCGCATTCAGCCTCATAAGACTATGGCGATGGACTGCGGCGCACTGTTGCCAGCTGCCTTGCACCCCCCGAGCCAGTCCCTGCTCCTCTCTATGTACATATATCTATCTAACCCCTCTACTCCCCGCTCCCCTCTATCTCACGAATCTCGCCAGCTCTTCGCACCATTTCTCATCTTCCCATATCATTTCCCTCGTCCTTCCCTTCCCGTCCCCTACCCACGCGCAGGATAGTAAATGGGCTGCGTTCTGTACTGTCCATCCATCACAAGGACAGCTCCCGTCATCCACTTTCCCTATTTCTTTCAACCATCCTGCTTGGGGGCCTTTGTCAGTTATCATGTATGCTAGCCCTCTGACTGCTGTACTGTTCCACCCAAGGTGCGCTGGTGCTCTTCCGTGAATTCTGAAGGCGTGTCGTATGCCTGCCGGTGTTGCTATGTCAGGCCTGTGCATACGCTTGCCCTCCTTCACTCCCCTCTTCGCCCTCGCGTCTGCCTCCTCATTACCCTTCACCCCGTCATGTCCCTTGACCCACATCAGCGTGCGTGGGCGTTCGGTCATCTGCTGCACAAGGCGTTCTTCAATCCACGATCGAGGCTGTGCATCTCGCAGTTGCTGAATGCGCTGTATTACTCCCTTGCCATCCAGTGCCACTATATCATGTTCCTCCCACGCCATCGATACCCCCAGTTCCTCCGTACCTCCTTTCCTTCCTAAACCCAGTTCACCCACATCTCTCTTTTCGCCTTTCGGATTTCGTTCCTCAGCGTCTTCCTCGTCCCTTTCACGTTTCGCGCCTTCTTCCTCAAATCTTTCCACTCCACTTTCCACCATCATGGCTTCGACTTCCTACCTCTCTTTCCCACTTCCGTGCCTTGATCGTTTTCAGTTCCTCGTATGCCTTACCCACTGTCTCTACTACTATTCCTTTCCCCCCTTCCTCTTCGATGTATCTTGCTACCTCCGAGTACCTCCTATTGAATCTACCCATCTTCTCCATACTCCTCTTGATTTTCACGGATTTCATCAGTGTAGTCTCGTGTTGTGGACTCTGGGTCGCTTATTCAACCCGAGCCGCTCATTGTCTCTTTGTCCAAACAATTTTCGAAGAGTATTGCACGAAATTTTTTAAATATTTCCTGTTTCACGCTGTCCGTACGTTCATCGATAATATTAGGCCATCGCCAACTTCGGTATAGCTTGTCATGTGTGACTTCCGTTACAAAAATTATGGGGCTGCCTGTGTCGGGGTTTTGTAATTGCCTATATGGATGGTAGGTAACAATGACGTGGGGAATTAAATATTGTGGGGTAGACATACTTGAGGAATAGATGACAAAAGAAGCAGCATTTCTTGGTAGTCCCAATTAAGCCATTCTGACATTCAATAGCATCGACTCTACCCCTAGTGTGGACAGGTAATACGATGCCAGCTGAATTTCCGCATACACAAACATTCGACATTTTGCTCCCTCTTTGTGCTAGTGTATTGTGCAGTGTAGGCTCCAATGCTTGATTCCAACCCGATTGTGCCAGGAAGTGGTCAAAGGTATCTGGTACCTGAATGGGTGGTGTGTCTGGATCCTGACAGCCACAGCCGTACGTCAAAATCGGCAGGATTTGCTGCCCCGCGATCTTCCTCTTCTCGATCGCGGGGAGTTTTCCGAGTCTCCGCATGATCTCCCATGTACGGTAGCTCTGGCTTTCTGTGACCGATACTTCTGATGCCGTCTCTGGCCTCCCATGGCCACTCCCAGATGTTTTCCTTGCCTGCCCCTCCCATTATTCAATACTACAGTGTACCACCCCGCCGAGTGGCTACCCCGCTCTCCTGTATGACTATCTCCTTGCCATTTTTGCAGGTCTTTTGTCTGTGTTGTCGATAGTTTCAGCCACAGACGGCCATCTGGTAGAATGCCAATAGTCTCACCCAAGACCTCGAGCTGCAGTTGCTGCCCTTGCTTGTCCCAGTTGCATTTCGACTGCTGCGAGCAATTCAATAACTTCCTGAGGATACCTCAGGACCCCAACAGGACTCGAAGGCAAGCGTAGCAGTTCGTGGCTACCTGCTCCTTCTATTTTCGGAGCACATGCATTCGATATCATACCATGGAGAGTGAGGAGATGCAGGATATAGGAACGGCGGATTATACACACAAGTGGGGTGCACACCGGTGCATCATCGACAGGGTCATCACTAGGTCCAACGCTAGGCCATGGGACATACCAGAACGCTGGCACCATGGATCGGACCACGCGGCTATCGGGGCGAAAGTCGAGTTGAAGCATGAAATTCGGAAGGTACGGCGAATAGACTGGGTGAAGGTGGAGGAATGGGTCAAGAAAAACGAAGAGTATGAAGCAGCAGAAGTCGGGGAGGCATATACCAGCTTGCGGGAGTGGGGAGGGTGCAACGCGAGTTGGCTCTCCCCCCCGGGTGGGAAGCAGTGTGAGGGGTAACTCGCACACTGAAGAGTGGGAAAAAGTACTACCTGGTCTACTCCTAAAAACTAGCCGACGTCCTAGCTATTGGGGTAACGTCCCAGCCCAGTTGTGCAAGTGCTAGCTAGGATGACAGGCCACCCCTCGTGCACATACAGTCCTAGAGCCGGCAGCTGTCTGGCTTGAAGGGGCAAGGGGTAGAGGACCCCTATCAGCTTGAGTCTTCGGAGAGACAGGAAACAATGTTACCTCGGGGTCCGAAAGGTTAAAGGGAAACAAGAGGGTTCGTCCCGGATGTCCCGCCGCGGTGCCACTAGATCACTCTTTGGGGCCTTGCACGTCAGTGAGGGTGAGCAGTGACGCAAGAGGTACGGATGTCCTGGCTCCGAGGGGGCTCAAGCTGGTGTGCATTAGTTAGTCTCATCCTGACGAGGACGCGGAGGGAGTCAGGCGGGTTTTGACGACTCATCCTGGTTTTTTCGTGGACCAGGTGGTGTCGGAAAATCATGAAGCATGGGGCGAGGCACTGAGGGCCTGGGAGGTCACGGATATGAAGGGAGTTTGTAAGGTCCTACCTTCCACAAGTAGATAGGTAGCCTAGACGATGGACGGACCCCGACAGGTAGATAGCCCAGCTAGGTTGGAGACCGATGAGGAAGGAGCGTACGTAACACTGGCGTATACGCGAGTGTTGTATATATAGTGTACATAGTCAGGGAGGTCCTCACCTCATCATCATGATCACTTGGTTATTATCACGAAGAATAGAACGGACACAAACCTGACTCTGGCTTATAGCCTTACAGTTGGTAGCAACACCTATCATTCCAGATCGAGGGCACGAGCTGGAGTCTACCTCCCTCGTAAGCACTACATACTCTGCCTGACGAGCCTGAGTCTACCTCTCTCTCGAGTGAAAAACATAACCTTAACCTTCTACGACGTCCTGACACGCCTGAGCCTACCTCTCCACGGCATCGACTGGAACCTTGTTCCTGCTGGGTGACCACTGATCAAGTCAGCTGGTGACCTCCCTCGTACTAGACGAGACTTCTCGCCTTTTCCTAGAGAAGGCCCCCTCATCTCGAGGCAAGTACTTAGTCCGAGCTTTCGACATGACCAGAATGTCACTCTGACGTGAACATACACATACAACAGCATGTGGAGGCCCTCCACGGGGAAAGTATCGAGGAACTCTCTGGCACGTGAAGAGGCTGCTGCCTTCACCAGCCGTGCTCGGATCCCTAGGACTCCTCATCAGGAATCAGCAAGATCGTCAGCAGACGAGTGTGCTCACCGAGATTCTGCGAGATCGTTGGCAGACGAGCACGATTCAGACTCGTCAGACCACCCGGCTCGGCCAGTGGACCAGGCAGAACTTCTCACCACACCCACTTCGGCACCCAGGCCGAGCCCCCAACCAACGTCTCTCCCAGGCGTTCCACTCCCGTTGACCTCAATCTGGAGGACACTGAGAGGCACCATGTCAAAGACACCCCTCCCCCAAAAGAACCCATTCGGGAGGACTGGAGAGCCACCCCCCCTGACACCGATGCCAGGGGTCTTCAACTCTTCGGCACAGGAGACAAGACTACCTGCCAGGCAACCTGAGCACCACTAGGACCCTCACGATGTTGGTCATCTCTCTGCCACCGACCTCCGAACACTCCTTCACCAGTTCGAGAAGGACAGAAGACGCGAGACAGTGTTTGTGCTCACCACCTTGAACACGGTGCAGGCGAGGCTGGACAGGATGGAAAACGACAGAGATTCACACCGGTACAGCCCCTTCGAGATGAGGGGGGCGAGGGCCCTGGAGGACACCTTCCAGTCAACAAGACCTATCCCACCGAGAGCCCCGGAGGACACCTTCCAGTCAACAAGACCCATCCCACCGCACCCCGCACCGCGCCGTTTCGAACCATTCTACCACCAGACTCAGGGCCAGGACAAACTTCGCTGCAGCCACTTCAACTCCCAGCACACGTTCCCAGGACTGGGTCGAGACTCGTTCGACCCATTTGGTCCTCAGATCCACCTTCGCGGAGGAGGTAACAGGCCGGATCACCCTGCTCAATGGGCACGGGATGACGCAGGAGACAGGGGCCCACAACAGTGGAGTGAGAGACTGGTTGAGAGAGAGAGACCAGTGGAGAGAGTGAGGGCTAAGTAGCTGGGGGACTTTGATGGTGAAGGAGTGGAGTTTTTCATACGCAGCCTTGAGATGATGGCCAGCCTATACGGCGACCAGGCTGTATGTGCCGCCATCGCGAAGTGTATGAAAGGTGCTGCGAAGGATTGGATCACCTCCTTGGACTACAGAGAGGTCAAGTACATGCAGTCGGTAGACAGGTGGGTCATCACGCTCAGAGAGGTGTTTGGTGAGAGCGACCGCCACTTAAAAGACATGGCAGAGGAACGAGTATTCGATCCAGAAAGAGAGACCTCCGACCAGTACTGTTTTGAAAAGATGGGTCTCTGCTATCGTGCCCAACCACACATCTCACCCGAGGATCTGATGCTTGAACTGTGGAGAGGCTTGGGGAAGTACGCCTCGGAATGCCAAGTCATGTCATGGAAACAGCACTCGACCAGAGAGTTCAGGGACGAGCTTAGATACAGGGTGGAGATAATAATAAAGGGTCGGAGGAGCAGGAGAGCGGCATGGACCTCTAGGAACGCAGCAGGCCGGGACATGGGCAGAGACAACATGGGCAGAGACAACATGGGCAGAGATAGGCCTGGGCACGAGACGAGCCGGCTCGAGCCG
>Ga0307514_10002710_pt1 | contig 17919 bp, 4 predicted proteins | sample 16_EM_MG_FD_203088 | JGI IMG/M metagenome (GOLD analysis project Ga0307514, IMG submission 203088) | Populus trichocarpa ectomycorrhiza microbial communities from riparian zone in the Pacific Northwest, United States - 16_EM | ecosystem: Host-associated > Plants > Roots > Unclassified | place... | reverse complement strand
ATGAGGAGGCCTTACCCTCCCCCACCTCGTCTGGAAATGTTTCCAGGCCGCCCATTGATGCCATTCGCACCGCTGATATTCCCCCCACAGCCTATCCTCAAGGAGGAGATTGCTGTTACGGTTTCACCAACTACCTCTAGCGCAGGTAGTCGTGCTACGCCTACCATTGTGCCGATAGTGCAAGAGTGCAGAGGTGAATCTTGCAATATGCAGATGCCCAGCGGTTTCTTCCGTGACGGAATGTTCATGATTCCATCTGTCACCGTCAACAATTATAACGACATCAATAACGCCAACGACAATCAAAACTTGAACGCCATCGCAAACGAGAACAAAAACGACCAAGAGCACATTAACGTCGTCGATACTGTTGCTGTCAGTGATAATCAGAACGAGAACGCAGCCGTTGCGCAGGCGCAGGGAGAGGCTGTTGCCTTCAACGAGAACCTGAACTCAAATGAAAACGCAAATGTGATTGAGCAGGAAGTAGCAGTAGAGAATATGTTCGAGGAGATTGAGTACATTGAGGCTGCCGTGGCAGTTCAACAAGCGGAGCAACAAACTCAACAAGAGTCTCAAAAGCAAAAGCAAGAAGAAACTCAGCAGCAGGCTCAAACCGTGGTGCAGGTTCAAACATTGATATCTCCTACTGCCCGCCCACCACCACCACCACCATCACCACCACCGCCACCACCATCACCACCACCACCACCACCACCATCACCACCAGTTTACTCTCCACCAGTGTACGTACCTCCGACATTTGTCCCTCCAACATTTGTCCCTCCAACATTTGTGTTTCCAACATATATCCCCCCGCCAGTCACCGAGGTGGTGCCAATCAGGCCAATTATTAGACCGACTTCTGTGGGATACGAGACTCCATTGACTGTTATGACTCCTCGTGTCGAGAAGGTTTACGAGACCCATGTCATCGAGAAGGTTTTAGAAACACCATTAGAAACGCCATTGTACTCTGCTTCAGCGGAGATTGAGGAGGCTTATGAGACACTAGTGTACTCTGTTACACCCAAGATTGAGGCATTGTCACCTGTTATTGTTGAGCAGGTGAAGACTATTGAGAAAGTTGTTACATATCAGAAACCCGTCACATACGAAGAATTGACAACTACTGAGTTGGCACCATCCACCATTGTCCAGGCCGAGAGGATCCAAGTCACAGCTGCTCCCCGTGTCACAACTGAATACATTACATTCGTTAATGAGAAGGAGTTCGTCACAGCGATTCCAGGTGCGGTCTCGCAAATCGAGGTCACTGCCAACCGGGAGTGCAACTGCTACTCCACCAGCCTATGTCCAACATGCCCTGTTGTGACTCAGTATCTTCCTACTACTGTCCCGGTGATCCCAGCGCCAGTGGAAACTACCATCATTTCTTGCCCTACTTGCCCACCTATAGTGGAGCTGGCTCCGGTCGCAGTTGCCGTTACGGAATTTGTTCCCGTGCTTCCTGCATATGTGGAAGCAGTCGTCACATCAGTGGCCCAAGCCCAAGTGACCCAGATGGTACAGCAAGAAGCTGTAGAGGCAACCACCACTTCCTGCCCCACCTGCCCACCAGTTGTGTCGGTCCTGGCACAAATCATTCCTATTGTCGAATATGTCGAGCAGGCCGCTGTTACAACCGTTGTAATTCCTGCACCACCTGCACCAATTGCTGTCACAATATCCCAGCAGGGTGTTACTGAGACCACTCAGGTGGCTGTTCCCACCACTTTTGTTACTGCAGAGGTTACCGCTGAGGAGGCAGTGGAGATTCTGTCAGTAGCACCTAGGCCTAAGTTTGTTCAAATTACCACTGTTGAGGAAGTGGAGGAGGTAGAGGCCGAAGCCATCGTTACTCAGAAGCCAACTCCTAGACCTAAACCTGTTCAAATTGCTGCCGTTGAGGAGGTCGAGGAGGTCGAGGCTGAAGCCGTTGTTGTTCAGCAGCCAACTCTCAGACCTAAGCCTGTACAAATTGCTGCCGTTGAAGAGGTTGAGGCCCAAGCCGTCGCTGTTCAGAAGCCAACTACTAGACCTAAGCCTGTCCAAATCACCGCTATTGAGGAGGTTGAAGAGGCCGAGGCCGAAGCCGTCGCTGTTCAGAAGCCAACACCCAAACCAAAGCCTGTTCAAATCGCTGCCGTTGAGGAGGCTGAAGAGGCCGAAGCCGAAGCCGTCGTTGCTCAGAAGCCAACTCCTAGACCTAAGCCTGTCCAAATCACCGCTGTTGAGGTTGAGGAGGCCGAGACCGAAGCAGTTGCTGTTCAGAAGCCAACACCCAGTCCAAAGCCTGTTCAAGTCGCTGCCATTGAAGAAGCTGAAGAGGCCGAAGCTTTCGTTGTTCAGAAGCCAACTCCTACGCCTAAGCCTGTTCAAATCACCACTGTTGAGGAGGCTGAGGAGGTCCAAGCCGTTGCTGTTCAGAAGCCAGTTCCTAGACCCGTGGTTGTCCAAGGCATGACTATCGAGGAGGAGCTAATTGAAGAGGAAGCAATCATGGAACAAATCGCTGCCCCCAAAAAGGCTGCTGCTGCGGTCAACCTGACAATTACGGGAGAATTGGGGGAACTGTAAGTTTTTCAGACAAGTTTTTGGTTGTTGATTTGAATACCTCACTGATATATCTCTCAGGGCCGCTGCACCAGTCGCCATTGCTACCAACGAGATTATTAATCAGATCACTATTCAACAGGTCGCAGCGCCTGTTAAAGAGCAAGTAGCCATGGAAGCCGTTGCTGCTCTTGCGGTCCAAGAGCTTACTGTGGCTGAGGTCCCAGCACCTATTATCCATGAAGTAACGGTGCAAGCTTCCGCTGCTCCTGCTTCAATCATTAAGACCGAGGCCCCCACTGCTCTGGAAGTCGCTATCGAGACTGTTGCTGAGGCTCCTGCTCCTACCCCAGTCATAGCCATTGCTCAGGAAGCTGCTATCGAGGCTGTTGCTGTGGCTCCTACCCCGGCCGCCATCAGCGAAATACCAGCTGTTCAGGGAGTCACTTTTCAGGCTGTTGCCGAGGCTGCTCCAACTCCAGCTTCAGTCATCATCAACGAAATATTCACTGCCCAGGAAGCCACCGTCGAGGCTGTTGCTGAGGCTGCTCCTGCTACTATTCTTGCTCCAACCCCGGTTGTCGTTAGCGAAGTACCTGCTGTCCAGGAAGTCACTGTCGAGGCTCCTGCTGAGGCTGCACTTATACCTACTCCTGTTCCAGCCTCAGCTCCAGTTGCCATCAACAAAATATTCACTGCTCAGGAAGCCACTGTCGAGGCTGTCGAGGCTGTTGCTGTTCCAGCTCCAGTTGTCATTAGTGAAGCAGGTGCTGCCCAGGAAGTCACTGTCGAGGCTGTTGCTGGGTTTGCTCCTGCTCCTGCTCCTGCTCCAGCTCCGGTTGTCGTTAGCGAAGTACCCACTGCTCAGGGAGTCATTGTCGAGGCTGTTGCTGAGGTTGCTCCTGTCCCAGCTCCAGCTCCAGTCGTTATCAACGAAGCCACCGTCGAGGTTGTTGTTGGGGCTGCCCCTGCTCCTATTCCTGCTCCTGCCCCGGTTGTCGTTAGCGAAGTACCTACTGCTCAGGGAGTCACTGTCGAGGCTGCTGAGGCTGCTCCCGTCCCAGCTCCAGCTCCAGTCCTCATCAACGAAATATTCACTGCCCAGGAGGTCACTGTCGAGGCTCTTGCTGGGGCTGCTCCTGCTCCTCTTCCTGCTCCAGCTCCGGTTGTCATTAGCGAAGTACCTACTGTCCAGGAAGTCACTGTCGAGGCTGTTGCTGAGGTTGCACCTGCACCTGTTCCTGCTCCTGCTCCTGCTCCTGCTCCGGTTGTCGTTAGCGAAGTACCCGCTGTACAACCCGCTGTCACTGTCGAGGCTGTTTCCGGGGCTGCTCCTGCTCCAGTTGTCATTAGTGAAGCAGGTGCTGCCCAGGAAGTCACTGTCGAGTCTGTTGCTGGGGTTGCACCTGCACCATCTCCGGCTGTCGTTGCCGAAGTACCCACTGCCCAGGGAGTCATTGTCGAGGCTGCTGCTGAGGTTGCGCTTATACCTCCTGTTCCAGCCCCAGCTCCAGTCATCATCAACGAAATATTCACTGCTCAGGAAGTCACTGTCGAGGCTCTTGCTGGGGCTGCTCCTGCTCCTCTTCCTGCTCCAGCTCCGGTTGTCATTAGCGAAGTACCTACTGTCCAGGAAGTCACTGTCGAGGCTGTTGCTGAGGTTGCACCTGCTCCTGTTCCTGCTCCTGTGCCCGCTCCTGCTCCGGTTGTCCTGAGCGAAGTACCCGCTATCCAGGAAGTCACTGTCGAGGCTGTTGCTGGGGTTGCTCCTGCTCCTGTTCCTGCTCCTGCCCCGGTTGTCGTTGGCGAAGTACCTGCTATCCAGGAAGTCACTGCCGAGGCTGTTGCCGGGGCTGCTCCTGCTCCTGCTCCGGTTGTAGTTAGCGAAGTACCCACTGCTCAGGGAGTCATTGTCGAGGCTGTTGCTGAGGTTGCTCCTGTCCCAGCTCCAGCTCCAGTCGTTATCAACGAAGCCACCGTCGAGGCTGTTGTTGGGGCTGCCCCTGCTCCTATTCCTGCTCCTGCCCCGGTTGTAGTTAGCGAAGTACCCACTGCTCAGGGAGTCATTGTCGAGGCTGTTGCTGAGGCTGCTCCTGTCCCAGCTCCAGCTCCAGTCGCCATCAACGAAATATTCACTACACAGGAAGTCACTGTCGAGGCTGTTTCTGGGGTTGCTCCTGCTCCTGTTCCTGCTCCAGCTCCGGTTGTCGTTAGCGAAGTACCTGCTATCCAGGAAGTCACTGCCGAGGCTGTTGCCGGGGCTGCTCCTGCTCCTGCTCCGGTTGTAGTTAGCGAAGTACCCACTGCTCAGGGAGTCATTGTCGAGGCTGTTGCTGAGGTTGCTCCTGTCCCAGCTCCAGCTCCAGCTCCAGTCGTCATCAACGAAGCCACCGTCGAGGCTGTTGTTGGGGCTGCCCCTGCTCCTATTCCTGCTCCTGCCCCGGTTGTCGTTAGCGAAGTACCCACTGCTCAGGGAGTCACTGTCGAGGCTGTTGCTGAGGCTGCTCTTGTCCCAGCTCCAGCTCCAGTCGTCATCAACGAAATATTCGCTGCACAGGAAGCCACTGTCGAGGCTGCTGCTGAGGCTGCTCCTGTTCCTGCTCCTGTTCTTGCTCCTGCCCCAGCTGCCGTTAACGAAGTACCTGCTGCCCAGGAAGTCACTGTCGAGGCTGCTGCTGAGGCTGCTCATGCTCCCGTCCCAACTCCAGCCCCGGTTGTTAGCGAAGTATCTGCTATTCAGCAAGTCTCTATCGAAGCTGTTCCTATTCCTATCCCTGCCCCTGCTCCTGCTCCAGTTGCCGTCAGCGAAGTACCTGTTCAAGAGCTCACTGTCGAGGCTTTTGCTACACTAGAACTAGCTCCCATTGTCGCTGCTGGCGCTCTTGTCGCCCAAGAAACCACTGGTGAGGCTACTGCTGAGCCCCAGGCTCCCCTAGCCGTTGCTGAAGCCCCTGTCGTCCAAGAACTCACTACTGGGGCTGCTGTTGCACCCGCCCCATCCCCAACCCCAGTAATCACTCATCAGGCTCCCGCTCCCCAAGGGATGGCCATTGAATCTGCCGTCGAAGTTGTAGCTGCTCCAGCACCAGTCATTGTCAGTCAAATCCCAGCTGTCCAGGAGGTTGCACCCGAAGCTGCTTTTGAAGCTGCTGCTGCCCCAGAGCTCGTTGCGGTTGCTCAGGTACCTGTTCAAGAGGTTTCAGTCGAAGCTGTCATCGAAGCTGCTGCCCCAGCACCCGCTGCGGTTGCCCAGGTGTCTGCTGTTCAAGAGGTTTCAGCCGAAGCTGTCATCGAGGCTGCTGCCCCAGCACCCGCTGCGGTTGCCCAGGTACCTGCTGTTCAAGAAGTTTCGGCCGAAGCTGTCATCGAGATTGCTGCCGCAGCACCCGCTGCGGTTGTCCAGGTGCCTGTTGTTCAAGAGGTTTCAGCCGAAGCTGTCACCGGGGTTGCTGCCCCAGCACCCGCTGTGATTGACCAGGTGCCTGCTGTTCAAGCGGTTTCAGCCGAAGCTGTCATCGAAGCTGCTGCCCCAGCACCTGCTGTGGTTGCCCAGGTGCCTGTTCAAGAGGTTTCAGCCGAAGCTGTCATCGAAGCTGTCATCGAAGCTGCTGTCCCAGCACCCGCTGCGGTTGCCCAGGTGCCTGTTGTTCAAGAGGTTTCAGCCGAAGCTGTTATCGAGGCTGCTGCCTCAGCACCCGCTGCGGTTGCCCAGGTGCCTGCTGTTCAAGAGGCTTCTGTCCCAGCACCCGCTGCGGTTGCCCAGGTGCCTGCTGTTCAAGAGGCTTCTGCCCCAGCACCCGCTGCGGTTACCCAGGTGCCTGCTGTTCAAGAGGTTTCAGTCGAAGCTGTCATCGAAGCTGCTGCCTCAGCACCCGCTGCGGCTGCCCAAGTGCCTGTTGTTCAAGAGGTTTCAGCCGAAGCTGCCATCGAGGTTGCTGTTCAAGAGGTTTCAGCTGAAACTGTCCTCGGAGCTACTGCTGCTCCAGCACCAGTCATTGTCAGTCAAACCCCAGCTGTCCCGGAGGTTGCACCCACTGCCGTTGCCCAGACGCCAGCATTTCAGGGAGTTTCAGTCGAGGCTATTATCGAGGCTGCTGCTGCCCCCGCACCCGTTGCGGCTGCCCAGGTGCCTGTTGCTCAGCAGGTTCCAGTCGAAGCTGTCACCGGAGCTGCTGCTGCTCCAGCACCCGCTGCGGTTGCCCAAGTGCCTGCTGCTCAGGAGGTTTCAGTCGGAGCTGTCATCGAAGCTGCTACTGCTCCAGCACCAATTATTGTCAGTCAAGTCGCAGCTGTCGTCGAAGCTCCTGCTGCCCCAAAACCTGCTGTTCAGGAGGTTTCCGTTGAACCTGTCATCGGAGCTGTTGCTGCTCCAGCGCCAGTCATTGCCAGTCAAGCCCCAGCTGCTATCGAAGCTTCTGCTACCCCAGCACCTGCTGTCCAGGAGGTTTCGGTTGAAGCTATTATAGAGGCTATTGCTTCCCCAGCACCCGCTGCGGTTGCCCAGGTGCCAGCTATTCAGGAGGTTGAAGCTGAGGTAGCCCCTTCCCCAGCCGTTGAGCGTGTACAGGCTGAGGGTGTTCCAACTCCTGCACAGGCTGCCGAGGCCCAAGGTGTACCCGTGCAAGCTCCTGAAATTGTTCAAGCTGCTCCAGGCCTCGCTGCGGCGATTGAATTTGGGATTGAGATTGAGCAAACTGCTGCTGAGGCCATCCAAGCACCAATAGCGCCAGCTCCTGTCCAAGAGGAGCAAGTTGCCCCAGCTCTTATTGAGGCCATCCAAGCACCAATAGCGCCAGCTTCTGTCCAAGAGGAGCAAGTTGCCCCAGCTCTTATTGAGGCCCAGGCCGCTCTAGCACCAGTTGAGGCTCTTGTCACCTCATTTGAGGCCCCAATTCAGGCCCCTGCTGCACCTGTTGCGGCCCCAGCGTTACCTGTCTCTCTAGCTGGCCTTGGGCTTGAGGCTGAGGTTGAGGCTGAGCTGGAGCCAGGTGCCCCTGTGGCCCCCGTCGCACCAGTTGCCCCCGGCGCTCCATCTGCCCCTAGTGCTTCTGCTGCCCCTGGTGCTCCACTTGCCCCAGCGGCCCCTGCCCCAGCGGCCGAGGCTATTGGGGAGGCGCCTGCTCCCATTGCTGCTGCGGGTGCTCCAGCCGCCAGCCCCGTTGCTGCTTTCGGTGCACCTGTCAGCGCCGCAGTCCCCGCACCAGCTGCTCCTGCCTTTGAACAAGAGGAATTTGAGGAGGCAGTGGTACTATCTGCACCCCAACCCCACCCATTCGGTGTACCAGCTCCTGCACCAGCTGCCCCTGCGGCCCCTCCATTAGCTGCACTGGCCTTTGAGGAGGAGGAACTTGAGGAGGCAGCTCTACCATCTGCATCTCAAGCGCCCCAGTTACCCCAGGCGCCCCAAGCATTTGGCGTACCAACTCCTGTATCTGCTGCACCCGGGCCCATCGGTGCGCTTGGTGCTGCTCCTATGGCCCCCGTGGCCTTTGAAGAAGAGTTTGAAGAAGAGTTTGAGGAAGCGGCTGCACCATATGTACCCCAAGCTGCTGGTCCTATCGGTGCCTTCAGTGCACCTGCACCAGCTGCCCCCGGCCCTGTTGGTATGTTCGGTGCACCTGCTGTGGCCCCAGCTCCAGTTCCAATTGGTGCCTTTGGCGCTCCGGCCCCAGGCCCGCAGATGCCAGTTGAGGAGTTTGAGACCATTTTCATCCCCGAGCAAGAAGAGGTTGCGGGTATGGGAATGGCGCCTCCCAGCTATGCCCCCCGCCCCACTCCATCTCCACCTCTTGAGTCGCCGTAGGTCTACCCTTCATGAAACGATCCCCCCTTACCTCATACTTAAGCTAACTATAACATCACCATCCCACAGATTTGCACCTACTCTCTATCAAGGTAGTGGCTCCCAGAACAGAGCTTCAACGACGGTTGTATCGCTCGTTGCCGCTCTGGTGGCTGTGGTATTCGTTTGAGCTTCGAAGCTCCTCCCCGATGTCTTGGCTCCGGATGTCCGCTTCTCGTCAAAGAGGATACGGTTCCAACACTCGGTGCCGGCCAACATTTAGCGTTATATTTTAGCACATATGTTTATTAAATGAGTGGGGGAAAAAAGAGATAAAACGGGTCAAAATCACACTGTACAGCCCAGCACATGCTTCTTCATCGGGAATCTCCATTCAACAATGCCAACCTCCCTTCAAAATTGGTCAATCTCGGGCTGCTGGCGATTACATTCAAGGAATGACGACGAAGCCAGCTAATCAAGACTGTCCATAACACTACCTAAAACAGCCTAGAATGACCGCCCAGTTCTCTTGTGATACATAAAAGGCGGGACAGGATCCCAGGATTCCCAGGAGAAAGATACAAAAGGGGGTGGAGTCTACGAAACTCATGTGCAGGCATCTTATCTTTTTCATTTGCTTTCTACCGTTCTGCTTCTTCCCTCATTGTTGACTCTTGATCATGATAGTGTTAGCCGTTTACGGCTTTACTCATCTTGCTCGATTCAGCCCCTATATGTACGTGTTAGCATGGCTCTTGGCCCAGTTGGCAAGAGTGTCACTTGCATATTTGCATGGCGATATCTTGTCGATTTCTCAGCATGAGCATGCTACTCTTGATCCGCTTGATGAGAGTGGTCACTTGCAATTTGCATATATACAATGCCCTTTGGAGAGTTGCGCTGGGAGGTGAGCTATTGACCCCTTTAATGTATCTTACTTCAATTTCTTCCAACAATAAACAATAGCTTACCCCAGAATTTTTTTTTTAGCTTTTGGAAGTTGGTAGTGAGGCAGAGGCCTACTGTTGGCGTGGTGTGTACATTGGTGACATCGCATGGTCATGGATTACTGATCCTCAATTGAGCTAGACAGCCTGAATTGGAGAGCTTTATGTGAATATCATAATTCTGACCTGGTGCGTACATACAGTATATATTCCTTCAAATCAAATGCCACCACGAAAACACTTATTATAGCAGTCGTCAGGGAAGAGCATTACATAAGGGCATGTATGCATCAAGTTCCAAAATACGTAGATCATGTGCCAAGAAGAGACCTAGATGAGTCCTTTGCATCCAAATAGACGAGCCTCTGAAGCGATTTTACGTTGACATCAGTGACAAGGAACTGCATAACATGCAGTATATATATTGGCCTCGCCTATTGCATCAATACGCATAAGGGCGTTAATCATTGATTCTTAGATCAGCCAGCATGTTGTCCCTTGTGTAAACACAATCCTTTAAATGGGGTGCCTCATAGTCTTCGGTGTATAGACTCAAAAAAAACAAAAAAACATCCCTACATTGAATAACCTAGTTGGCCTACCCTTCCTCTTCCACTATGAATTCGCAGTACCGCATAACCCAAGAATGAAGCCCCCTCGGTCTGTCCATACATGTGCGGCCTACTAGGAGCTTAGTTGTCAAAATCACTCCTTGGTATCAGGGTATCCAGAACCTCCCTGTGTCTAAAGAGAAGAAGGAAGAAGGATATGGTAGTCTCCAATTAGAAACTCACCTTGACTACGATGGAAAGTAACTGGGTAACCATTTCCCTCTAACTTCCAAAACCCCATTGAATGTTATTTCGATCATTACTCCCCCGCTCTCTAAGAAACCTGAACCGCACAACAGCAACAACAGCAAGGAAAATATACTACACACCGCACAATGCGGTTTTCAACCCCAGGTCCCACCACCCCCACCTCTCCCTTGTCTCTTCTGCGCGGATAACCTCCAGTCATCGCCATCACTAAACCTATTAAACAGTGGCTGGATCCTCTCGTTCTTCCTGCGTTTACTCAATTCCCCAGCTCCTCCGCCGACCTTAAAGAACCGCGGCGCAACCTCGACTATATCACTATTAGCAAACGCATCCTACAAAAATAAAGGGGATAAATATATTACCTAACCACTTTGGCTCAATAGCCGTCGTACAATGCATATACTCCTTCGTCGTCAACATCAAAGTGTGATAAATAACATGCTCCGCCGGCTTCCCAAATAATGCACTACTCGGATGCATATAAACCGGCGTACCCTCAATAAGAGTCCTATACCCCTCCTGGGGGTCCTTCCTGGCTGAATTCCTAAAGAACCCCGAGCAAAGCGCCTGTCTAACCTTCATAGTATTCCTCCCACAGCTCACCACAGAATGCTTATACCTGAGCATAATGCTCTCTAACTGCTGTCTCACGTCCTGCACTCTGCGCATACTTCTCGCCTGAATGAAATTCTCAAAGCACCATGGCGCGCTAAACTTTGAGTTTTTCCACCCATTGTACACGTTGAGGAGGGTAAGGTGGTCACCGTGGGGGTCGTGGAATTTGGCCTTTTTCGCATCCGCTGCCGTTTGTTTTTCCTTGGGCCGGTAGAAAACAGACTGCACGGAGAGCATGGCGACTATAGAGAGAATTTCGTCGGAGCAGCTGAGGTCCACAGACGCGATGAGGACTTTTGCTAGCGCGGGGTCCATGGGGAAGTCGGCCATTTTGCGGCCGAGACGGGTGAGGAGTCCTTCATCGTCGAGGGCGGAGAGGGCGTAGAGCTCTTCGAGTGCGGTTAACATGGTATTTGTGGGGGGGGGGTCCATGAAGTCGAAGTGGAGTAAATCATTAATCCCCATGGCCTTCAACATGAGAATTGTGTGGCTGAGATTCTGCCGTTGGATTTCAGGGACAGAAGTAGGCAACATCTCACTTTGGAAAGCTGCCTCGGTATACAACCTATAGCATTTCCCTGGCCCCGTCCGTCCAGCACGACCGGCTCTCTGCTTCGCCTGGGCCTGAGAAATCGGTGTGACGACCAGAGAGTCCATGCCTAGTTTTGGATCAAACGCATTTTGCTTGACGAACCCGGGATCAACGACATAGTAGATATTGTCGATAGTAATTGAAGTCTCAGCAATATTAGTCGCAATAACGACTTTCCTAGAACCGGCGGGTGCAGGCTCGAAAATCTTGCTCTGCATCTCACTAGGGAGGGCAGAGTAGACCGGTAAGATAATAAGTTCGGGGACGCTAGGCCCCAAAGCTTTCATACGCTCGTAGAGAATCTCGCAACTGGTATCGATTTCCTCTTGACCTGTTAAGAAAAGTAAAACGTCCCCTGGTGGTTCAGATAAATGAATCTGCATGACTGTGATAAGCGCTGCGTCTAGGTAGTCGCTTTCAGGCTCCTTCGTGTAGAGAATTTCCACAGGGAAAGTCCTTCCAGGAATCGTAAAAATCGGGCATTCATTGAAGTAATTCGAGAACTTCTCTGCATCAAGTGTGGCCGAGGTAACAATTAACCGTAGATCTGGTCTCCTTTTGAGTGTCTTTTTCAATAACCCAAACAACACATCAGTAGCAATTGTACGCTCATGCGCCTCGTCCAACATAATGACAGAATACTTCTTCAAGTCTTTATCAAGCAAGACTTCACGCTGGAGCATACCATCTGTCATGTACTTGATCTTGGTTTCCGGGGACGTACAGTCCTCGAAACGAATTGTGTAACCAACCTCTTTACCCAGTTGACATCCGACTTCCTCGGCGACACGCTTTGCTACTGACATAGCGGCAACACGACGAGGTTGTGTGCACCCAATAATTCCATGGTCCCCAAAGCCAGCTTCAGCTAGATACTGCGTCATCTGGGTAGTCTTCCCCGATCCAGTATCACCAACGACAATAAGCAACTGATTATCTCGCACCGCCTGGATTAACGCATTCCGAAGTTTAAACACTGGCAAACTTTCCCTTTGCTCTTTTATGCTCAAGCTTGTCCTCTTTCCAAATGACTGGTCCTTGCTCATGGTCACTCGCTTCCATTCCGGCATATCGCCTCCTCCACGGTTTAGCGTTGAGGATTTGAGGTCGGATGCAAATACCCTCTGTTCAGGATTGACCATGGGGTCATGCCATTGGGCGTTGAGATCAACCTTTGCTGCTTCTTGGGCAGCCTGGTCTTGTGCTTGCTGCTGTCTTAGCTCTCGCCTATCCTTTGCAAGCGTTGTCCCAGCCATAGCAGCGCGGTTGAGAGACCCATCAGGTGCTTTGACAACCCTGATTGGGGATAGCTCCAGCGACTGCCTTGTCTGCCCAGCAAGGAACGGTGGTTCCTCCCCACGAACTTCGATATCCACATCTTCCTCTTCTTCAAATTCACCCTGACCTGTAAGCGTAGCGTGATACTCTTCGTCAATCTCAGGATAATCCGCAGCGGAGATTGCACCAGAAGCAATGAGTTGTTTTATTTCCCACCTCTCTGGCGAGGCCATCCTTTTTTTCGTCCTCGGTGCATGCCCCAAGTCGTCTTCCAACACGGGTACCTTGGAATCCAGATTTCCATACCTTGATGAGTCTCGACCATTCATTCGTTCCATATTTGCTCCTGTTCCCAGTCGTTTCTCGGGTATTAAATCCCGGCCAGTATTTTGGTCCACCTCCTTCATGGACAAACCTATCCGATTCCCCTCAATACTAATCACCTTGACCTTCACTGGCTGACCCCTCGCAAGAAGATCGGATGGATGGTTGACCCTAGCCCCTTCCTTCATATTCGAGACATGAACCAACCCATCTACCTTTCCCTTGACCCCCTCCAAGTTCACAAACGCCCCAAAATCTTTCACCCCCGTAACCTTGCCATTGTAAATCTTATGCAACTTCGGTTCATCATCCAAATCCATTGGCGGGGACTGTTTAAACTGGTCATCCTCATCCTCCTCGTACCGGCTTCTTCTCGTCCTCCCATACCCATCAACTTCATCCCGTCCTCTTCCATTCCTCCCTTTGCGGTCCCTACTCCGTGATCTCGACCGCAATCTATGCCGGCGGCTAGACCCATAATCCCCACCATCCGGGCTCCGCGACCTCTTCCTACTTGACTTTTCGGCTCCAGAGGAACTCTGCTTCGATTTCCCTTCCAGATTCTCCAAGATGGCTAAGGTATCATCAATCACATCCGGCCGCTGCTCCCCAATCTTCTTCACTTTCAACCCCAGCGCCGCAAGCTCCGCAAGCCCAGATCCGACTATATCCACTGCGTCGTAGCCCTCAGGCTCCTCCCTATCCGGTAATGCTAGGCCTTTAAATATCCTTGACTTCTCGTCCACAGTCCTCCCACTCCCTCCATTCTCCTCCTTTCCGGATGTTCCTTTATTCTTGTGCTTGGGATGCATAGTCAGTATCAGCCGATCTACGCTCTCAATCAATGAGGGGGGAAATTCCACGCCGATATCGGAGAGTTTCTGGCGGAAGTCATTGGGGGATTTGGATTCGCCATGGAGGTTGATGATGAATTCTGCTAGGGTCTTGTCATTACTAGAACGTAGAGATTAGCAACTTCAACATGATCGGATGAAACTGGGGGGTTTGCCTTACATGCTCAAGTGATTTGACAATTCGGTGGTGATTTTTGAGACGAGTGAAAGGAGCTCGAGATTCTCAAGGGCTTCCATGATGAGGCGCGTGGGATTTTGGAGTGATTGAATTCAATGCTTAGAACCCAAGTGGCGATGGACGACATCACGTGAGGCTCACCAGCCACAAACAAATCTTTAGTATCTAGCTCCATGCTGCCACCCCTCCTGCATCCCACCTTCCCCTCGCGTTGGATAAGACACCATATTCTATGATAGTGGTAGCAGCGTTACTGCGTGTGGGCGGCTTATAGTCTTATCATATCCCAGTTTCCCCATATCCTATAATACTACCATACCTATCTTGCCATATCTACAGCTAATTGCATAAATGTAGGTAGGTATGGTAGCGGAATATATACAGTATATCTCATGGCTCGGCAGATATGGGGAAATGTGTAGGAAATCCCCCCGCATATACAGCTGTATGCATACCCACAAGGAAGCACGTGAGTGTCCACCAGAATATCTTTCTATCTTTTTTTTTTTTTATGGCGATATAGTATCCTTCTATCTCCTCAGACACTCGTATTCGCATTTATACCTAAGTAGTTGTGACGGAGCATCAGTTAATTGTAAGACATACATTTACACCAGCTTATAGTACTATTCCGACAACCACAAGCTGGAAAAAGTGGAGCAAAACTGTAGCGACTCCCCCACACATGCAGCATACGGTAGGCGGGGCATGTATGCATGCATACATATATGAGTATGGTGTGACCAAGAGAGAGGTACACAGTGGGCTCAAGTGTCCAGGTACTGTGTGTATCATGTGCCAGTGAAGTGAAGTGTGGAGCGATAGCTGTAGAGTAGTGGGCGTTGGGCGGTGACGGATTCTCTACAACTTCAGAGTCCACAACTCTTGATGAAATCCACCCTCCCGCTGGTGCCCTCAACTCAAGGCCAATTGCGAATGCAGTACTGTTCCCCAGAGTTATAATTACCCTACCCTACCTACCTCCATCATCCGCCCCTCCCTCATGTTTGCTTTCAGGTATATTTAACCTTGGCACCACTCTTTCTCTGTGTCCTGTGGCTGCCTTTTGGATTCAAGTTCCCTCTGAAACTGTCGCAGCTCACCGCCCCAGGTCCGATCTTGCAGTGCTTACCCAGCACTTTCTTCCGCCCGCCACCTGGTACACTCACACACTCATTTGACTTTTATCCCGAGGAGCTTCTCATACTTAATACCGCGCTCCACAGACGAGAGGAAAATAGCGGAGCCGTGCACTGTCATACCGTGCCCCAGCTCCAAAGCTTCCTAAGCTGAAGCTGTTGTGGACGGACGAAGCACAACTTCCAGGGGTGCCATCGAGATTATTTCCCACGACCTCCGGGCTGCTCAATTCTCCTTGCCAATATTCTGGAACTGCCGTCTCGCGGAGAAGCTCTCACATTGGAACGATTTTTTAAGCCTACAATTCAACCGCTACTTACAACCTTAGCTACTTATACGTTCGTGACGTGCTGTATTACATCGATATCATTTTTCGCCCTCCTACCAAAAGGGAACACATACAGCAACTCTAACCTAATAAATATGGCGACAGCAGCAGCCGTCGCGAGGGGCATCTCGACTACTGCCGTAAAAGATGCCTCAACACCCGGTGGCGAGGCTAGCTCGAACACGTTACCTGCTTCTGAAACCCTCGCATCAAGAACAGACGAGAAATCTGGTAAGCCCACCACTACCACTACCACTACCACCGGGCTCGCTTCTTCAATACCCTCCAGAGCCATTGACCGGCATTCACCCGAAGATGCCCCACCAGTCTCTATAGCCGATATGTCCCCCGAGCCACAGAATCAGGATTCGTCCACAAAACGGTCAACAGATGAAGCAGCAGGTAGACCACAAACACCTGCCTCCCCAAAGCCATTATCAATAACCCTGCTCCTGATATCCGGCGTCAGGTACCCCTTCATAATCAATTCCGAGTATATGTCCCGGCATAACCTCTCGGTCACCGACCAGGATCCTATGCAGATTAGCGTATCTGCGTTGAAGGAGTGTATATGGAAAGAATGGAAGGATGAAGAGTGGAATGCCAAGCCACCGAGCGCGAATTTCATTAGGTTGATACACTTTGGGAGGTTGCTAGATGACCGGCAACAGTTGAAGGGTATGTATCCATGCTGGGGGGGGGGGAAAGATGGACACATTTCGACTGACCTGAATGCATATACAGATTGTAGACTCAATCCAGATACACAGAACGTGGTACATATGACAGTCCGTCCTGCGGAATCGGGGGACGATGATGCAACGCAGAGGAGTACCAAGATGGGCTTTGGTGGTAGGGACCGGGAACGTGGAGAGAGAAGCAGCCCGACTTGTCGATGCGTGATATTGTGATCTCGTCAGCCATCCCCATCAGCCATTCATCAACTCGAGGCCTCTTAACCCCGTGCTGTAGATGTCTCATTGTACTATTTCTCATTACCCTGGCCTGCTAATTCTTTTCGGATTATTTTTGCTTGCAGTTTTTTTCCCCCAAGGTTAATCAAATTTTTTTTTTGCTCCATCACAGTTTGGATTTTGGAGAAAATGGTTCCGCCTGGCACATTTCTACTCTATATACAGCGGGGTTTTATTCTTTTTATTTCTTGGTGGGGGGATGCAATATACAAGGTACATTGCGCAGGTTTTGCTTGTTTGTTATTAGTTATTGCCATACCTCCCTTCATTTTTTTCTTTTGTGTGTCTGCGTGTTACTGGGAGCTGGTACTGGAGCTGGTACTGGAGATACCTTCACTTTTCAATTGAGCCGCGAGAAGCGTCTATAGTCTGTTGGTCCTGGAGATGATAGGATGCATTTGTATGTAGCTGTCCTTTTGTATATGGCATGCATGGGGTTGGTTGGTCTGTAATAGACGTAGAAAAGAAACTAATTTTCTAAAAAGTTCCCTTGGGGAGGGGTGGGGATGATACTAGGCAAGACAGAGGGATAATCAACAGGCGAATTAAATCGATAATGCTTGTTCGCAGTTGATCTGGAATTGAGGTTGGTTTAGTCTCGTAGTTTGTTCGCAATATGTATGCACTATATGTGCTCTGCTGACACTTATTGGGGCATGCATATGTAACGTATGCATGTACAAGTACTTTTTTTTTTTGGAGTCTTTCACCGAAGCGAGCCTTAGGCTAGGAGGCGGCCCCGTTCCCGCACAGTATGCATGGACTTTTTTCTTTGAGTTTATACGCCTTTCCCCCGAAGAGAGCCTTAGGCTATGAGGCGGCAGTATGCATGGCCTTTTTTTCTTTCTTTCATTTCTTTTTGAGTCTATACGCCTTTCCCCCCGAAGGGAGCCTTAGGCTAGGAGGCGGCCCCGCTCCCGCAAGTATGCATGGACTTTTTTTTTCTTCTTATTTTTGAGTCTATACGCCTTTCCCCCGAAGGGAGCCTTAGGCTATGAGGCGGTATGCATGGACTATCAATACTGGATCAGAAATCTATTCATGTATGTATGTATCGCATCTGATCATTCCATTCGACCTCTCGCCTAACGGCAGTAATCGTAAATCAAGGTGTACGGCTCGAGCCCCGCCTCTCAGTGAGTCCTGCATGCATTGATTTACCATTTCATCCTCAACTTCGCCTCCATCTCGTCGTGGAAGGAGGGTATATCCCTCTCGGAATCTTTTATATGCATATGTTAGCCATCGATCCAGCTTTCTTAGGGAATATGGGTCGGGCTGGAGGGGGGGAGAGGGGGGGGGGGAGTTGGGTGGAGTTGGGTATAAGAAGACATACCAGTAAACACATCTTCCCACTCAATCGTACAATCCCTATTCCTCAAAATATCCAGATGGAGATTACTCGGCCCACCCAGGGCCATGGGTCTAAAATCCTACAAACTCCCAACCCCAGCCACAAATTAGCCCCCCGCCCCATCCCACTCCAGAGCCCCCCCCTTCCCCCTCCCGCCATATTTAAACCCGAAA
>Ga0307514_10002709_pt1 | contig 17925 bp, 12 predicted proteins | sample 16_EM_MG_FD_203088 | JGI IMG/M metagenome (GOLD analysis project Ga0307514, IMG submission 203088) | Populus trichocarpa ectomycorrhiza microbial communities from riparian zone in the Pacific Northwest, United States - 16_EM | ecosystem: Host-associated > Plants > Roots > Unclassified | place... | reverse complement strand
TGTGCCGTACCAGAAGGTCGGCCCGTCCCAGCTGCCCGACTTCCACATGCCCTTCCAGGTCGAGCTCAGCCCGCATCTGAACGGGGCCCGCTCCCGGCTCACCGAGTGGGCGCACCGCATGGGCATCCTGGAGGAGGGCGTCTGGGACGAGGACAAGCTCGCCGCCGCCGACCTCCCGCTGTGTTCGGCCGGCCTCGACCCGGACGCCACCCCCGAGGCCCTCGACCTCAGCTCCCACTGGCTGACCTGGGGCACGTACGGCGACGACTACTACCCCCTCGTCTTCGGCCACCGCCGCGACCTGGCCGCGGCCCGCCTGACCACTCGGCGCCTCTCGGACTGCATGCCCGTCGACGGCGAGGAGACCGTCGTCCCGGCCAACGCCATGGAGCACGGACTCGTCGACCTGTGGGCGCGTACGACGGCGGCCATGACCCCCGACGAACGGCGCACTCTGAAGCACGCGGTGAACGTGATGACGGAGAGCTGGGTCTGGGAGCTGTCCAACCAGCTCCAGAACCGCATCCCCGACCCGGTCGACTACCTGGAGATGCGGCGCTCCACCTTCGGCTCCGACCTCACCCTGAGCCTGTGCCGGATGGGCCACGGCCCCGCCGTCCCGCCGGAGGTCTACCGCAGCGGCCCCGTCCGCTCGCTGGAGAACGCCGCCATCGACTACGCGTGCCTGGTCAACGACGTGTTCTCGTACCAGAAGGAGATCGAGTACGAGGGCGAGCTGCACAACGCCATCCTCGTGGTGCAGAACTTCTTCAACATCGACTACCCGACCGCCCTCGGCGTCGTCCATGACCTGATGACCCAGCGCATGGAACAGTTCGTGCATGTCGCCCGGCACGAACTGCCCATCGTGTACGACGACTTCGATCTCTCCGACGAGGCCCGCGAGATCATGGGGAACTATGTGGACGACCTGCGGAACTGGCTCGCGGGCATCCTGAACTGGCACCGCGAGGTGGACCGCTACAAGCCCCACTACCTGGCCCGCCGCGCCCACGGCTTCCTCCCGGACACACCACCGGCGCTACCGGTCGGCTGACCCCGGGGCCGCTCTCGGAGTCGGCGTACAGCACGAGGACAGCGGCCCCGACGGGTGAGTGCGTCGAACGGCTATGTCTTCCCGCCCTCGACCGCGGGTCAGTCTCACTCGTTCGTGGCTCGTCGCGGGCCGGCGCCCCGGGTAGAGCATCAGCCGGAGGCGATCCATGGAACAGACTGCGTTGCGTCCCAAGCCGATGCCAGGTGGGGAACCCGGCGGCGGCAGGTCCGCGCCCGTACGGCGTCCGCACGCCGCGCGACGGCGGGGCCGACGGTTGCGGGCCCTGCTGTTCACCCTGTTCGTCGGGACGGTTCTGGTCCTGTCCGGGGTCGGCCTGGGCACGGTAGGCACCACGGTGATCGGCATGAGCAGACTCGCCGAGTTGCAACGTCTGGCGGGGCAGGCCGCGCCGGCGGGTCACGGCGGCCCGTCCGCCTTGGCGTACCCGACCCCTTCCGTGCCCGCGGGCCCCGTACCGGCGCGCGGCGGCGCGACGCTCGGTCTGGAGGCCGTGGACGCCGAGAGGGCGGGCGCCCTGGTCGTCGGCGTCCATGTCCCGGGCCCCGGCTACTCGGCAGGCCTGGTGAGGGGGGACGTGCTTCTCGTGTTCGGCCGGACCCGCGTGCACTCGGCCGCCGACCTCGCCCAGGTCGTCACCCGGGCCCGCCCCGGCGAGGAGGTCATCGTGACCATTCGCCACAGGAGCGGGGGCTACCAGCGGCTGACGGTCGTACCCGGTGTCGTCACATGAGCACCGCCGCTCCCTCACACTGAGTGACCCAAGCATGACGAAGGCGGGAAAGACGTGACAACCGTCTCGCGCGGCCCCCGCTGTGCGGGCAGGATGCTGCCCGTAGTCCTTTCACCACGCCCAGGGAGGCCCGGATGACCGGCAGCACGCCCGCGCCCTTCACCGCCGACGACTACGGGGCTCGTATGCGGCGGGCCGCGCGGGCGGCAGGCGACGCGGGACTCGCCGGGCTCCTGGTGGCACCGGGGCCGGACCTGGTGTGGCTCACCGGCTACGCGCCCACCGCGGCCACCGAACGCCTCACCCTGCTGGTCCTCGTCCCCGGTCAGGACCCCGTCCTCGTCGTCCCCGCCCTGGAGGCCCCGGACGCGGCGAGGGCCACCGGCGCGCCCGCGCTGACCCTGCGCGACTGGACCGACGGCAAGGACCCCTACGCCGCCACCGCGGCGCTCCTCGACGCGAGCGGCCGCTTCGGCATCAGCGACAACGCCTGGGCCATGCATCTGCTGGGACTGCGGAAGACACTCCCGGGCACCTCGTACGCCTCCCTCACCGAGGCCCTGCCGATGCTGCGTGCCGTCAAGGACACGGCGGAGCTGGAACTGTTGGCGGCCGCGGGAGCCGCCGCGGACGCCACGTTCGAGGAGATCCGGAACGTTCCCTTCGCCGGCCGCGAGGAGTCCGAGATCGCCGCGGACCTCGCCCGACTGCTGCGCGAACACGGGCACGAACAGGTCGACTTCACCATCGTCGCCTCCGGCCCGAACGGCGCGAACCCGCACCACGAGGTCGGCGACCGCGTCGTCGAGCGCGGCGACATGGTCGTCCTCGACTTCGGCGGCCTCAAGGCCGGCTACGGCTCCGACACCTCCCGCACGGTCCATGTCGGCGAGCCCACCGACGAGGAGCGCCGGGTGCACGACCTCGTCCGCGAGGCCCAGGAGGCGGGCTTTCGCGCGGTACGGCCCGGCGTCCCCTGCCAGGACGTCGACCGGGCCGCCCGCGCGGTCATCGCCGACGCCGGGTACGGCGACTGGTTCATCCACCGCACCGGGCACGGCATCGGCGTGACCACGCACGAACCGCCGTACATGATCGAGGGTGAGGAGCAGCCCCTGGTGCCGGGCATGTGCTTCTCCGTGGAACCCGGCGTCTATCTGCCCGGCCGTTTCGGAGTACGCATCGAGGACATTGTCACTGTCACCGAGGACGGCGGACGCCGCCTCAACGCCACCAGCCGGGAGATGGCCATAGTGGACTGACCGGCAGCAGAAGCCCCCGTCCCCGACCGACACGGCGCGACCATGACCCAGGCACCGACACCCACCGCGGACACCGTCCGCCAACTGGTCCGTTCCCTGCTCAAGGACAGCGGGACCGGCGCGGGCGACGCCGCCGGGCCGGAGGTCCGCCCCGTCGTCGCGGACGGCGGACACGCCACCTGGTGGGTCGGCGCCCGCCATGTGCTGCGCCTCGACCCGGACCGGGAGGCCGCGGTCCGCCGGCGCCGCGAACTGCGCCTGCGGGACCTGGTGCGCCCCTACCTGCCGGTCGCGGTGCCGGCGAGCGTGGCGCACGGCGAGTGGACCCCCGGGCTCACCTACACCCTGGACGCCAGGGTGCCCGGCGGTTCGGGGGACGAGCACGACGTGTCCGCCGTCGGCGAGGCCGATCTGGCCGGGCTGCTCAGCGGGCTGCGCGAGGTGCCGCTCCGGCAGGCCGAGTCCCTCGGGGTGCCGCGTACCGCCCCGCGCTCCCTGGAAGCCCTGCGCCGGAGGGCCGGCAAGGCCGCCGAACGTCTCGCCGCGGCGGACGAGTTCGACCCCGCGGGCCTGCACCAGTTCGCGCCGACGGCCGCGGTCCAGCTCGCCGCGCAGCCCGCCACCGCCGTCCTCGTCCACCACGAGCTCAGGGGCGAGCACCTCGTGGTCAGCGCGGACGGCAGGGTGCGCGGTGTCCTCGACTGGACCGGCGCGGTCGTCGGCGACCCCGCCGAGGACATCGCCGGCCTCGCGCTCGCCGTCGGCTCCCCGGCCGCCGTCCGCGCGGCCACCCTCGCCGGCTACGGCGCCCGCCCCTGTCTGCGCGGCCTGTGGCTCGCCCGCTGCGACACCGTCATCCACCTCGCCGCCCTCCTTGACGGCCGGGACGACCGCTCCCTGCCGCTGCTCAGAACCCAGCTGCGGCGCGCCTGGGAGACGATCCTGCTGGAACGCGTCACCGAACTGCGGGACGCGGAGAGCGACGACGCACAACCGTAGGGCGAGAGCCGAGCCCGCCGAGACCACGCCTCCCGCGCAACACCCCGCAGGCCCCGGTCACGTCTTCCGCAGCACCCCGCAGGCCCCGGTCACGTCTTCCGCAGCACCCCGCAGGCCCCGGTCACGTCTTCCGCAGCACCCCGCAGGCCCCGGTCACGTCTCCCGCAGCACCCCGCAGGACTTGGTCACGGCTGGGACCGTACTCCGCAGGACCCGGTCACGTCTCCCGCAGCACTCCGCAGGACCCGGTCACAGCCGCGACGCACCCCGCAGGACTCGCTCGGTCACTCCTGCAACAGCACCACGCACGACTCCCCGGGCACATGCAGCATCCCGGCCGCGCCCGGCGCCTCCACGGGCTCCCATGCGGCGAGGACGCGCGCGGGGCGGGTGCCCAGGGGGATCGTGGCCGGTTCCTTGGCCAGGTTCACGGCCACCCGGACGTCCCCGCGCCGGAAGGCCAGCCAGCGTTGCTGCTCGTCGTACGCCACCTTGATGTCGGCGAGGTCGGGATCGGTGAGGTCCGCCTGGTCGTGCCGCAGTGCGAGCAGGCTCCGGTACCAGGCCAGCACGCGCGCGTGGGGCTCACGTTCGGGTTCGGACCAGTCGAGGCAGGAGCGGTCGCGGGTGGCCGGGTCCTGCGGGTCGGGAACGTCCTCCTCGGCCCAGCCGTGCGCGGCGAACTCCCGGCGCCTGCCCCGCCGTACCGCCTCGGCGAGCTCGGGATCGGTGTGGTCGGTGAAGAACTGCCACGGTGTGCCCGCCGCCCACTCCTCGCCCATGAACAGCATCGGCGTGAAGGGCGCGGTGAGGACCAGCGCGGCCGCGCAGGCCAGCAGACCGGGGGAGAGGGAAGCCGACAGCCGGTCGCCCTGGGCGCGGTTGCCAATCTGGTCATGGGTCTGGCCGTAGCCGAGGAGCCGGTGCGCCGCCACCCGCGAGCGGTCCAGCGGGCGCCCGTGGTGCCGGCCCCGGAAGCTGGAGTACGTGCCGTCGTGGAAGTAACCGGCGCTGAGCGTCTTGGCGAGCGCCTTGAGAGGGGCGCGGCCGAAGTCGGCGTAGTAGCCCTGCGACTCGCCGGTCAGCGCGGTGTGCAGGGCGTGGTGGAAGTCGTCGTTCCACTGGGCGTGCAGTCCGAGGCCGCCCGCCGCGCGCGCGGTGACCAGCCGTGGGTCGTTCAGGTCCGACTCGGCGATCAGGAACAGCGGCCGGCCCACCTCGGCGGCGAGAGCGTCCACCTCCGTCGACAGCTCCTCCAGGAAGTGGTGGGCGCGGGTGTCCGCCAGCGCGTGCACCGCGTCCAGCCGCAGCCCGTCGAGCCGGTAGTCCCGCAGCCACGACAGCGCGCTGTCCAGCAGATACGCGCGCACCTCGTCCGAGCCGGGCGCGTCCAGGTTCACCGCGGAACCCCAGGGCGTGTGATGGGTGTCCGTGAAGTACGGACCGAACCGCGGAAGGTAGTTGCCCGAGGGGCCGAGGTGGTTGTGCACCACGTCCAGGACCACGCCCAGGCCGAGCTCATGGGCCCGGTCGACGAAACGCTTCAGCGCCTCGGGACCGCCGTACGGCTCGTGCACCGCCCACAGCGAGACGCCCTCGTACCCCCATCCGTGCCGCCCCGGGAAGGGGCACAGCGGCATCAACTCGACGTGGGTGACGCCCAGTTCGACGAGATGTCCAAGCCGCTCCGCGGCCGAGTCCAGGGTGCCCTCGCGCGTGTACGTGCCCACGTGCAGCTCGTACAGCACCGCGCCGGGCAGCGCACGTCCTGCCCATTCGGCGCGCCACGCGTACCGGTCGTGATCGACGACCGCGCTCAGCCCGTCAGGTCCGTCCGGCTGCCGGCGCGACCGCGGGTCGGGCAGCACCGGGCCGTCGTCCAGGGCGAACCCGTACCGCGTGCCGTCCTGCGCCCGCGCCTGCCCCCACCACCAGCCAGGGCGTTCCGGATCGTGCTCCAGCACGCTCGTGGCGCTGCCGCAATGGAGCGTCACACGAGCGGCCTGCGGTGCCCACACCTCGAACTGCATGGACGGTTCCCCTTCGTCTGCTGACCGTGATGTAGCCCCGTCCATGGTGCTTCAAACGCGATCAATACGCCGATGGGTCCTCCCCTTTTGTGGCACGTGTCGCGGCAGGTGTCGCCGGGCACGCGCGCGGGGCGGCCGTTCTCGCGTTTTCTGGACACTCGGCTTCGGCTGCCCGACAATCACGAGGGTGACGTCGTCCTTCGAGTTCAACACGTACCCCGCGCGGCTGTCCGACGCGGAGCGCGACAAGGCGCTGAAGGTGCTCCGTGACGGCGTCGCCATGGGGCGTCTCTCGCACGACACGTTCATCCACCGCATGGAACTCGCGCTCGCCGCCCGCCGCTCCGACGAACTCGTCGCCCTCACCGCTGATCTGCCCCGGGAGAGCCGGGTCTCGCGCCTGGTGTTCGGCACCGTCGAGGCGGTCTCCGGCTTCTCGGTACGGCTGCGCAGGGCCTGGCAGGCCGAGCGGCTCCCCAAGCTGCTGCTGCCGCACCCCGGCGCCGGCCACCCGTTGCGCATCGGCCGCGACCCCGCCAACGGCCTCAGGCTGACCCACGAGACGGTCTCCCGTGTGCACGCCGAACTCAGCACGCAGGGCGGCATGTGGGTGGTGCGGGATCTCGGCTCCACCAACGGCACGACGGTGAACGGACGGCGGGTCATCGGCGCGGCCGTCGTCCGCGAGGGCGACCAGATCGGGTTCGGCCGGATGGCGTTCCGGCTCTCGGCCGACTGAGCCGAACCTTAGCTCTGGCCCGTGCTTGACCTGTTGTGTTGGCTCAATTCCCTTTGCTCTCCGTGGTGTTGACGTACCCGTCAAGTCGTGACTGACTGTGCTTACACCATGCACACCAGGTGAACCGTCGGCACCACATTGTGGAGGTGTGCCCTGTCGCCCCTCCTCCGTTACCCGACCGTCGACGAACTCGGCGCCCGGGCGGCCGCGCTGGTCGCCCGTCATCCCCAAGAGGCCCGACTGCGTCGGGCGGGCACCTCCCGCGCGGGCACCCCCCTGTGGCTGCTCTCCGTCGGCCACGGCACCGGCCAGGCCCTCGTCGTCGCCGGGCCGCACGCCAACGAACCCGTGGGCGGCGCCACCGTCCTGCGGCTGGCCGAGCGGGCCCTGGCCGACCCGGCCCTCACCACGGGCGCCGACGCCACCTGGAACCTGCTGCTCTGCCTCGACCCGGACGGACTGCGCCGCAACGAGGGCTGGCTGCACGGTCCCTACACCCTCGGCGGCTACTTCCGGAACTTCTTCCGGCCCGGCTTCCTGGAACAGCCCGAATGGCTCCCCGACGGCGCGGCCGCCGCCGCCCTGCCGGAGACCCGCGCCCTGCTCGACCTCCAGGACGAACTGCGGCCCTTCTTCCAGTGCTCCCTGCACGGTGTCGACGTGGGCGGCGGCTTCGTCGAGCTCACCCGCGACCTGCCCGGCATCGCCCAGCGCGTCGCGCACACCGCGGCCCGTCTCGCCATACCGCGCGAACTCGGTCCGTACGACACCCTGTACTGGCCGCGCCTCGGGCCGGCGGTCTACCGGATACCGCCGCCCGCCCCGGGGGACCTGGCCGCTGCCATCACCGAGGCGGCCGTCGAGTCGACCTGGTACCACCCGCACCGGCACGGCACGGTGACCGCCGTCGTCGAGGCGCCCATGTGGGGTGTGGCGGCCGTGGAGGAAGCCGGCCCGTCCCCGGACCGGGTCGGTGTGCTGCGGACCGTCAGCCGCGCCCTGCGACACGACGCGCGGATCCTGGAGCTGCTCCTCACCCGGATCCGCCCCCAGGTCGCGGCCGCTGAGGACGCGGCCCGACTGCTCGCCCCCGTCGAGGACTACCTGCTGGTCTGCCCCGGCCTGGCCGACGCGTGGGACCCCGACGTCCCCGACGGCGTCCGCCCGCTACCACCTCTGGGCGCCGCCCATCTGGCCGCGCTGCGCATCGCCGGGCGACGCCTCGCGCTGCGTACGGCGGGGCTGCTGCACCAGCTCGTGACCCGGGCCGGTGCCGATCCCGCCGGGGTGCTGCCCGAACTGGACCGGCTGATCGACCTGTGGTGCGCCGACTACCGGGACGGGTGCGGGGCACGCTGGATCCCGGTCGCACGCCAGGTGGAGTACCAGTCGCGGGTGGTGCTGGCCGCCTTCGAACTCGCCGGGCGGCACGCGCCCGCCCGCTCCCGTTCGGGTGAGCCGGGGTGGGGATCGCAGGCCGCCGTGCCGATGCATCGGGAATGACCTACACCACCACAGCGAAAGCGCTCCGGGGCGGTCTGCCTGCCGCCGCCGCCCTTCTGCTCGCCCTCGTGACCCCGGCGTACGCCGCCCCCCAGGAGACCGCCCTGGGCAACTGGCTCTTCGTCTCCGTCACCACGGGCGAAGTCCGCTCCAGCCACACGCAGGGCACCCTGCTGCTGTGCGACCCGCCCCAGGGCCACGGACGGGCCGCCGAGGCCTGCGCACAACTGGAGACGACCGACGGCGACATCCGCGCCCTCCCGACCGCCGACTCCTACTGCACGATGGTCCACGCACCGGTGACCGCCCACGCGCGCGGGCTGTGGAACGGGCGCCCGGTCGACTACACGGAGACCTTCACCAACGCGTGCGTGATGAAGGCACGGACCGGAGCGGTCTTCGCGCTGGACGGCTGACGGCACTGCCCTGACCAGGGCGCACGCGCGCGGGGGGCGGCCGACCGGTGACAGCCGCTCACGCCGCCCTCGCGCGCGCGTGCAGCGCCGCCGCGAGCACCGTGCGGGACTGGTGCTCCACCTGGTGCGCCAAGGGCACCCAGCGGGCCCGGAAGCGCTCCGCGAAGGCGTCGCTCCAGGTCGCCACGAGCCGTTCGAGGCGCGGTGCCGCCGGGTCGTCCATCTCGCGCAGGACCCGCAGCAGCATCGCCGCCGCCCGCAGCGGCAGCCGGCGTCCGAACGCGTCCACGCTGCCGACGTACGCCCGGGTGCCGTCGGCGGGCGGCGTATGCGTCCAGTCCGCGGCCAGTCCCGGCACCAGCTCCAGCCCCCAGTCAGCCGCCCGCAGCAGCGGGCCGTCCAGAGCCGCCAGCCGGGGCCGGGCGTCCGCGAGCACCCGCTCCAGCACCCGGGTGTCCCGCAGCAGCCGGCCCGCCAGCCGCCGCATCGCCACCGCCGGGGCCGGGTGCGGTACCGGGTCGTCCACCAGGTCGCTCGCCCACATCGGCACCTCGACCACCGCGGTCAGACCGCCGTGCCGGTGCGCGTGGTACCAGGTGCACCGGCGTGCGTCGTCCGGCATGCTCGGGTACGCGGCACCCGCACCCGGGGCGGGCATCACATGCACCCCCGGTCCGGAGGCCGGCCAGCCCGCCGCGTCCGAGGCGCCGGTCTCCACCGGGATGTTCAACTCCGCCGCGGACTTGGCGAACGGCTCGGCGAGACCGGGCACCTCCTTCGTCAACTGCACCCAGCTGCCGCCCACATCGGTGCCGTGGAGGGTCACCTGGAGATAGGGCCGCAGTTCGTCGATGACGGCCGTCAGGGCGCGTGTCTCCGGCGGCAGCCGGTCCGGCGGCACCAGGGACGGCGACCACTCCGGCTGCTCCGGTCCCGCGGGCCGGTAGAAACCGAGGTGGTACTCGAACAGACTGCGCGGCGCCGGAGTGACGTGCAGGCTCGCCCCGTCGGGATCCGCGCACAGCAGGAAGTGCCAGGACGTGTCGGATCTCAACTCCCGCTCACGCAGCACCCGTTCGGCGACCAACAGGAGGGTGGAGCCGCCGGTCGGCTCGTTGGAGTGGGCGCCCGCGACCACCAGGACGGCACGTCGGGCGTGGCCCACGGACAGCAGATGCAGGGGCCTGCCCGCCCGCGAGGCGCCGACCTGTCTCAGCACACACACGCCGGGCCGATGGGCGGCCAACGCCCTTGCGGACGCGACCTGTTCGGCAACAGTGGGGTAGCACAGCTCCGGCAGGAGACTCACCCCCGTCACATCCGCCCGGCTTCGCCATCGCAGTACCCCACGCTCTCGTTGACGTGTCAAGGACACCGAGGGGGAGGCTCCGGGGGCGCCCGGACGCATTGGCCGGCAGCGGGTGGGGAAGGGGGTTCGGCAGCGGGTACGGCCGTGGGTCCCTTGCGGGCTCAGGCCCCTCCCCTGGCCCATGCGTGGCTGCCCGGCGGCCCCGGCCGTCCCGGCGCGAAGACCGCGTCGTCGCCCGACTCCACGCGCCGTCCGTCCGGCACGAGCCCAGGGAACGTGCGCCGCGCGAGCCGGTCGCGCGGACGAGGCCACAGCGCGTGGCGAGGTCACGCGCGCCGTCCCTCGTAGCGCACGGCCTGCGCGCCACACCTCACGAAGCGCGGCCCGCCATGCCCTACGAGCCTGGCTCCTGCCCGGAAAGCGGAGCCGTCACCCGGGCTCCCCTTCCCCGACCCGCTCCAGCAGCGCCACCGGAAGCCGGTCGAAGAGCTCCGCCACGCGCGTGTGCCCCGTGAACTCCCGCTCCGGGGACAGCACATCGGCCCACCGCCCCGGCGGCAGCGGCAACCGCGTGTCCCGCCAACCGCCCGCCTCCGCCAGCCGCAGCGACAGCCGGGTCACGGCCGTCAGCGTCTCTCCGGAGCGCACGAACGCCACGCAGTGACCCGCCGCCGAGCCCTCGGCGGTCAGCGGCGTGTACGTCGCCGCGTCGCCGAAGACATCCGGCCGCCGCCCGCGCAGCCGCAGCGCCGCCCGCGTCACCGCACCCTTGTCGCCGGGATCCTCCGGAGGGAACCGAACGGGCCGCCGGTTGTCCGGATCGACCAGCGCCCGGTACTCGCCCTCCGTGCCCTGGTACACGTCCGGCACACCCGGCATCGTCAGCTGGACGAGGGCCGTGCCCAGCACGTTCGCCCGGATATGGGGCTCCAGCGTGTCCCGGAACGCGGTGACCCGCTCGCCCGGCACCCCGCACGGCCCGGCCGCCACGAACGCCGCCACAGCCTCCTCGTACCCGGGCTCCTGTTCGGTCCAGCTCGTGTACAGGCCGGCCTCACGCACATGCTTCAGCAGGGCTTCCCGGACGCGTTCCACCGGAGCCGGCCCGAGCCCGAACACCGTCTGCCAGGCCGCCCACGCCAGCTGGGCGTCCGGCACTCCCTCCCCGGTGCGGGTCACCTCGGCCAGCACGTCCGCCCATCGCCGCGGGCACTCGGTGAGCACCGTGAGGGCGGCCCGGACGTCCGCGCTGCGCTTGGTGTCGTGCGTCGACGCGACGGTCCCGCTGACCGGCCAGTCGCGCTGCACGCGCGCGCAGTAGGCGTGGAAGTCCTCCGGGGACACGGCCGGGCTGCCGGGGTCGCCGCCCACCTCGGTCGCCGACAGCAGCGGCACATAGCGGTAGAACGCCGTGTCCTCCACGGACTTGGCGCGCAGCGCCGACGACGTCTGCGCGAACCGGGTCCGGAACTCCACGTGCCCGGGCCCGTCGCCGTGGTGCCCGAGCACCAGGTCCCGTACGACATCGACCGCGCCGCCCTCCTCGGGGACCGGGAAGGCCGACCGGGCCTGAGTCGCCGCCTCCTCGGTGACGACCCGGGCAGCGTCCCCGGAGGAGTACGGCCGGTAGACCTCCAGACGGACCAGAAGTTCCTGGAGGGCGGTCCGCAGCGCCCAGGGAGCGCGGTCGCGCAGCGCGGGCTCGGGCGAGGCGGCGCACAGGCGGCTCGCCACCCGGGTCAGCCGGTCCACCTCGGTCGCCAGTTCGTGGGTGAGCACCTTGTACGCGGCCCGTCGCACCGTCGCCGCCCAGTCACCGCCCCGGTCCGTCTGCGGGGCCGCGAAACGCCGGTACTGACCCAGCAGTTCCCCGGCCCCGGCCGGATCCGCGAAGAGACCGTCGACGTGCCGCAGGGCGTCGTAGCCCGTGGTGCCCGCGACCGGCCAGGAGGCCGGCAGGTGCTCCCCGTCCGCAAGGATCTTCTCCACGACCGTCCAGCGACCGCCGGTCGCCTCGTGGAGCCGCCGGAGGTAGCCGTCGGGGTCGGCGAGGCCGTCGGGGTGGTCGACGCGCAGGCCGTCGAGCACGCCCTCGCGCAGCAGCTGGAGGATCTTGGCGTGCGTCGCGTCGAAGACCTCCGGGTCCTCCACCCGCACCCCGATGAGTTCCGAGATGCTGAAGAACCGCCGGTAGTTGAGCTCGGTCCGGGCCAGCCGCCACCAGACCGGGCGGTACCACTGAGCGTCGAGGAGCCGCGGAAGCGGCAGCTCACCGGTGCCCTCGCGCAGCGGGAACACATGGTCGTAGTAGCGCAGGAGGTTCCCGTCGACCTCCAGGTGCTCGATCTCCGTGCCGAGCGGATGCCCGAGCACCGGCAGCAGCACCTGGCCGCCCTGCGCCTCCCAGTCGATGTCGAACCACCGCGCGTACGGGGACTGTGGCCCCTCGCGCAGTACCTCCCACAGGGCGCGGTTGTGGCGCGGGGCCATCGCCATGTGGTTCGGCACGATGTCCAGCACCAGACCGAGCCCGTGCTCCCGCGCGGTGCGCGCCAGCGCCCGCAGCCCGTCCTCGCCGCCCAGCTCCTCGCGCACGCGCGCGGGGTCCACCACGTCGTAGCCGTGCGTGGAGCCGGGAACCGCCTCCAGGACGGGGGACAGGTGCAGGTGCGAGACGCCGAGCGACGCCAGGTACGGCACGGCCGCGGCCGCCGCCGAGAACGGGAAATCGCGCTGCAGCTGCAGCCGGTAGGTGGCCGTCGGCACAGCCGGGACGGATCGCTCAGGTGTCATGCAGACCTACGTACCCTCCCCGCCGCCTTTCGTGTCATCACCGCCGTCACCCGGCTCCGTGCGCGCGCCCCGTCCGACGCCCCCGTGGGGCCCGGACGAGGCGCGCGCCCCTGTGGCAGGCGCGTCTAGACCGGCCGCTGCAGCACTGTCATGCTCCGGTCCACCAGGGTCAGCCGGTCGCCGGCCCGCACCTTCGTGCCCGTGCCGGGCGGGACACCGTCCGTGCGGGCGGTGTCGACCACCAGCTCCCACTGCCGGCCGTGGTTGACGGGCACCACGAAGTCCAGCGTCCTGGGCGAGGCGTTGAACATCAACAGGAACGAGTCGTCGGTGATGCGCTCCCCCCGCGGACCGGGCTCGGAGATCGCGTTCCCGTTGAGGAACACCGAGAGCGCCGGCGCCTGAGCGGAGTCCCAGTCCCGCTGGGTCATCTCCTCACCCTCCGGAGTGAACCAGGCGATGTCCGACAGCTCGTCGTGGGTGCCCTCCACGAGCCGCCCGTGGAAGAAGCGCCGGCGCCGGAACACCGGATGCTCCTTGCGCAGGCCCACCATCGCGCGCGTGAAGTCCAGCACCTCGCGGCCGAGCCCCTCGGCGCCGGGCCACTCCACCCAGGCCACCTCGCTGTCCTGGCAGTACGCGTTGTTGTTGCCGTGCTGGGTGCGCCCGACCTCGTCGCCGTGACTGAGCATCGGCACGCCCTGGGACAGCATCAGCGTGGCGACGAAGTTGCGTATCTGCCGGGCCCGCAGCTCCCGCACGCCCGGATCGTCGCTCTCGCCCTCGACCCCGCAGTTCCAGGACCGGTTGTGGCTCTCCCCGTCCCGGTTGTCCTCGCCGTTGGCCTCGTTGTGCTTCTCGTCGTACGAGACGAGGTCGCGCAGGGTGAAGCCGTCGTGGCAGGTCACGAAGTTGATGGAGGCCAGGGGCCGCCGTCCGTCGTCCTGGTACAGATCGGACGAACCGGTCAGCCGGGACGCGAACTCCGCCAGGGTGCTCGTATCCCCCCGCCACAGGTCCCGCACGGTGTCGCGGTACTTGCCGTTCCACTCCGTCCACAGCGGCGGGAAGTTGCCCACCTGGTAGCCGCCCTCGCCGACGTCCCACGGCTCCGCGATCAGCTTCACCTGGGAGACCACCGGGTCCTGCTGCACCAGGTCGAAGAACGACGACAGCCGGTCCACCTCGTGGAACTGCCGGGCCAGGGTCGCCGCGAGGTCGAAGCGGAACCCGTCGACATGCATCTCGGTGACCCAGTAGCGCAGCGAGTCCATGATCAGCTGGAGCACGTGCGGGGACCGCATGAGCAGCGAGTTCCCGGTGCCGGTGGTGTCCATGTAGTAGCGGGGATCGTCCGTCAGCCGGTAGTACTGCGGGTTGTCGAGGCCCTTGAAGGACAGCGTCGGGCCCATGTGGTTGCCCTCGGCGGTGTGGTTGTAGACGACGTCCAGGATGACCTCGATGCCGGCCTCGTGCAGCGCCCGCACCGCCGACTTGAACTCCAGGACCTGCTGGCCGCGGTCGCCCCAGGAGGCGTACGCGTTGTGCGGGGCGAAGAAGCCGATCGTGTTGTAGCCCCAGTAATTGTTCAGCCCCATGTCGACCAGACGGTGATCGTTCACGAACTGGTGGACCGGCATCAGCTCCAGTGCCGTGACGCCCAGCTCGGTGAGGTGCTCGATGATCGCCGGATGGGCGAGGGCGGCGTACGTCCCGCGCAGTTCCTCCGGCAGTCCCGGGTGCCGCATCGTGAGGCCCTTCACATGGGCCTCGTAGATCACCGTGTTGTGGTAGTCGGTGCGCGGGCGCCGGTCGTCGCCCCAGTCGAAGTACGGGTTGACCACGACCGACGTCATCATGTGCGGCGCCGAGTCCAGATCATTGCGCTTGTCGGGCGCGCCGAAGTGGTAGCCGTACACCTCCTCGCCCCAGCGGATCGCACCGCTGATCGCCTTCGCGTACGGGTCGAGCAGCAGCTTCGCCGAGTTGCAGCGCAGACCGCGCTCGGGGGCGGACGGCCCGTGCACACGGAAGCCGTAGCGCTGCCCCGGCATGATGCCGGGCAGGTACGCGTGCCGGACGAACGCGTCGCTCTCCCGCAGTTCCACCGCCGTCTCCGAGCCGTCGTCGTGCAGCAGACTCAGCTCTACTCGGTCCGCGGCCTCGGTGAAGACCGCGAAGTTGGTGCCGGCGCCGTCGTACGTGGCTCCGAGTGGATACGCCTCTCCAGGCCAGACCTGCATGGATACGACTCTTTCAGGTGAGGTGGGCCGCCGGGTGCGCCTTGGTCATGAGTCTCCCCGAAAGTGAGGGAACCACCTATGACTTACGTCCCTCTTACCGGGCGACCAGTGCCCGCGGTGATCAATGACCGACCCGTGGGCCGAAAACAGTGGGGCAGAAACGTACTCCCGGGGATGTTGGGGGAGTAGGGGGAAGATGTGCGCAACATAGTGCACCGCCATCTGGGCAAGGTGGTGGCCGGTGCGGCCATCGCGGTGGCAGGGACCGCCGTGATGGTCGGAATCACTCTGCCGGGCACGGCGGGGGCCGACGAGACCGGAGGCACCCAGGGGACCAGCCAGGCCGGGCAGCAGGCCGGCCAGGAGCAGGGACAGGGACAGGGACAGGGCGGCTCGGTGGCGCCCGGCGTGGTGGAGCAGCCTCCGGCCGAGGGCGACAAGGGCAAGGGCCGCGACCCGCTGACCGACGACGAGATCACGCGCGTCGAACAGATCGCCGTGAACCCGCAGCTGCGTGACAGCAGCGAGGACGTCGAGGGCGATCGTGGGCCGCAGCGCCTCACCGTCGACCTCGCCGAACCGGAGGCCGCCGAGGCCGACGACCCGGACGCCCCCAGGCGTGCCGACGTGACGTTCTACGACTACCGCGACGACACCCTCGTCTCCCGGACCGTCGACCTCGACAGCGGGAAGGTCGTACGGACCGACACCCAGCACGGCGTCCAGCCGCCGCTGAGCCAGCAGGAGAACGTCGAGGCGACGAACCTCCTGATCGCCGACCCGCTGGGCGCGGGCCTCAAGGCGGACTACAAGGACGCCACCGGCAAGGAGCTCACCTCCGCGGACCAGCTGCTGGTGACCGGCGGCGTCTACCGGGCCACTCCGGGTGCCCAGCCCGCCGTACTCGACAAGTGCGGCGAACACCGCTGCGTGCGGCTGTTCCCGAAGATCAAGAACGGGTCGTGGATCGACGCCCGATCCCTGGTGATCGACCTGAGCGCCCGCAAGGTCGCCGCGCTCAAGAACTGAGCGACCCCCCGTCCACTTTTCACACCCGCACCTCCTGCAAGGGAGTCATTTCCACATGCACGCAAAGCGCTCCATCAGCGACCCCCGGCCGCGGAGAATCAGCCGGGCCCGCACCCGGGCGGCCGTCGGCCTGTCCGTGGCCGCGCTGGCCGCCGGTGCGACCACCGGCGCGGGCCCGGCCGCCGCCCAGCCGAAGACCGCCACCGCCGCCGCGGCGGCCGCCGACTGCAGTGCCGCCTACCGCATCGAGCAGAAGCTCGACAGCGGTACGACCTGGCGCATGTGCTGGCGCTACGACAACAAGGCCGGGCTCGTCCTGGAGAACGTCTCCTACCAGCCCAAGGGCGAGAGCGCGCCGATCAAGGTCCTCAACAGCGCCCGGCTCGGCCAGATCCACGTCCCGTACGACGACGGGAAGAACGAGTACGACGACCTGACGGGCTTCAACTTCGCCCAGGGCCTGATGAACCTGGCGCCGGGCGAATGCCCCGGCGGCACCATCAAGACGGTCAAGGTCCCCGACCTCTGGACCTCGGACAACCCGAACGTCAAGGGCCTGTGCACCACCACCCGCTCCCGCGGCCACGCCTACCGCATGCAGGGCGACGCCGCGAACAAGGTCTACCAGGCCCAGGGCAAGGACCTTCTCGTCTACACGGTCAACCAGGTCGGCTGGTACGAGTACATGACCGAGTGGCGCTTCCAGGACGACGGCACGGTCACCATGAACGTGGGCGCGACCGGCAGCCTCTCCTACGAGGACTACGACGCCGGCGACGGCCGCGGCTGGCCGATAGGCAAGGCCGCCAAGGCCTCCGCCACCAGCCACAGCCACAACGTCTTCTGGCGGCTCGACTTCGGCCTCGACGGCTCCTCCAAGAACAGCGTCGAGCAGTACGACTCGGCCGTCACCGCACCGGCCGCCGGTCAGCAGGCCCCGACCACCAAGACCACCCGCACCAAGGTCACCAAGGAACAGGCAGGCGACGCCAAGGCCTACCGCTGGTGGCGGGTGGTCAGCGCGACCGGCAAGAACAAGGACGGTCACGCGCGGTCGTACGAGATCGTCCCCGGCGCCAGCACCAAGTACCCGGGCCGCGGCTTCACCAAGCACGACCTGTACTTCACCCAGTACAACAACTGCGAGCTGTTCGCCAGCAACAACCCGGGCAGTTGCGGCGGCAAGTCCGTGGACAAGTGGGTCAACGGCCAGACCCTCACGCACCCGGTCGTCTGGATGAACGTGGGCTTCCACCACATCGCCCGGGACGAGGACCAGCAGCCCATGCCGATCCACTGGCAGGGGTTCTCCATCGCCCCTAGGGACGTCACCGCTATGAATCCGCTCACCCCCTCCGAGCTCGCCTGGCAGAACGGGCACTGGCAGCCGCGTAGTTGAGAAACGACCTGCCCATCCGGCTGCACCGCCGACCGCTCCCGGAGTACCCTTCCTTGATCGTTGGGTGGGGCCTGGCGTCCCGGGAGAGCTCGGGGGAGCGGAAGGCGGTGCGCGGGTGGGCTCGGGAGGGCTGGAGTTGCCCCCTGGTGACGAGAGTCACGAGGGGAACTCCATAGACGCCCCGCCCGGCACGGTGTCCCTGGCCCGGCCGATGGACGCAGGGGCCATCGGGCCGGAGCTGGACTGGGACACCGACGCCTGGCGTGAAGTGCGCACCCGCGCCCAGCGGGCGGGACGTGCCTACATCTGGCTGAATCTCGTCGAACAGCGGCTGCGCGCCGTCGTGGCCGCCGTTCTGCGCCCCATCTACGAACCCGTCCACAGCGACGAATGGG